>Ga0210390_10000520_pt1 | contig 41992 bp, 43 predicted proteins | sample IncBWH11OmetaG_FD_161050 | JGI IMG/M metagenome (GOLD analysis project Ga0210390, IMG submission 161050) | Forest soil microbial communities from Barre Woods Harvard Forest LTER site, Petersham, Massachusetts, United States - Inc-BW-H-11-O ... | reverse complement strand
CAAGAACTGAAACCGCCAATCCATTGCCCATGCTGAATTGGATGAGACGGCCGCGAAAGCGATGCGACCTCGATTTGGGCAGAATTCACCTGCAGGCGTGAGTCCGCAAGTCCGAGAGACGATGCGGAAGCCCCGCCCCTGACGCATGTCGTCATTAAGTCCTGGGTTGTCGGCGACGCTTCCTTTACTGGATTACAGAAGATTTGCCCGCGGCCCGAACAGCAGATGGCTCATCGTCCTTGGCGGCGATTGCTCAGCCCCTTGGCGGGTCTTGGCAAGAATCGTAGAAAGCGCCCGAGAGCCTCTTATTCCCGCCGGCTTGCTATCAATGAATCCGTGATTTATGCAGCTCTGGCCTACACATCGAGCATGATCCATGTTGGGGCATGGTCGCTCGCGTTTTCCTGCCCACGCGCCCATCGGTCAACACCGCCGTCCACGAGCCGGTTCGACAAATTCGGAGAGAGCAGGAAGTGATCGAGTCTCATGCCTTTGTCCTTCTGCCACCGTTCAAATTTGTAATCCCAGAATGTCCAGAGCGGTCCGTCGGGATGAAGCTTCCGCATGGCATCGGTCCAGCCCTGAGTCAGCAAACGCGCAAAGGCTTGTCGGCTCGCAGGTTGGATTAACGCGTTGTTATCCAGCGATCGAGTCGGATAGATGTCCTGCGGTGTCGGCACGACGTTGTAGTCACCGGCTAACACCACGGGGGCGCCGCTCGCCATAAGTTCGGCGGCGTGGGCAATGAGGCGCTCAAACCATGTCAACTTGTAATTGAATTTCGGTCCAGGCTGCGGATTCCCATTGGGGAGGTAGATGGAAGTGATCAGGACTCCCTGAACGGCCGCTTCAATGTAGCGAGCCTGATGATCTTCGGTGTTTCCTGGCAAACTTGTGCGAGTCAGCACGGGAACGTGGTTTCGCGCGAGAATGGCCACGCCGTTCCAGGAGCGCTCCCCTTGCCAGACTGCTTCGTAACCGAGAGTCCGAAGGGCTTTCACGGGAAAGTCTTCCTGCTCTGCTTTGAGCTCTTGGAGACTCACCACGTCCGGCTGAGCTTTCGCTAACCAAGCCAAGAGGTTGTCGAGCCGCTTATTGATGTTGTTAATGTTGAAAGTGGCGACTTTCATCAGGTCCCTCTCGATCCCCTGCAGTTGCTGGTTTTGCTGCGACAAATCCTTTACATTACCCGGCGAGTCGTTACACAAAAGCGGCCCTGCGAAGCCTACGAATAGATCCCCGGCGCCGACGGCCCAGCCTTCTCCGTGGGGGAGTTCCCTCTGTCCCCAGTTTTCTCAAGCATACGAAATTAGGGAACTCCCGTCTGTCCCCGGTCTTCCGCCATAGCGTGATTTTCCGGTCAAAAGTTGAGTAATCCGCTGCGGTTTAATCGTATACAAGATATATGTCAGCTCTTCCCATGACATTGAATACGACAGCCGAAACCGAAACGGCAAAGATTGCGCGAGGCTTACGCGAGAGGGATATGGAGCTTCTTGCAGACCTGGTGGAGCGCTTTCAGCATCGACTGGTACGCTACCTTTTATACCTCACCGGGAGGCGAGAGCTCGCTGACGACCTTGCGCAGGAGACCTGGGTTCGCGTGCTGCAACGGGGCAGCCAATACAACGGGCGGCAGCGGTTTGATCCATGGCTATTCGCGATCGCCCGCAATTTGGCAATAGATGACCTCCGGAAAAAACGAAAAGTGGTAGAGACAGCTTCCTTGCCAAATGATCGCGATGCAATCCTGCTGTTACCCTCCTCCGGTCCTTCCCCATTCGAAGCCGCGGCTCGAAGCCAAGACGCAATGCGTCTGGCCGGTCAACTGCAGATTCTCTCACCGCTGTATCGCGAGGTTTTGCTGCTGAGGTTTCAAGAAGACCTGTCTCTTCCGGAGATCGCTCAGGTTGTGGGTGCCCCTCTGACAACGGTGACGTCCAGAATCTATCGCGGTCTTGCAGCACTGAGATCCGCATTTGAGGAAGGGGGTGATTCGCCTGGAGTGTGACCAGAAATTTCGCGAGCTTATCGACAGGTCTTTTGTAGGAGAGGTTTCAGAGGGCGAAAGACAGCTCATCCATGACCACATCCGCGGCTGTGATGGCTGCAAGCGCTACGTCGAGCTAACGGCGCGTACGATTCGGGGGTTGCGGGAATTCACCTTTACCAGCGAACCAGATTCGAATGCCCAGGTCCGTGAGCTTCTTGCGCATCACGCCGGGACAATGCGACAGCACAACGTGCAATTCAAGATCTGGGCTGCATTTGCTGTAGCACTCTCCATGTCATTTGTCGGATCGGCACTCGTCTACCAGATGGCCAAGCGCCTGGCGGTCCCAATGCATTTTGACACTGCTCAAGTCCAGGCAGGCGTGCTCGTCTTTTGGCTGCTGCCATCTTTTTGCTCGGCCTTATGTCTGCTCGCGGCGCCGGGTGAGAATAGAGGTATTGCATGACACAGCAATCGGCGGTGCTTTTGATAGCGTTCGTGGCCGGGCTTGTAGTTGCGGCTGTCTTGTTGAGGGCCGCAGCACGGAAGATTCTACCCAGGTCTGCAATGGCCATCGCAGCACTGGCAATCCCGATTTGGGTAGTCTATTTTGCTTCCAGCCAGGGCCGCTCCCTACTTGCTTCCCAAGGATTTCTCAGTACCATGCCGGACGCGCTGTGGTTTGGCTTAACGTTTGGCGTGTTCACCGCGGCTTTTTTCCTTGCCCTCGGATATATCTATGGGGACGCAAAAAGGCGTCAAATGCCTGCTTGGGCCTGGGTGATTGCTGCTTTCCTCATACCCAATTTGATTGGATTCATCCTTTATTTTGTGTTCCGAGGGCCTCTCCTTGGGCCTTGCAGTTCCTGTGGCAAGCCGATTCGAGGGGGAGAAGCATTCTGCTCACACTGCGGATGCTCGCAGGGTTCCAGTATCAGACGCATCGCAGCTGACACTCGCACAATCTGAAGTAAAAAGGTGGTAATAACCTTGCATCGCACAAAACGGAGGACGGTATGAAGCGTGAGCGCACCTTGCAGGTAGTGTTGGTGTTGGTGGGCTTGTTTTATTCCTTTTGGGGCTATCTCCTGTTCGACGCCCTGTGGCACCCTAGCTGGCTTAACGGGCATACCGACGTCATGCCGATGTTCCTGAGCCTTAACGCGGCGCTCGGGCCCTGTCTGTTGCTGGCCGTTAAGCAGCCAGCCAAGCATCGCTTGATGATCGCCTATGGGGCGTGGTCAAGCCTTGCCCATGGGTTCACGATGACGATCATGTCGGCGCAGGCCGTGGCGCACGGGATGCACAGGAAGGATAGTCCCCAGGACATTGTGATCTTTGTCGCGATTGGAGTCGCGCTGCTTGCACTCCTCCCGGCAAAACAAACATCACCAGCCGGCGCGCCTATCAGTGAGCCGCGCTTTGCCCAACGCTAGGGACCTGGTCCACCGCCGCGCGCAAAATACGGGGGAAAATACGGGGACGGACGGGACGCGCCCCGTTGCACCCACGCCTACGAATAGATCCCGGGCGCCTCATGTCCAAGCTTCTGCACGTACTCAACGTATGACCCAGGATAAACAGTGGGGGTGCGGTCCGTTCCGCTCTCACCGCCCAGTTCCAGCACACGCGAGCCGAGACCGCGAAGGAACATGCGGTCATGCGATACGAAGATCATGGTGCCTTCAAAATCCTTCAGGGCGTCCACCAGCATTTCCTTGGTCGCAAGATCCAGGTGATTAGTCGGTTCGTCGAGCACCAGGAAGTTCGGCGGGTTGTAGAGCATGCGTGCGATTGCCAGCCGCGATTTTTCTCCGCCGGAGAGTGCGCGAATCTTCTTATCCACGTCTTCGCCGGAGAACTGGAATGCTCCTGCCAGGTTCCGCAACGACCCGAGACCGTCCTGGGGAAAATCCTGTTGCAACTGTTCGATGACGGTGAGATCGGAATTGAGCGTGTCTAAAGACTGTTGCGCGAAGTAGCCCATCTGCAGGCTGGCGCCGAGCCGCACGCTTCCGGCATCTGGAGCACTGGCTCCGGCAATCATTTTGAGCAGCGTGGTCTTGCCCGCGCCGTTTCTTCCCATGACGGCCCAACGTTCTCCGCGGCGTATGGTGAGATTGAACCCGTCGTAAATCACGCGCTGGCCGTAACTCTTGTGCAGATTCTCAAGGACGGCCACCTGTTCGCCGGATCGCGGAGGAACGCGAAAGTCGAATTTCACGACCTGCCGTTTCTTGGGCAGTTCGATCTTCTCGATCTTATCCAAGGCCTTGATCCGGCTTTGCACCTGGGCCGCCTTGGCCGCGTGCGTCCTGAAACGATCAATGAAGCGCTGCTCTTTGGCAAGCATAGACTGCTGCCGGGCAAATGCTGCCTGCTGATTGCTCTCTCGCACCGCCCTTTCGCGCTCGTAGAAGTCGTAGTTACCCGAATATGTGATGATTTCGCCGCCATCAATCTCCGCGATCTTTGAGACCAGACGATTCATGAACTCGCGGTCGTGTGAAGTCATGAGCAGCGCGCCGGGAAATGACTTCAGGAACTGCTCCAGCCAGATGATGGACTCGATGTCGAGGTGGTTCGTCGGTTCGTCCATCAGCAATACGTCCGGCATTCCGAGCAGGACTCGTGCCAGCGCAACCCGCATTTTCCATCCGCCGGAGAGAGCGCCCACGTCGCCGTCAATCTGATCGTCTTTGAATCCGAGGCCGTGGAGCACTTCACGGGCCTGCGATTCGAGCGCGTAACCGCCCAAATGCTCGTACTCCTCCTGAACGTGACCGAAGCGATCAAGGATGCGGTCCATCGCATCGGCCTTGTCAGGATCGGACATTTCCCGTTGCAAGGCTTCGAGCTCGTGGTGCAGATCGCCGACGCGCCCGCTGCCTGCGATCGCTTCATCCAGGACCGAACGGCCTTGCATTTCCTCGACGTCCTGGCGAAAGTAGCCGATCGTCAACTTCTTGGGGACAGAGACCGCGCCCTCGTCGGGAGTTTCCTCGCCGACCACCATCCGGAAGAGCGTTGTCTTGCCCGCCCCGTTGGGACCGACCAGTCCGACTTTTTCGCCGGGATTCAACTGAAACGAAGCATCCACGAAGAGCAACTGCTTGCCATACTGCTTATTGATGTTTGCGAAAGAGATCATTTTGAAAGAGCAACTCGCGGTACGCTGCCTCTTCCAGTGTAGCTTGGGCAGAAAATTACCGGCCAGCGCAAACCAACGAAGACACCATTGAAAACGCATGGTGGACAACATCGGGTTGATGGAAGGGATCGCAACTTACGGCTTCACTCAGCAAACGGTCCCGCTTTCCCAGCAAAAATCTGATCCAGTTGCTGCTCGCCCGACTAATCTTTCGCGGATATCAACTCGCATTTAGCCAACTGAATGAGGTTGAATGACGGGAGCGACGGCGCGGAAGCTATTTTAACGGCGTGAAGAAGACGAAGTGGAAAATCTCCAATCAAGGAATAGTCAGTCGGACTCAGGCGTCTTCTGTCTTCGAATTGGTTCGCGAATGGTTCCTCAACGAAATGCCATTTTCCGTCACTCGAAAAGATGTGGCTGCGCGGCGGTTTGCTCGGCCTCTCGAAAGTTGCTCAGACCGACGCCAACCAGTGGGTAACGCTCATGCGGACCAAAGGTCCACTTTTTCTCGCAGCAGCACTTCTTCCGCTTCATCCAACACGCAATACCAACTCGATCGATCTCCCAGATCCAGGCCGATCGTCAGTTTCTGCTCGCGAAAATTCCTGCTCTGCTTGGCCCCTACGCTGCTAATCTTCTTCATTGCCGGTCTCCTTTATCTCTTGCGCTTCGTGCGCGTCGATAACTTGGGAGCGTATCGCATCGGCCCGAGACCGGCATTCCCATCCCATCTGTTCTCGTCATTTGGCTTTCACTCGCGACTGTCTGGCGCATACAATGTTGGCGCTAATGCATGGAAGTAAAAAGTGCATAATGGCTGTATAACTTTTGCGCAGACTCCCAGGCGTTATGAAGCTTGTAATCGACTGAAAGCAGTGCTAGCCGCGAAATCAATAAAAGAGATAACGTCGGCCCGCTTTGTGTTTATTGTGGCGCTCACCGTTCGCCTGGTCTTCGGAGTTGCGACAGTAATCTCGGGCGTAGACATATTCACAGGCAATGAGCCGAGTCACATTGCCGCTCACCTGGCGAAAGGTGAAGGATTCTCATCGCCCTATGACGCTGTTCCGATCGCACCCACAGCACAACAGCCGCCGGTTTATCCGGTGCTCCTTGCGATAATTTTCAAGTTTCTGGGAGTGTATTCGCGCGCCGCTCTGGCCGTTATCGTGGCCCTGAATGCCGTCGCAGGTGCGGGCATCGCCACTTTCGTTTACCTCGTAGGACGACAGTACTTTTCCTCCACCGCTGCGATCGTCTCTGCCTGGGTTTGGGTGGGTTGGTCAGAGTTGGTTGCGACAGACATCTTGATCACGAACTACACGCTGTCCGCGCTGGCTGTGCTGGTTTGGTTGCGGTACTTACCAGCCATAGAAAACCGCAAGACGTCTTGGTTTTTTCTTGGTGGGGCGGTTGGCCTGGGGATGCTTTTGAACCCCACGCTGGTGTTAGTCGTCATTGCCAGCGCCGGATGGCTCCGACAGCGCAGCCCCCGATTGCTCGCAGCGGCCGTCGTGGGCTGTTTTGTCGTCGTTTCTCCATGGATTGTCCGTGACTACCTGACTCTCCACGCGTTTTATCCCGCGATGCGGGATGACTTAGGAATGCAACTTTACATGGGGAATCACCGTGGAATGGAAGAAAATCCGCAACCATGTGTATCGAAGCTCTGTGAAGGAACTGCGAATTTCAACAACGCAGGTTTTCCGAGACAGGACCCAGGTCCTTTCGCCACCTTAGGGGAAGCTGAGTTCATGCGACACAAGCAACGTGAAGCCATCGCTTATATCCGTTCGGCGCCGGCCAAATTCCTCTTGCGGACGGCGAAGCGTGTCGCGTCGTTCTGGCTCCTACCCCACCCAGCTCTGCGCTTTGTCATCTTCACTCTTGCGGGTACCTGGCTCTGGCGTAGCTCGGGGCCATTACGTTTGTTTTTCCTTGTCATGTTCGGTGTATATCCTATTGTGTTTTACATAACACAGATAGCGTGGGTTGATTGCTATCGATATCCGATTGAGCCGCTGATATTGCTTTCGGCGGCAGCCAGCGGAGAGTCCATGTACAAAGGGCTACGTTCGCGATTCAGTTAGAGACAGATTGGGAAGATCCCAAGAGGACCGATGGTGGGTTTGCGACCGGGCCGGTGCGCGTCTTTCTGCAACCCGGCCACGCCCAGCACGAGAAAACGCTTGCGCCATCGGGAAACTTTCTTCGGCGTAATGGCCATGCGGGCGGCGATTTCCAGATCCTGCTGACCGGAGGCCGCCAACAACACAATGCGAGCGCGCTCCGCCACCCGCACCGGGAGAGATCGGCTCCGGGCTTGAGATTCCAACACCGTCCGTTGCTCCGGACTTAACCTAATGGCAGGGGCAATTCGCATCCGCAACCGTCTCCTCGATCATAAGACGCCTGCGGATTGATAAAGGTTGTTAGTTGTGACGCAATACACTAGGGTTTTCCCTAGTTGCGGGTAGCCGGCGTAGTTCAGCAGACTTCTCCAGTGGGAAGTCCGTAGGCTGAGGGGCCGGTCGACGACTGACCGTGACCTTTTAGAAACCCTCAAACAATAAAGGAAGATGAGGATATGACCTCGCTGGAGAAGGATTGGACCAAACCGCAGGCAATGGCGATCCCGAAAGAGGGATACCTTAAGCACGAACAGGGAATCTACGGTCCGGTTTTTCCCAGGACCCCCGCGTGTTACGGATTCACGATCATCGCGAAACTCAAGCCAGGAAGGGAAGGTGCGATGCGCGTCTATGCAGACACGATTGAAAAAGCGATGCAAGCCGACCCCTTCTTCCTGGCGCCACTCAAGCTCCACTACCTCAAGTGGGTCCTGTTCGACATCGGCAACGACAAATACTTCATGTACCAGGGCATCTTTGACACTGATTTCGACAAGTACACCGACGACGCCGTCGCCCTGTTTACCAAGTCCGGCCTTAACACTGCTTTTGAAAACCTCGAGGGTTTTCCGGAAGACTGGAAGACGAACACCCCGGCATTCATCAAGTTCGTTCGCGACCACCACCGTCCCAGCTTTATGGAATATGGCGAATACCCGTTCGTCACCGCTGATGAAATCAAGAAAGCCCTCAAAGTTAAAAGAGCGTTAGGAGAGATGCTGGATCAGATGCAATGAGTCGCGCCCAGGCATGCCATGACGGATACTTACGACCTTATCGCCATTGGAGCAGGCCCGGCGGGAGAAAGTGCTGCTGAATTGGCGTCTTTCTTTGGTCATCGTTCGGCGATCGTCGAAAGAAATCGCCCCGGTGGCACCGTCACCACGACCGGTGGTGCTCCCACGAAGACGCTTCGGGAAGCTGCGCTTTACCTCTCTGGTTTTCGGGAGCGAGAGGTCTATGGCTTGCGGATCGCAGCGCCTCCCGAGATAGCCGCGGAGGTCATTCGCAATCGCACGTGGAATGTTTGCGAAGTCTTGCAAAAGGCCACTGCCGACAACATCGCCAAGAACAACGTCGACTATATCCAAGGCACTGCCCGCTTGGGGCCCGCCGGAACCGTGATTGTGTCCGATAAGAGGGGAACCGATCGCGAACTGCGCGCGAAGGCGGTGCTGGTTGCAGTGGGTTCCCGGCCATTCCGGCCAGAGAATATTTCATTCGAGCTTCCCGGAGTTTGCGATACCGATACCATTCTGCTGCGCGGACGGGTGCCGAAAGACATTGTTATTGTGGGGGGCGGGCCGGTTGGTGTGGAGTTCGCGACCATCTGCCACGCTCTCGGCGCCAGGGTGATACTCCTCGATCGCGGCACACGTTTGATTTCCACGATGGACGGTGAAGTCTCCGCTTGCATGGAAGGCCTGTTCAGAAAATGGGACATATCCGTAATGTTCGGTTCGACGGTAGATTTTGTCGCCACGAAGGGTGACGGGCTGGAGATAAAACTCTCGTCGGGAGAAACCCTATTTCCAGATACGCTGCTCTTTGCCGCCGGTCGCGTCGCGAATACGCAAGGCCTTGGACTCCAGGCAGCAGGGGTGGCCGTCGATTCTCGTGGGCGGATCGTCGTGGACAAGGACTTCTGCACTTCTGTCGAGGGTGTCTACGCGGCGGGTGACGTTCTAGGTCCGACGTTGGCTTCGATCGCGATGGAGCAGGGGCGCGTCGCGACCTGTCATGCGTTTGGCATTCCGTTTGAGGGCACCGTCGATCCGAGCCCAGTCTCAGCAATCTACGGCATGCCGGAAGTTTCCGGCGCTGGCCTGACCGAGGAGCAGTGTCGAGAGATGGACCTGGACTATGAAGTCGGCCGGGCTGACCTCGCGCTTACGCCGCGCGGCGCGATCGCCGGCCGTGGCGGGCTCTTGAAGCTCCTTTTCTTAAAGGCTGACCGAAAGCTGGTCGGCGTTCACTGCATCGGCGACATCGCCTCCGAGATCGTTGGCATCGGGCAGATGGTCATGCGTTGCGGGGGGACGATGAATACCATCGCGAACATGTCCCTCAACACGCCCACTTACAGCTACGCGTACAAGTACGCTGCTTTTGATGGTCTGCGTCGCCTGGTGTCCGCCGATCGGCTTGCAGCGGTTCGACCAGTTTCATAGGAGAAGTCGCATGAGCCAAGCACAGAAATCAGGCCGAACCTATAACCAACTCCACGTGCGTCGCAAGTATGCGCCGGGAAAGCGCCGGTTCAGCGTCTACTGGACATGGAGTTACCCGTGGGAGGCAAACCGCAGCGTTACCGAACTCGATAATCGTTTTTCGACGATGACGGAGGTCCGCCGAGTGGGCTGGCCAAACTTTGAATCTGTCAAGTATTCGGAGCAGATGTTCCTGCAGGGCATCGCCGGTACCCTAGAACTCTTTCATCTGTCGCTCGTAAGTTTCCAAAATGTAGTTGGCGAGGCCACCGGACATCCCGTTGCCGTGTATCAGCGCATCGATCAGGCCGGACAAAGGCTGCCAATCGACGAACGCATACTCGCAGATACCGACACGCTGATGGTCTTCGGCCTGGACCACTTGGTTACCGAGCAGGAGGCATCAGCAGGCGAGATCGAGGCGTTACGCAATTTCCTCACTCGCGAAGGGACGTGCCTGATCCTTGGTCCGCATCATGACGTGGGCGTCTCCGCCGACTTGAAGGAACGCGCTATGGAATACGCTCACCACGGCGATCCGCTGGTCCCACGACAGCAACGCTTTGGCAAGTACACCCGCTCCCTGATGAAAGGGCTCGGGGTTCCGGTAGAGAATCGCTACGGTCTGCGCCCGGCCACGCGTCCCGGCAGCACCTCCACAGTCCCGCTCATCGTCGCGAAGGATCTGGACGCGCGCGGTTGGATGACGGACGTTCAGACCTTTGTCTTCCATATGCACTTGCCGCACTATGCCGTTACCGCTGATGATCCGAAAGCCATCCATATCCTGGCACGGCAGCCGGTTGATATGTCGAGGCCACATCCCTTCGTTGAAGCCGGCAATCGCGAGTTCAACATGTTTCTTTGGATGCAGCCAACTGGCCAACGCGCCGGCGACATATTGCTGGCTGACTCAACGATCTTCACGACATTATTCGGCGGCGACCAGAGCCTGGAACGCTTCTGGAAGAACCTCGCAACCAAGTGATGGGCCATGGGGACATCAAGACCAGAGTTGGAATCTTACTCGCCGTTTGGGTGATCGCGATGCAAGCACACGCGCAGAATCGTGGTGTCTATCCGCTGGGAATGAGCGCAATAAACTCGGGTGTCACGCCCGGACCCGGCTTTACGTACGTCAACCAACTCCTGTTTTACACGCGTGATGAAGCCAAAGACGATGCCGGTGCGACGCTGCCAGTGAAAGGCGAGAACTACGTTCTCATGGACATGAATACGTTGGCCTGGGTGAGCAAAAAGAAGTTCCTCGGTGGGGCCAACTTTTCGATGGTTGCGACTCTGCCCTTTGCGAGGAACAGTCTCACCTCAGACACCAACGGCCCGATCAGCGGTGGTGGCGGATTTGCCGACTCCTATTACCTGCCGTTCATCCTGGGTTGGAATCTGGACCGGGTTGCAATTCGTGCCATGTACGGCTTTCTTGCTCCCACGGGACGCTTTGTGGCGGGCGCCAGCGATAACGTTGGCTCCGGTTACTGGACGCACGCTCTGTCTTCCGGCCAGACCTTTTACTTGAAGAAGAATAAGCATCTCGCTTTCTCAGCGTTCCAGATGTATGAGCTTCATACCACGCAGGAAGGCACCGGCATTCATCCTGGCGACACCTTCGATCTCGATTGGTCGTTCGTAGGAACGCTTCTGAGCCGGAAGGATTTTCAACTTCAGACCGGTCCGGCCGGATATGAGCAGCGGCAAGTGACTGCCAAGAGTGGACCGACGATTTCCGCCGAGGGGTCAAAAGAACGGTATGCAGTCAATTCGGCCGGATTTGCGGTGAATTCGGCCTTCCCAAAGCACAGGACAAGTTTGGGTGTGAAGTACTTCAAAGAATTTTCGAATCGTTCGACGTACCAGGGTTACTCCGTCCAGGTCTCGGGTTCGATCAGTTTTTAGCAGACATGAAGATTTCCATGAAAGTGAGGACTCTTGGCCGCCCCAGCCCTTGAACTCGATGACATCCAAAGCGGAGTCCTGCGTCCACGGCCCACTCCCTTCGCGGCGACTTATATCATCCTGCGAATTGACGATTGCGATGCCGGACGCGACCTGATGCGCCGCTTCAGCATGGTCGTGACATCTGCCGCTAACTCGGAGACTTCCACCCGGGACACCTGGGTGAGCGTTGCTCTCAGTTTTCAGGGACTCAAGACCCTCCGCATACCGCAGGCTTCACTCGATAGCTTTTCGCCACAGTTCCAACAGGGAATGGCGGCGCGCGCGAAGTTGCTGGGGGATGTGGGCGACAACAGCCCAGAGCATTGGGAAAAGCCCCTCGGAACGGACCAGGTCCACGTAGTGATCACCGCGGTGTCGCACGATTCGCAGCGCCTGCAATCCGCTCTTGATCGCGCCCGGAAAGCCTATCGGGAGTTGGCTGGAGTAAAGGCAATATGGCGACAAGATTGTCACGTTCTGCCCGATGAGAAGGAGCCATTCGGCTTCAAAGACGGCATTAGTCATCCTGCTATTGAAGGCAGTGGCATTCCAGGGTCCAACCCGCGCGAGGCGCCCCTCAAGGCGGGCGAGTTCGTGCTCGGATATCCCGATGAGATCAGCGATGCGCCGCAAATCCCGCGGCCGGAGATTCTTGGACGCAACGGATGCTATGTGGCGTTCCGCAAACTGTACCAGCGCGTGGCGGCGTTCCGTCAGTACTTGAAATCGTGCGCTCCCGACCGTGAAGCTGGTGAGTTCTTGGCCGCGAAGATGATGGGGCGCTGGCGAAGCGGAGCCCCCCTCGCCCTGTGTCCGATGCACGATGATCCGCAGATCGGAGCTGACGCGCGACTGAACAATGACTTTCTCTTCAAAGAAGGTGACGCGATAGGCTATAGGACGCCTTTGGGTTCGCACATTCGCCGCATGAACCCGCGTGACGCCGATGTCGCCGGCTTGGTTCGCATCCACCGAATGATTCGCCGCGGAACTGCCTACGGTCCGGTCCTTCCGGAGGGGGTCATGGAAGACGATGGCCTGGATCGAGGATTGATGTTCGCCTTCGTCGGGGCCAACCTCGGCCGCCAATTCGAGTTCGTCCAGGCCGAGTGGATGAACGACAGCACCTTTTTTGGAGGAAATTCCGAAAAAGACCCCGTGGCCGGTGCAAGCGACGGTGCCGGGACCTTCAATGTGCCGCAGAGACCGGTGCGGCTCCGGCTGAAGGGTTTACCCCGGTTCGTGGTCACGCGCGGCGGTGAATACTGTTTCATACCCGGCATCCGGGCGTTGCGGTGGCTCGCGGATCTCAAAACACAGGAATCTTGAAATGACAGATGCTCACGTTAGCTCGACCCTGTGGGAAATGCTCATTGGTCGCATCGAGGGACCCCTCACTCTGCGATTGCTTCTTCAGCCCGCGATCGCCACCTTCTTTGCAGTACGCTCTGGACTCAAGGATGCCCGCAGCGGCCGGCCAGCTTATCTTTGGAAAGTCTTCACGAATCCCGCTTACCGTTATGAGTTGCTACATCATGGGTGGAAGGACGTTCGCACGGTCTTCTTAATGGCCGTGTTGCTGGATTCTGTCTATCAGGGCATTGAGTTCCACTGGATCTATTTGGGCCAGGCGGTTTTGGTCGCTATCATTCTCGCCATCGTTCCGTATGTGCTGATTCGTGGACCAATGAACCGTCTCGTTTCCTGGTTGCGCAATACCGCTGCCTAAAGCATGGGTTGAACCATGGCTTCGGCAATGCGCCGGAAGATATGTACCACTAGGGATTTCCCCAGTTGTGAAGACATGCACGCTCTCTTACATTGCAGCCGTGGAGAGGTCAAGTCCCATTCTGAATGTTCGGATGCTCGTTACCGGTAGGCAGATGCTTTCACTCAAAACGTCGATGGTGAGAGCGGGATGAAACTCGTCACGAATGGAAATGCGTTTCTTAACATAGATTGCTACTGATGGTGGCTAGCGCCGTCTCCTAAGACGTGTTCAAGACGAAAAAGATTGCAACTAAGACAAGATTCTGCGGTTGAATATCAGCATTTTTCTGACCGATCCGTCTTAGTCTAAATCGGCAACAGGAACCGGTCTCATGGAACCAACCATTTCACCCGCACTTTTTGCTTTGCTGCTTTTTGTTGGCATGCTGATCCTGCTGGAGACTGGCCGCCGTCTTGGTGTCAGGCGCCGTCCGAAAGAGTCGGAAAGCGAGCGCAGCAGTCTGGGTATAGTCGAAAGCGCGGTTTTCGCCCTGTTTGGCTTGATGATGGCATTCAGCTTCTCGGGAGCGGCAACGCGTTTTGGCGAGAAAAGGAGGTTGATTGTTGAGGAAGTCAATTGCGTTCAAACCGCGTATCTGCGGCTGCACTTATTGCCGCCGGAAGCAGAGGGTGCCCTTCAAGAATTGTTCCGCCGATATGTGGACTCGAGGCTTGAGACTTATCGTGCGCTGCCAAACATGCAGGCTGCCGAATGGGAGATGACCAAATCCAAGAACCTTCAGCAAGAAATTTGGGCTCAAGCTGTGTCCGCTACGCGACTCCCGAATTCTCATCCCGACGCGGGCAAGTTGCTGCTTCCCGCGCTAAACAACATGATTGACATCACTACCATTCGGTCGATGGCGCTGCGAGTCCACCCCCCGAGAATCATTTATGTCCTTCTGTTCTGCCTGGCGCTCATTTGTTCCCTACTGGCTGGTTATCGGATGGCAGGCGTCCAACATCAGAGTTGGCTCCACATCCTCAGTTTGACGGTCTTCACGGTGATGATAATCTTTGTCGCTCTCGATATCGAGTACCCGCGCACGGGCCTGATCCGTCTCGAGGCCGCTGACCAACTGCTAGTGAAGGCTCGCGAGGCCATGAAATGACGGGAACTTCCTATGGCTGAACTCTTGTGAGATCACGGTCCAAACTGCGTGCTTGGCCCTAATCCTCTAAGCTAGTGCTTGTGCGAAAGAGCCTCCCGCCGCATTGCAACAGAGCGTGGATTGTCGTGCGGTAATTTGCAGCACGAGAACCTATTCGCGCATGGGTCCTGGGTGGTGACCTCTCTTTGTTTCGAGTACCGATCACTTCATGCCAAATGTCCAGCTCAACCCCGAACTGGTGCCGTAGTCGCTCCCGGAAAAGCCCGGCGGAGGCTGGTTGTCCCAGTTGCCATAAAACGAGACATTCCACGAAAGGTTGCTGAAGAGCTTGATGTAATAGGCCGCGTTTGCATCGATACGGACACGGCCAGGATCAGAAAGGGCCGGCAAGACCGTGGCCGTTGCGTTTAGATTCGTCTTGCTAAACTTAAAGAGCCTCACATCTACGCCGATCAGGGCAGAGACAACGTTTTGCCCGCCCAAGGGGACGATGGACGGCTTATAGTTTGTCCCTTGCCAGGCGACGCCACCAAGCACTGAGATGCTGGCTCGGTTTGTATTCTTCAAATAACGCCCGATGCCACCACCGAGGGTGGTTTGCAGATTGATTCCCTGCTCCGAGCTCTGCAAGAAAGTTCCGATGCCCGAGTAGAACCAATTGTTCCAAGGCAAGAAGCGGAGGGCGCTGAGACCGAGTGCGTTCCGTGTGGAAGTATTGGTGCCGCTACTGGAGGCAAGCGTCGAACTGAAGTTGGCCTTGGCGTTCCAGCGTTCCCGCAGGTAGGCGGTCTCCGAACCCAAGTTGAACTGGGTTGATTGGTTACCCTTAGAATAGATAATCCCCCAACTGACCTCGCCACTGAATCGCTGCAAGAATTTGTCGGATGTCTGGACCATCTCCACAACCTGGGACCGGTCGATCCCTACTTGATTCTCCCCAGTCTCTACCACCTCAATCTTCACCGGCCGGCCGGCAACCGTTTCCTCCGTATCGAGCCCCCCGGTGTACATTGAGCCGTCCTGCGTTTTCACGATGAACAACTGTTTGCTTTCCAGACGGGCCACTTTCGACCAATCCACCGAGGCCGTGCCGTTGATGTAGTCGAAGCTGACGTACAGCACTCCCGCTTCCAGTCCTTTGACCTCGCAGGTCATGCGGTCGCCGTTCTTCATGACCATCACGTCGGTCTTGTCCCGTGCAAAAATGGGTGCGGTGAGAAAAAGGGCGGAGCTAAGAATAATGAGGGCTCGCATGCTCATGGTGGTTCCTCGCTTCATATTCTTCATGCGGATTTGGCTGCCGGGTCATTGGTCTTCTTACGCGGCTTGCGCGGCCCCGGTGTTCTGAGCAACCCCATTTCGGCCTCTGTCGAGTTTGAGGCGGCTGCCATGAAAATAGTCTGCGACGGAATGGCGATCTCGGTTCCGGCCGACTCGATACATTCCATGATGCGGAGCAGCAGCGCCTCTTGGATCTCAAGGAATCTGTTCCAATCGCCGGCCAATGCATAGGCGAAGACGTCCACGTCGAGAGAAGAGCGGCCGAAACCAAGGAAACGCACTCGAAGCGACTCGGGCTCGAGATGCGGGCTTCCCTCCAGGAGACTACGGACACTGTCGAGGACAGCCTGCACCTGCGCCGATGTGGTTCCGCAACGCAGACTCAGAAGCGGGTGAAACCAAAATTTGTCGCGTGCAGAGAGGCTCTCGAGGCTCAGGTTGGCGATCTGCCCATTGGGGACCGTGACCACGGTTCGGTCGAGTGTGCGGATGCGGGTCGAGCGTAGGCCAATGTCGTCGACGGTGCCCAAAGTATCCCCCACCTTTAAGAAATCTCCGACACTCACGGCTTGGTCGAAGACGAGCGAGACTCCGGCGATCACATTTTCCAGGGTTTTCTGTGCGGCGAGTGCAACGGCGATGCCGCCGACGCCGAGTCCAGCCAAGCCGGCGGCCGGGTTCACCCCGAAATGGTAGAGGGTCACCAGCACGCCCCCGAAGACGATCAGCACGTCGATCCCACGGCGCGCAAGACGCAGAATCGAGGTGGCTCCGGTACGGTTGCGACCTCGAAGACGTCGACGGATGTATTGTTCGCCCCAGCTGTTCAGAAGAATCAACAGCCATACGAAGCCGGCAATGGTGAGAATGCTGACGACGCTGTACCAGAACTGCCGGGCCAAAAGTGGAAGGCTGAGTTTGGTGAGCAGCCAGCGAATGGCGACAGCCAAGAGCAAGATGCGGACCGGTTGGGGCAAGACTTCGGGATCGGGCAGATACGTTTTCTTGGATAAGCGTCGGCGCCACTGGCCAATAAGGGGGCTGAGTGCGCGGTTCAGCAGACCGGTGAGCAAATAGAACAGCGGCATGCCCACAAAAACAGCGAGCCATTCAAACAGGACTATACCCGCGAATCGAGTATTCACCAGGAATTCAGGGAGGACGTTGTCTACCCGTACGACATTGACCTCCTCATACAGGTCCGGAATGGAGTCGAGGGTCTGGCTGGAGAACATCCACAGAAGCCCAGACTTCCCGCGATCCACTCGCTCGACGACGATGTCCACATTGCCGTTTCCGCTGCTGATGGTTCCCGCCAGCTCCTCGTTGGGCCTCAGCGGATCTGAGAGGGAGCCCTCGGGCTTGTCGCTGAGATCATTGAGCCGAGCGGGCAGGCGACGGTCGAGGACGAGAAAGAGTTGGTGGGCAAGATCCATGGCCGCTTGGCCATGAAGTCGAGTGTTCAGATAACTCGCAGCAAGGTCGTTGTCCCCCTTGCGAGCGGCACTCAGGAAGCCCAGAACCGTACCTCGAGGTGTCGTGCGGCCGAGAGCGTCCTTGGGAACCTCGGGTTGCGCCGGAGTCGGGGCGGACGTAGGTATGGCAACCTGCGGCAAGACAGGGACGCAAAACAGCAACACCAGAAAGAAAGCAAACGAGCGCCAGCGCGTGGATGCACTGTTCGCTTCTGTGACCGTGTGCTCTTGCATGTGCGCCCAATGATCGCCTCAGTCTATTTCGAGCCTGGGCCAGATTCGACCCGAAAGCCGCATGCGAACACTCTCCCGTCTCTCAAGAGGCGAATGTCTACAGCCCCGCGATCACTTTATTCTGGAGTACCCGGACTACGACCCGGCGGTTTTCCGCCTGCCCTTCAGCAGTCGTATCGTTGCCGACTTGCCCGCTCTCGCCCATCGCACCCGGACATGAACTACATCTCCCCGGACACATTGAAGAACGATCCCTTGGACCAGAAAATCCTGAACCGCGCACGTTCGCTGGCCCCCATGGCTGCGAGTGGTCAGTTTCAGGATGACGGTTCTTGTCATTAAACGCGACATTATGCCAGGTTGCAGCCTGTGTTTATCATGCCGGAAACGCGCCACCCATAGTGATCCTATTTGCATGGTCCGCGATTAACCCATTGGATGGATCCGTCACGACTCAATCGCACGATGGAAATTTCGCCGCCGACCAGGTCGGGGGTCGCCTTGATTTGCATTTCGATCAAGCGCTTGAACGCCGCAGGTGCACCGTGTGAATTAATCCATTTGATGATTTGGTCGTCGGACGGAAATGCATCATAAATCCCCGTTTCATATAAGGAGAAATCGCCAGGCTGCTTTCCAACCAGCTCATGGAAATCATTCACTCTCACGTTAGGCGGGGTTGACCCGTCCTCAATAAAATCGGTCCCCGAAGCGGAGATGGCACCAGCCTGGTTCAAGCCGACGAACATGAAATCCTGCGGACGAGTTGGCTTCGGACGATTTGCTCCCATTATGTCCGACCATCGAGTACGATTCGCCCGCCATATTTCCTGAAGTGGTGCTACGGCGTCGTTTGCATATTTCGTGGCCGCTTCGCGAGGGCTTCGGTTGCTGCCAACGCTGACCCTCGCAACGTCGTACGGATTGAAATACGGATTGAAATGAGAATCCTGAGTCAACCCTGCTCCTGCCAATACAAACAGCATGTGGTCGGAAACCTGAACTATTTTGCAGACTGATCGTGTGCCTCCCTCGGTTCGATTGGAGAGGCTGTCTGCGGCGATGACAGCCTCTTGCCACGAAACGTACACGAGGACTGTCGTGGCAGTGCCGTAAGTTACCCAGCAGAGGTTCAGTAATAACACAACCGCCGCCTGCCGGGTTCTGTTCGTCACTCGGTACCTCACGCACGTCACCTCTTGCACCGTTGGGGGCGGTGCTCGCAGGATCCAGCTCCCGCGATTATTCATAGGACGATGTGCGATGTTTTCCTACTAGGGAAACCCCTAAGTTCATGGGCAATCGCCGTAGCACCGATTGATCAGGGTTTCGAGGGCTGTGGACAACTGGTGACACTTACATCTCAGCCGATTCAATGCTGTCCCTATGTCGGACACGGGGCGACAAGGCCACTTCTCCCGAGAGACCAGTAAGCGCCTTAGGGATTCCCCTAGTTGCGCAAATATCGAGTCAGACCTAAGGTTCTGTTTCAGAAACCAGGCATAGCCACAGACATTTTTGTCTGGACTTCAAGCGCTGAGATAAGGGAAATACCTATACCGACGAACGATGGTAGTAAGGCTGACGGCGCGTTCTTCTGGCATCAGCATCTCTTCTGTGGCTAGTGGCGATAAAGCCAAAGTCAAAGGAATGAGCTGTCCCCTTTTTCTTGCATAGGGTGATGTAGTGCCGCGGAACGCGAAGGTAGTCTGATGACAGAGAACCAGGCCGATCTTTACAGAGGAGTCATGTCACGCACGCCACGTCTATTTGTCCATATCGTAGTATTCATCCTGTGTGGCATGTCCGCTCTAGCTCAGCATACGCCACCAGTTTCCGGCGATCAGACTTGGAAAGATCTGGCCGCTGGCAATCGACGTTTCGTCACGGGAAAGACTGCGCCACACGACTTTCTCTCTCAGCGAAAAGCCCTGACCAAAACCCAACATCCGCGGGTTGCGGTCCTGAGTTGCTCGGACAGTCGTGTCCCTCCGGAATTGGTCTTCGACACGGGATTGGGCGAGCTCTTCGTGGTGCGCTCTGCGGGCGAGGATGACGATCCTGTATCGATCGGTAGTCTCGAATACGCGATCGAGCACCTCGGTTCGACTGTGATCGTAGTCTTGGGACATCAAAGCTGCGGTGCCGTGACGGCAGCCTGCTCCGGCGGAAAGTCGGAGTCGGTCAATCTCGATGCCGTCTTGACGCCCATTGCGCCTTCCTGCGCCAAGATGGATCCGAAGAAACCCGAAACTCTTGATCTTTCTGTTCGCGATCATGTACACCGCGTAGCGCAAGACTTGCTCGTGAGGAGTGAATTACTGAAAAAGGCCTTCGACGAAGGTAAGCTGACCATCTTCGAAGCGTATTACTCGCTGGACAGCGGAGAAGTGACGAAGCTACGCTGATCTCTGGGCTTAGTGGCGAGTGACCGGTCGCTGGTGCATGCCCTGATTGGAGCGGGAAGCCCGCTGAGCGACTATTTTTGACGCGCTGATCAAAGTTCGTGGAGCATCGCGTACCCGACCCGCTCTACGCGGACGACATCATCCTAGGATTCCGCCATGCAGAATTCATCCCATCTGGTTTAATCACTAGTCAAGAATATGCACGCGCTTGGTTAGGCGGTCGCGATATGGTTTCTGACAGCGTATTTCACGAGTTCGACGCTGTTTCTGGCGCCAAGTACTTCCATCATTCGGTATTTGTGGAACGCCACCGTCCGGAGGGTCATGTGCAGTATCCCGGCAATTTCCTTCATCGTCTTGCCCTCGGCCACCAACCGCAGCACCTCACGCTGCCGATCCGTGAGGTGTTCGTCTTCGTTGAGCAGTTCCCCCTTGCTGCCGAAGCGCAAGAAATCGATCGCGTCACGCGACAGGGCCTTGGACAGATACCTTTTGCGGTGCAACGCTTCTTGAACCGCCAGCACCAATTCCGATGCAGTGCATGTCTTGAGCAGGTAGCATGAAGCCCCGCAGGCGAATGCTTCAGCTACCAGATGGGCATCGGAATACATGGTCAGGTAGACCAATTTGACGGCAGGCAGCATTTGCTTTGCCTGCCGTCCCGCATCCAGGCCATTAAGCGCAGGCATGGCGATATCAAGCACGATCACGTCCGGCTTCAGTTCGCCGGCAGCACGCACCAGTGCCCGACCGTCGCCGACGACACCGACCACATCAAAATGTTTGCTCAGCAGCCGGGTGCACAACTCCGCCACTAGATTGTGGTCGTCGGCAATGAGAATCCGCGCATTCGTTTTTTCAGACCGAGTTCGTAGCATAAAACCCTTTCTCCTAAGGCACGCTTGCTGCCCGACTGGATAAACGTGCTCCAAAGGATGCCAGGTCTTGTCGTTAAAACAATCTGAAGCAACCCTAGGTCTGACTCGGATGTCCGCGCAACTAGGGAAATCCCTGATGCTTGCCGGGAGCCGCCGTGCAGCGCCAGCGGACCCTTCACGGCGAGGACCGCTTTGCCACCGATACCGATCGGACAGAAGGTGTCAATCTTGGCCGCGGACAAAAATGCGATCTAGTCCTGGTTGAAACGAGATAGACTACGGTCAACTTAGCGATCCGATGCCTGCACGGAGAGATTATGACCGCTTTGGAATTTCGCGCTGTCGATGCTCCCCCTGGGACCGAACTGCTGCGGGGTTTAGAAAAGCAAGAAATTGATTTGATCTTAACGGCTGCGAGACCCCGTCGCTTCCCCGCGTCGTCTGTGATGACTCGTCAAGGCGACCGTGCCGACCAATTGTTTTTGTTGTGGAGGGGCAGGGCGCGCTATTTCTTTGAAAGCCTCAATGGGAAAAAGCTCATCCTGATATGGATTACTCCGGGTCATATCTTCGGTGCAGCTGCCCTGGCGCTCCCACCCTCCACCTATCTTGTGAGTACAGAAGCAACGCGGGACAGTATTGTGGCGGTCTGGGATGGCCCAACCCTTCGCGGCCTCGCGCGGAGGTTCCCTCCGCTTATGCTGAATGCATTCCACACCACCATAGACTATCTCTCTTGGTATATTGGCACCCACGCGGCCTTAACTTCTCAGACGGCACGGGAGAGGCTTGCACATGTACTTTTGGGATTTGCCCCCAGCATAGGCCAAAAAGTCTCGGGTGGTATTGAACTCGATGTGACCAACGAAGAGTTGGCCAGTGCAGCGAATATCACTCCTTACACGACGAGTCGCCTGATCAGCGAATGGCACAGAACCGGTGCCCTTCGCAAACACCGCGGGAAAATCCTTTTGCGCTCGCCCGAAAGACTCTTCCGTCGCGCCATTTGAAGCGGAACTTCCTTTTCCGCGTATGGCCTCTTGCGCCATTCTTTCATCGCTTCGTAACCGAGATTGCGCATGGGCAACGAAGGAACCACTCCGTTGTGCCACACTACTGGTTTTGAAGTTAGCAACCTCTCAATGATGTCGAGTTTCAACTCGATTTGCCGGAGGCGCCTTGGTTACTCCCTTAATCTGGGTTCTCGTAGTAGACGATTTCGAACCGTTTCGACGTCGTGTCGCGTCTATACTTCGGCAACAATCAGAATTGCGGATCATCGCAGAGGTATCGGATGGATTGGAGGCGGTTCGAAAAGCGATGGACTTGCAACCGGACTTGATCCTGCTGGACATCGGACTTCCGAAGCTAAATGGGATTGAGGCCGCACGTCGAATCCGAGAGCTTTCCTCCAAGTCGAAAGTGATCTTCCTAAGTGAAAATCGCTCCTGGGACATCGCACAAGAAGCTTTGCGCGCGGGCGCAGGAGGTTATGTCGTCAAGTCGGATGCCGCACGCGAACTGTTGCCTGCTGTGGGGGCCGTTCTTAAGGGGAAGCGGTTTGTCAGTACCAGCTTGACTGGTAACGATCTCACCAGCATTAAGAATGAGTACACCGCCAATCAGGCTGACCGCGAGAAAACCGCTGCTCCGCTCCCGCCACAAAACGTGAGGATCGCCCGCCGACACAGAGCTGCCTTTTATTCTAACGACCGAAACTTCCTAGATGACCTTACGTTGTTCGTCGGGGCTGCTCTCAGCGCCGGGAATGCAGCCATCGTTGTCGCTACCGAGTCACATCGGGACAGGCTTCTTCCACGATTGCAAATACTCGGCTTGGATATTGGTGCTGCCATTGAGGAGGGCCGATATATCGGGTTGGATGCTGGTGACGCGCTCCCGACGTTTATGCTCAACGACATGCCTAATCCGGTTCGATTTTTGAAACTATTAGGCAAGGTTATTTCGACGGCGACGATGGCTGTGAAGGGGGAGCACGCCCGCGTTGCATTGTTTGGGGAAATGTGCCATCTCCTTTGGGTACAAGGCAACCCAGAGGGCGCGATTCAGGTCGAAAAACTCGGCAACCAGCTAGCCCAGACATACGATGTCGATATTCTGTGCGGATATTCTCTGGGCAGCATGCAAGGCGGAACAGATAGCCGAGTCTTCGAACGAATCTGTGCAGAGCATTCAGCTATTAATTCCGGGTGAAAAGGATTGTCAGCAGGTGATCTGATCGTGCGGCCGGAATACACGTCAACGTGAACGGATCAATCTCTCTGCTCGGCTACGACAATCAGTAGCCAGCCACTGCCTCCGCGGATGGCGACGTTGTGGGCCGAGGTCAACGCGATCTCGCCTAATGGGGGGATTGCTCCCGAACTCGCGATCTTTACATTGCTCAGATCGTACGCACCGCATGCCGCGCTGGAAAATACCCAAACTGCTTGCTCGCGCCCGTAACCCGGGCCGCTGGTGCAGCCGGCCTCGGGATTCGGGGTTAGCTTCATAAGAACGGAACTACTTTGTAGCCAAGTCCCGAGCACGCCATCGTGCGAAACCACCTTGCCTTGCCCACGTCGAACGACGTCTCCGCCCACTTGGCGGGTTACCCACTGACTGACAGGAGTCAGATCCGAATTCGCACTGATCGGAAGTTGCGCATCGTGGACGCTGGCCATGGAAGCCAGCGCTAGCAGGCCGGTCTTCAGTGAGGCTTTGCGGCCCTGCTCCTGAACGGCCTCGAATTTAACAACAATGCTCGAGCCCGACGATCCTCTAGTTACGTTTACGACACGACCGATAATTCGCGATCCTTCTCTAATTCTCTCCCCAGAAGGCAACTGCACTTCTTGCATCACCCTACCTTCAAGTTGTTTGTCGGGTTTGTCTCTTGATGCGTTGAGGCTTGAACGGAGCATTACCGGTATGACAGTCCCTACCGGAATCTCTCTTGCAGGAATTACCAAAACTAGAAAAGGAATCGCGAATGTGATCCAACTCATCTGAATGCCTCGCTCCAATTCTGCGATTCGAAATTGAAGTGGTCAACTGTTAGGTCTGACAGGGAGAAGTGCCGATTGGTTCCGCGCCGAACATCGGTGGCCTAATTGAGAAAGGTCACCCCGAATCGCAGAAACGCACAATATGGGCTCCCTATTTTCCGCGCCCGGTCCTCAGGATGCTTTGTTATAGAACCGTGCAGTCTCAGGACGAATCGAGATCAGCCCGTGCGTGAGGGCCAACAACACCAGGTCTGCGTTGCTCTTCAGATTGAGTGACTGCATGATGTGGTGTTTGTGGAATTCGACCGTCTTTTCGCTCAAGTTCAGATGACCGGCGATCTGTTTGATGGAGCAGCCCTCTCCGAACAGCTGGACCACATCGCGCTGCCTTTCCGTCAGTGTCTTGGAGAACTGCCGCACCCGAGTCCTGCGCGCGACCCAGTCCTCAGCTCTAAGCTGGGGCGTCACATAAGATTCGTTGCGCAGCACATGGTCGATCGCGGTCAACAACTCCCGCGTTGCCGAATGCTTGAGGACGAATCCTACCGTGCCCAATTCCAGTGCCGCCGCCGCTAGATTCGCGTCGTCCATCATGGTCAAGAAGACGAGTTTGATGTTTGGCACTTGTTCTCTCACTCGCCGAGCAGCGTCCAGGCCATTGAGTAGCGGCATCCCGACATCTACCACAACAACATCCGGTTTGAGCCGGTTAGCTTCCGACACGAGCGCACGGCCGTCCGCCACGATTCCATCGACCACATACTTCTTCTCCAGCAGCAATCGGAGCCCTTCCGCGAAGATGGCATGATCGTCGGCGATCAAAAAGTGCGGGCGAGATCTGTCTTCTATTCTCATTGCGCCACCCCTTATTGCATTCGACTGGCAACGCTAGACGCCGTCACTCGTTTGCGCAACTAGCAGAATTCCTAGGTCGGCATCAACAACGCGAATCATGAGGAAGTCAGATGGTGCTTGAGCGCAAACCAGATCAAGTCCGCGTTGCTAGGAACTGTTCTCTCGCCAACCTCTAGAATGTCTGCCATTGCGTTCACGCGACACCTCGCGGCTACTCAGATGCGCCAGCCTCTGGCAAAGCGTTCAGTTGCCTCAATTCATCAAGTACATTTTGCCAAGCCTTCAGGTCTTTCTTGGTCGCATACGGCGCGTCGAGATTCGCGTAATAAACAAGGATGTTATTGCGCAACTCGGCCGAAACTGGTTTTCCGTTCACCTTAGCTAGCAACTTCGCGTAAGTTTCGTCGGAGAACGGGTACACAGTTGGTTTAGTAAGTTCTCCGGTGTCAAGGTTCTCGTTGGGCAATTGCAGACGGCCTCCCTGTTGGGCCAGTAGCATCCCTCGATATTGTTCCAGGGTTTCATTGAAACTGTGCATATACATCTCTTCTACTGTGGGCGTGGGCGGATGAAATGCGAGCGCGCTGAAGGGGCCTACCTTCGGCGTGAGACGCAGAAAGAAGGCTTTGATGCGGGCTGAGATCCCTGGTTTCTCATAGACCGTTCCCCAATCTTTGCGGTATTCAGAACGAGAAACGTTGTAAATGAATTCGCTCCGGACTTCGCTGGGATGGCTGTTCTTGATCTCATTTTTCTTCAAATGCCACGCCACCTTGGTCATTTTCGGTATTACGGAGGAAACCGCGTGGCGATAGCTGCCGATCGCCAGATCCACACTGCCAAAGACGTTCGAAAGCTTGACGCAGTAGGTCCTGGCGAACGCTCTTTCCAAGACTGGCTTGGATACTTCAAATCCGATGAAGTCATGATAGGCGTGCGGGGCGTAGTTCCCCTCAGCGACCTGATCGACATCAAAACCAAATTCCACCTGCGCGTGTGCGGATGGCTTTTGATCGTAAGTGACGACTGGTCCATACTTCTTCGCAAGCTTTGGATACATCAGCGCAACCGAGAGGTTGGTTGCCAGGGGATGCCCTGAGGCATCGGCGGCGTAGTGGGCGAGAGCACCCAGCGCAAACGCATATTCGTTCAGATTTTGTGACTCGGCGATGAGCGCGAGAACGAAATCCCCGCTCCGAACATAGTGCGTGAGATCACTAAAGAATCGGCTGCCGAAAGGATAGTAGCCCATGTCTTGAATAATTGCGCCTCCATAGGCGTAGGCATGCGCCTGCAGTAATTCTTCTGGAGTCGCGCTGGGGAAACGCTGCAGCAGCGTCGGCCGGATTCCATCGCTCCACGCGGCATCGATAATCGCTTCATGGGTGAGAACGGAGTAGCCCCCACAACTAGGAACGAGGTACACGACGAAGAGGATTGCCACAACGGAAAGCACGCATGCTGAGCCGGGAATACAATTTTGGAATCTGACCCGGCGCCGGAGCGCGGGCTGCCTTGTCCCGGAGCCTTTCTGTTTCCGGATCGTTACTGAGACGCGCGTCACGCGGTTTTTTGCTTCTCCAGCACCACTCGGCCGTCCCGGGTCTCGGCCCTCAACAATCGGCTTGCGTCTTGATTAGTACGTCACGGCAGAATCACTAATTCCGGCTTGCTGCCGCTGCTCATTCCATAAATTGTCCCGGAACGGAACGCGCCCGCATCGTACTTGTAGCAGCCGGGAGTGGTTGCTATCGTCCTCACCGGCTTCTTGGCTCCTCCCATGATCGGGCTATCCGGGTCAAACGGCGAGTCGGTCCCGAACGAGACCAGGAATCCATGATTCTTGTTCGAGCTCATCCACACCACAGTAGTACCTGCCTTGATGCAGAAAAATTGGTTGTTCTTCGCGTTAGGAATACCAGGTTTTACGTTAGCAGAGCTCGCGGACCTGGTAATGTCAATCGTGCAAGCTGACGAAGCCGAACCGCAGGTGTTGGCCGCACTGCACATGCTCTCGGGTTGCTTTTCCTCACATACGTACTTGCTCTTCTTTTGTGCCTGCACGGCTGCGCAACTCAGCAGAACGACGCAAGTTAACAAAAGCATTATGCTCCGGATCCTGAACTGCTGTTGAGTTTCCATAGTCATAAACCACCAATTGCGTTCGCGTGATCGTCACAATTTCGCAAAAGGCTGATCCAACCTTTTCAAATCAATAGTTGAGAGTTCGCCCACAAGACGACCCTCCGACCGCTACTGACACTATTGACGATTTCACTTCCACTCGATGACGTTAGTCAGCCTCCAGGCATTTTGATTAAGCTCGAATTGCAACTCTCCCTCCTTATTCACGATGAGCTGCGCTGCGGGGAAAAGAACTCCGTCACTCTTGCTTTTGTCGTTATCCTCCAAGTTGATTTCTCCGGCAGTCAGGTTGAAACTCTTTGACCGGGTGTCCCAATAGGCTTCGCCGAAAGCAATCTTGCGGTTGGTAACGAAACGGATGGTCCTGCCGGTCGGCGTCAAGATCTCCCGGATGAAGCTAAGATCGAATCCAAGCGTCCCAGGGATCTGTATCCGGCCCACGCTTTTCATCTTCTCAAGAGCATTGACCAGTCCGTCGTTCTGACCCTTCGCGAATGCCTGCACCAAGATATCTCTGTCATCCGGGCTAGAGAACTCGTAAATGATGATTCTCACGCCGAAATTTCTTCCGAGCTGAGTGCTTGTGCCAAAGGCCGTGGCGTCGATAGTTTCGGTACTTCCCCGTTGCCCGAGGCAGGGGACGCTAGCGATCATGAGCACGCCAATCAGAAACGAGATTCCATTCGCGGAGTTCACGATTCTTGAGTTAGTTCGCATATAGCCTCTCCCGTCGTGTATCTGGCATACCTCGCCGCCATCTAGGATAGGGGCGGATTCCAATTCTCGGCCAAATGCTAAGGAGTTCGTCGGGTCGCCACAACTGGGGAAACCCCTAGTCGGTGGAGGCGGTCGCTGGATTTATGGCGGGAATCTCGACGTGAGTAGTTGGAAAGACCGAGTTCTTTAGGGATTTCCCTAGTTGTGCTGCCATCGAGCCAGACCTATGGTTGCTTCAGAAAGTAGGCCTCTGTCCGGCCGGCCATTTGTCCCGATTCATTAACTCAGAAAAGGGGGGACTTATGTACCGAAGTGAATCACCGACCGTTAGGGACACTCCTTGGAGCAGTGGGCGGTCGGCAATCTAAGGTGGCGTGAGCTATGCGCCGTTCTTGAAGTCAAATACTTTTGATTCCGGCCCGCAAGGAAGCCCCTCTCCAGAGTCGACCTAAAGTGGTAGCGAGCAGTAACGGAGAAAGTTTCATGAAAAAGAAAACCTTTCGCGCGAGACTACTGTGGAAAATCACGCGAAACTGTACCGCCGTTTTGTGCGCTGCATTGCTCGCGCCCGGAGAGGCATTTTTGCTGGCCCAGTCACAACAGGCAGCGGGCTCAGCTCAGACTGAAGCGGTGAAGATACCTCCGGATCAGCTTGATTCACTCGTGGCGCCCATTGCCCTCTATCCCGACCCGTTGCTGGCGCAGGCCCTAGCTGCATCCACCTACCCTCTTGAGATTATCCAGCTCCAGCAGTGGCTGGAGAAGAACAAGAACCTCAAGGACAAAGCGCTTGCTGATGCCGTCGCCAAACAGACATGGGATCCCAGCGTCCAGGCTCTCGCGGCTCTGCCTGATGTAGTAAATCGCCTCGCAAACGACATTCAGTGGACCACCGATTTGGGCAACGCATTCCTGGCCCAGCAAAGCGATTTGATGGATGCCGTCCAGCGCATGCGCCAGAAAGCCCAGGACAAGGGCAACTTGAAATCGACCGAACAACAAAAGGTGGAAACCAAAGTCATCGAGAACAAGAGCGTGATCGTGGTCGAACAAGCAAATCCGCAAGTCGTGTATGTGCCTTCTTATGATCCCGTCGTGGTTTACGGTGCGCCGATCTACCCCTACCCACCCATTTACTATCCACCGGCAGGGTACTACGCCGCGGGGATAGCGATTTCATTTGGAATTGGCGTGGCCATGGGGGCGTTTTGGAGTGGTGGTTGGGGCTGGGGATGCGGATGGGGCGGCAACAACAACATTTACGTGAACCGCAACAATAATTTCAACCGCAACACGAACATTAATGGTGGGAACCGCAACAATATCGGCGGTGGCAATCGCAATGACATCGGGGGAGGCAACCGTGGCGGAAATGCAGGCAACCGCCCGTCGACTCTACCCGCTGGCGGCGGCAATCGCAATGACATCGGGGGAGGCAACCGTGGCGGAAATGTGGGCAACCGCCCGTCGACTCTCCCTGCTGGCGGTGGCAATGCAGGCGATCGATGGCAGCACAACCCAGCACATCGTGGCGGAGCTCCGTATCGGGATCGGGCGACCGCGGACAAGTTTGGAGGCACGACCCGCGGTGACTCTCTTGCCAATCGCCAGGCTAGCGCCCGGCAACAGGTGGGCCGACAAGGTGGCAATCTGGCCAGCAACCGCGCCGGAGGAACTGGCGCGGGCAATCGGGCCGGAGGAGCGGGTAGTGGCAACCGGCCCGGTGGAGGCGGAGGGGATCGCATCGGAAGCCGGGATCTCTCCCGTAGCAGCGGTGGGAACCGGGATGCCTTCGGGGGCGGTTCCAGGGGATACAACGGATCGAACGCTCGCGCCAGTGGCAGCCGTGGCGCCTCCAGCATGGGATCGCGAGGCGGGGGAGGTTTCAGTCGTGGTGGCGGCGGTGGGCGCCGCAGATAGGGCACGTAAATTGCGGGACAGAAATCGTTGGGAGCACAGAATGAAACCAAAATCTACTAATGAAGATTTCTCCGGACTTGTTTGGCTTGTCGGCGCGATGCTATTGGCGTGTCTGTGCACGTCGGTTCTTTCCATTGCGCAGCAATCTTCAGCGAAAAAAGCTCCAGCTGCTACGGCTGCCCCTGCAGGTGCCCTCAGCTTTGATACTCCACAACAGGCAGCCGATGTTCTGATCGACGCGGCCGAAAAGTTTGACGAGGGTGCGCTTATCCAGATTTTTGGGCCAGGCGGCGAGGACATCGTATTTAGCGGCGAAGTCCCGCTGGACCGCCAGCACGCGGCTAATTTCGTTTCTGAGGCCCACGAAAAGAAAAGCGTTTCCGTTGATCCAAAGACTGGTACCCGCGCGTTTCTCCTCGTGGGTAACGAAGACTGGCCATTTCCCGTGCCCATTGTGAAGAAAGGGGAAAAGTGGTTTTTTGATGCCAAAGCCGGGCGGCAGGAACTCTTGTATCGCCGCATCGGGACCAATGAATTGGACGCAATTCAAATCTGCCATGGCTACGTTGAAGCCCAGTACGATTACGCTTTTCAGAGCCGCGAGGGTTACGACGTAAACCAGTACGCCCAGCGCATTATCAGCACTCCCGGCAAGCAGGATGGATTGGCCTGGCAAAACGCCGATGGCACCTGGGGAGGTCCGGTGGGCGACAGGATTGCCCGTGCAATCGAACAGGGCTACACCAGCGAAGCGGAGCCGTACCACGGTTATTTCTTCAAAATTCTGAAAGGACAAGGGCCTGCCGCGGTGTTCGGCGAAATGGACTTTGTAGTGAAAGGCGTAATGATCGGGGGCTTTGCCCTGGTGGCCGCGCCGGCTGAGTATGGCGTGACCGGCGTGCAGACCTTCATGGTCAGTGACGATGGCGTTGTCTACCAGAAAGATTTTGGGCCGAAGACCATCGACGAGTTCAAGAAGATGGAGCGTTTCAACCCCGACAAATCCTGGACCCCGGTGTCAGAGGAATACGAATAGGGCAAAGAGTCGGAACGCTAGGAATTCGTGTCCTTGTCAAAAATCTTGGGAGGAGACGATGCCTTCTTATTAACGCCTCTGCGTCGCACGCCGCGAAAAACTCTTCAAGAAAACAATCCTTCCAGTTAGGGGTTTCCCTAGTTGCCGTGCACTCTGCACCACGGTACAAAACCCCAAGTAGGCAGTTGCGGGCATAAATAGATCGACTTCGATTCGGAGTTCGGATCGACGCTGGACATTGACAGTATCCGAACGGGCACTTGCTGTGTTTCGTAGAAACATCCGAGCCCGCTGTTAACTCGGGTCGCAAACGAACAAGGACTCTCGGTATGAAATCTACGCAACTCTCCCGGAGCAGTCTCCTTCAGATAATTCGAGAATGCACGGCAATTCTCTGCGCGGCATTGCTCTTGCCCGGAAATGTAGGAGTGATCGCGGCCCACGCTCAAGAGCCTGCAACCGTAGCTGAAGAGGCTGTTAAGATTCCGGCCGACCAGTTGGATTCTCTGGTGGCGCCTATCGCGCTCTACCCCGATGCATTGCTCAGCCAAACCCTGGTCGCTTCCACCTATCCTCTCGAGGTCATTCAGCTCAAACAGTGGCTGGATCAGAACAAGAGCCTGAAAGGGAAGGCTCTCGCGGACGCAGCACAAAAGCAAGACTGGGATCCGAGCATCCAGGCTTTGGCTGCACTGCCCGACCTGGTTAAGCAATTAGCCGAAAACATCAAGTGGACGACGGATCTTGGGAACGCGTTTCTTGCGCAACAGAGTGATGTGATGGACGCCGTGCAGCGCATGCGCAAGAAAGCTCAGGACGCAGGGAATCTGAAGCCCAGCGAACAGCAGAAAGTGGAAACCAAGGTCGTCGAGAGTAAGCAGGTTGTCATCATCGAGCAAGCCAGCCCAGAGGTCGTCTACGTCCCTAGCTACAACCCCACCGTTGTGTACGGTGCCCCAGCTTATCCGTATCCTCCGATTGCCTACCCGCCGCCTGGCTATTATGCAGCCGGCATGGCCATATCGTTCGGCGTTGGGGTTGCGATGGGAGCTTTCTGGAGTGGCGGCGCCGGTTGGGGGTGCGGATGGGGTGGCAATAATAACGTCTACATCAACCACAACAACAACTTCGTCAACAACAGCAACCGGCAAAACATCAACAACGTGAACCGCGGCAACCGCGCATCCACTCAGCCCGCAAGAGGTAATAGCAATTGGCAGCACAATCCGCAGCACCGTGGAGGCGCGCCCTATTCTGATAGAGCGACTGCAGGGAGGTACGGCGGCACGGCTCGAGGCGACTCCGTGGCGAATCGGCAGGCAAACGCGCGCCAGAACCAGGCCAGACAGCAACCTGCTGGCGGCGACCGTGGCGGGGGAAATCGACAGCCCGGCGGCGGCGATCGCGGTGCCGGTACTCGGGACACGTCCAACCGCGGTGCCGGGGGCGATCGCAGTGCCGGCACTCGAGACACGTCCAACCGCGGTGCTGGGGGCGATCGTGGTGCCAGCACTCGAGACACGTCTAGCCGTGGCGCCAGCGCCGGCAATATGAACTCTAACCGGGGAGGTGGCGGAGACCGTGTTGGCAATCGACAGGTTCCGAATTCCCCGAGCGCGACGAACCGGAGCGCCTTCGGTGGAGCATCTTCTGGCACGAGTGGCGGTGCAGCACGAGCCAGCAGTTCGCGCGGTTCTTCCAGCATGGGAAGCTCCCGTGGCGGAAGTTCCAGCGGAGGAGGTTCCCGCGGCGGAGGTGGTGGCGGTCGGCGGAGGTAAGCAAAAACTATGATCATTGAAGGAAATATGAGATCAAGACTCTCCAGACTCCGCACACCGGTTGGTATCTTCGTCTTCATATTCGTTGTGCCCTGGTGCATCCTGCCGTGTCTCGCGGCGGCCCAGGTGCAATCCGCGACGAAAACGGTGACCACTCCACTAAAGGCGTTCGACGCTCCACAGCAAGCGGCTGAAGCGCTGATCCATGCTGCGGAAACTTATGACGTGACAGAACTGATGGCGATCTTTGGGCCAGATGGTGAGGATTTCATCGCCTCTGCCGATCCTGTCGAAGACAAGAACAATGCTGCTGCTTTTGCAGCAGAAGCCCGTGCCAAGAACTCCATATCGATCGACCCTGCAAAGCCGACTCGCGCAACCATCATCGTTGGCGACAAAGAGTGGCCCCTGCCGGTTCCTCTGATCAAAAAGAACGGCAAATGGTATTTCGATGCTAAGTCGGGTCGGCAGGAAATTCTTTTTCGCCGCATTGGTGCCAACGAACTGGACGCCATTCAAGTCTGCCGTGGTTTTGTGGATGCCCAGAAGGAATATGCTTTGCAGATTCACGATGATTCCGGGGTAAATCAGTACGCGCAGCGAATCTTCAGTACTCCTGGGAAGCAGGACGGCTTGTATTGGCAGAATCCGGACGGCACATCTGGCGGCCCGATTGGCAACGCCGTTGCTAAGGCGTTGGAAGAGGGCTACTCCATCGGCAAGCCGGGATTCCACGGATACTACTTCAAAATCCTAAAGGGGCAGGGCCCGGCAGCACATTTAGGCAGGCTGGATTACGTCATCGAGGGGATCATGATTGGCGGGTTCGCTCTAGTCGCCGTGCCCGCCGAATACCGGGTCACTGGTGTAAAAACTTTCATCGTGAACAACGACGGAATCGTTTACCAAAAAGACCTTGGTCTTGATTCCTTAAACATTGTCAAGAAAATGGAACTCTACAACCCGGATGTAACCTGGCATCCGACGAACGACGAGTGGCCGGCCAGCGTCGCTGATGATGTCGCTTCGGATTGAGTAGCGGTAAAAGCTAAGCCCCTCAGTAGAAGGGTTGCACGATCTCGTCGAGCACGAGTCTTCGAGAGGCGGAGAAAAAGAGCTGCGATGTTCGTCCACGACATAGTCGGGCTGGAAGGAAAACAAGGCGGCGAGGAGCCCATGCCCTGTAAGCAATGCGATTCCGAGAACCAGGGTAAATTTGGCAGTGAAATGGCCATACACTGTCCCGGACTCAAAGGTCTGGACAAACCCGTCGTGATGGTGTTCCAGGGACTTCTGGTCTGTTTGAATTGTGGCTTCACGGAGTTTACTGTTCCCGAAAACGAGTTGCGACTCCTTGAGCAAGGTACGCCGGCTAGGCTTCGGGTTGCAGGGGAGACCGATTCGTGAACATAAGAAATTCGTCGTCCTGCGCATGTGCACCTGGCGGAGATGTAAATCGGGGGCTACGTACGCAACAATCGTCGCTCTGGCCGGAGCACACAAGCGCTACTCTGTATAGAACATTAGGAGAATACCCAGAGCAATCATTAAGGTGGGCCACAGCTTCGCGAACACGGCGCGCCATCTTGTATTGACTTCCGCTAAGCCTTTGGTCAGGCCAATGCCGAAACCGGTGGCGGCGTAGCTCATATGTTCGGCCTGAATATGCGCCATGATCGCCATGTGGTTTTCGCCATGCATCCCCGAATGGTGGGAATGGAAGAGCAACAGAGCGGAACCCGCTACCGCGAGCACCGGGAAAACCCAGGCAGCCCATGCTGCCTTGAGACACTCACGCGCTCGCAGCATTTCAACCAGGCCCAAACCAAGAAGCAAGACGGCGAAGACCTTGTGCTGGATAACTTCGGGATTGGTGATGGTGCCCTGTATCCATGGCTTCGGACCAAAGGGCCAGAGTTCGGTATCGCTGTACACGAGAACGAATAAGCCTGAAAGCAAGAAACTGACCGGCCAAACGTAACTTACCGCGGGAAACCGCTTCTTCAGGGTGTCTTGGGCCAGGATGAAAGCGCCCGCAAGAACAACGAAGAATCCGATGAGGTGGTGATTGCCTTCGCTCTCGCGCTTCCAACTTAGCAATTCAGCTTGAGTGGGTCCCCCCGCAGACATGGACATGCCGGCGTGTTCGTGCTGCATCTGATCCTGAGACCACGTCGGCGTGGGGACGAAAAGCGCGAGAAGAGTCAGTGAAAAAGTTATGGCTCGAATCAACAGGTTTACCTCGCTTGTTTTGAAATACCGCCAGCATCGTGATTACTCATGACGCATGCTATCCACGGGATCCAACCCAGCCGCAAAGATAGTTGGAGCCGTTCCAAAAAGGATGCCAACGGAGCAAGACACCGCGATCGCAACAACCACAGAGAGTGCTGAAACGGGGATGTGGTATTCGGTAAAGAAGCGCACCGATAGCTTTGGCGGGCGGCTGTCCTCGGCGTTGATCTTAAGGGCCATGTTAGGTGCAGAACCCCGACCCACCCCAACATCGAACAACCAGAGAAAAAGGGCTGGGTACGAAGGACTACCAAAAAAAGCTACCGACTCCGACAGTTCCTTTCAACTGCCAGAACTAAAAGTTCCGCGCCTCCCTTTCGGCGTGCAGGTTTGGTTCCTTCACTTCAAGCGCTTTAGGTCGAGTCCTCCATCACGTCGGAACAAATGGACACACGTAGGTTTGGCCGACAAGGGCCGCTTGTATGGCTGGAATCAGGTGGGCTTTCATGTGGGACTTGAGGACATATCCCAACGCACCTTCTGCCAAGCACGCCTTCACGAATTGTTCTTCCGAATGAACCGTCAGGAACACTATTTTGGCTGAGAACGCGGACTCGCGCAGCCGATGCGCGGCATCGATTCCGCTCAAAACCGGCATTGTAATATCCGCCACGATCACGTCGGGGAAAAGGCGGAGGGCCTCCGCCACCAGGGTCGCGCCGTCCGTTGTGGTTCCCACCACGTCGAACTGACGCTTCAAAAGCGTAGTTGTGGCTTCGAGCAAGGCCGGATGGTCATCCGCCAATAGCACCCGTGGTCGGATCAAAGTTAGCCTCCGTTCATTGCGAGGGCACCCGTTGTCGTCTTGCCGCACTCTAATAACGGAGTTTCCACAAGCTTGGAATTATCCTCAGGCCAATGTGTGGCGTTCCGCTACTGGGGAAATCCCTAGGGCGCAAGGAACTGTGGATAACGTCCGGGATTGATCGCGATCAATCCCTGCTCCAACGCGAACAAGGCCGGATCGGCGTCGCACTTGAGGTTGAACGCCATGATATGGTCAGAGCACTCAGTGACGAGTTTAATTAACCAATTGATGAAGAAATGCGATTAAGGCCGCAATCCATCTGACACAAGGTCATCCTGCCGCCCGCTCCGATTTCGGTTCGAGGGGGACCCTAGCTTCGATCTTTGTCCCCTTCCCAGGCGCCGAATGAATCTCGAATCGCCCGCCCAGCACGTATGCGCGTTCTTGCATGCTGCGGATGCCCAGGCCCTCTCTTGTTCCCAGTTGCCGTGGATCGAATCCAGCGCCTTCGTCGGACACGGACACAACTAGTTTGTCGCTGGCTCTCCGCAAACTTACTTGTGCCTTGGACGCGCCACTGTGTTTCTTCAAATTGCGGAGTCCTTCCTGGACAATGCGGAACAAACATAAAGCCACATCAGGATCAACGGAACGAGGGATATTGTCGGGGACGAAATCAATCTCAATACCCTGTTGGGCGGCAAACTCCTTGCATAAAGCGCTGACTCCTGGAACAAGCCCCAATGCCTCCAGTGTGGAGGAATGCAAACGATGCGAAAGTGTATGGAGATCAGCGCCGATCTCGCTGGCAGAATTCAAGAGATCGTGCACTAACTGGGCAGCCTCCCCGGGCGAAGTGCCTATCTTTTCCTCCACGTTTCCCAATTCTAATGCGAGCAGCGCCAAACGCTGGCTAAAATCGTCGTGGATTTCCGCCGCCAACCGACTACGCTCTTTTTCCTGTGCTCCAATCAACATGCCGCCGAGTTGCTCTTTAGCCTTGTGGTCTTGGTCGAACTTCCGCCTCAAGAGGAGGTAGATTATCAGAAAGCTCACAAAAATCAGCAACAGGCCGAAGGTCAGCTTGTGCCGTTCCCAGAGAGTCGGCTGGCGAAACAGAATGGCACTCCCAGGTGGGAGCTCACTCTGATCCAGATTCCATCTCCGCAACTCACGCCAGTCGAACTGGTAAAAACTGGGACCATGCAAGATGGGAATGTCCTGCGGCGGCCTTCCCCCCAAAATTTCGAGGGTGTCACGGGCCGCGATATTACCTTGCGCTTCGGAGCTAACCACGAATCCTCCGACAATGCCGTGGCCGAGATACGTGTCGGAAATCCCAAAGACAGGCGCACTCGAGGCCGCGGTAACCATCGGAAGGGCCTCCGCGGCGTTGAGGAACGCTCGCCCCTGCGCGTCCTTGAAGAAGGAAAGGTAGAGAACGATGGAACGGCTCGGAAGGTGCCTCAACCTCTCCTGCAATTCGTTCATGGGAAGGTCGATCAGATACGTGACATCAAGCCGAGTCCCGTAAGAATTGAGCCCTGCCTTGACGAGCGCAATGACCCCTCGATCGAATATGGACTGGCCCGCGATCACGAACAACTGCCGCGTCTCCGGCAGCAAACGGAGGGCAGCGTCCAAGGTCTTTGCAGGGTCCAACTGGAACCATGACCCTGTAGATCGGGATTCGATATCCTGTGGGTCAACTTGGCCTGGAACAGTGCAACAGAACACAATCGGAACGTCGGGATAGATCATATTCGAGGGCTCTGCGAAGGCTCGGATCGCGCTTGGACCCACCAACACAACCACGTCCAACTTCTTGTTGCGATACTTCTGAAGCAGGGAATCACGTCGTTCCCTCAGCGCATCCTCTGATAGATCAGCGGCATCCAGGCTCTCTGTGTAGACCTCTTCCTGAAAACGCTGGTCAAGGTTCAATGCCGAATGTATTTGGTTAGTCACAACCGCCATACCCGGATGGGACAGTCCGAGCTCAGTGACGATGAGAACTTGTTTTCTTTCCTGCGCATGGGAAGTCAGCGCGAAACAGACCAGCGCGAGCGCAGCCACGACAAGCCAACACATCGTATATAGCCCGATGCGACAAATTGTCGAGACCGATCGTCGGCCTAGATTAACGCGCTTCATCGTGGTTGAGTTGCATGCCGATCTGACAAGCACCGAGCGATAGGCATCCGCCGATTAGTATCTACCTCGATGCGTCATCTTGCTACTGGTAGAAGTTACAGTTTTCCTGGTGCTGGTCCGGTCCGGATTGTCACCCTTCATGTCCGCTCGCATGCAATCGTACGCGGACGCGTTCGTTGACATATGGGCGTCCGGGGCGCCAACCGCGAGGTCGATAATCGCCATGCAGCTGCCGCGAGCTCACATACCTAGGGATTTCCCTCATTGTGATCACTAGGCCTTCCGCATAAAAGTACCGGTAGCTGGCCTAGTTCTGGCAGCGATTTGCAAACAGGTTCTAGTGAGCAGGAGCCTTTATGAAAAAAAACACCTCCACCGTCCTATTGCTATTCGGCCTTTCCGTCGTTTGGATTCTGCCTGCTCGAGCGCAATCCCAGGGCGACCAGAAGCAAGACATACAACAGCTGAAGGACAAGCTCCAGCAATTGGACCAAATGATGAATGAGGTTAAAGGGGAGCTCAACGCACTGGAGGGCGCACCGAGCCAACCGGCAGGGGCACAACGCCCAGCCGAGGGGCAAAAGACGCCCGCTCCCCAGGAGCCATTGGTCGCTGTTCCTTCGGAGGCAATTATCGCTCAGCCGCAGGCTGGAACCGTACCGATGGAAGGCGAAATCACGGAGCGACTGAACACCGTCAATTTTTATGGATTCGCCATGCTCGACTCAGGATATGACTTCGGGCAGGTGGATCCGAACTGGTATGACGTAATCCGCCCCACCAAGTTGCCGTCCTTCAAGAACGAGTTCGCGCCGAGTGGGAATGTCTATGCCAGCGTGCGACAAACCCGTTTCGGGGTGAAGTCATCCACACCCACACCGTACGGCGATCTGAACACAATCTTCGAATTCGAACTCTTTGGGACCGGAGTTGACGCCGGACAAACGACTTTCCGCCTGCGGCATGCCTACGGCGAGTTGGGCCAGTTCGGTGCCGGACAAACATGGAGCCCGTTCATGGACATAGGCGTCTTCCCGAACACGGTGGAGTACTGGGGTCCGAGCGGGATGGTCTTCTTCCGGAACATACAGATTCGCTGGATGCCGATCCGAAGCAAGAAAGGTGGCGTCACGATCGCTCTCGAAAGACCCGGTGCCAGCGGTGACCAAGGCGTTTATGCCGACCGTATTGAGCTGAAAAACATACGGCCTCGGTTCAATTTCCCGGACCTTTCAGGGAATGCGCGGATCGACAGGAACTGGGGCTACCTACAGATGGCCGGCATTGTTCGGAAAATCGGATGGGTTGACACCAGCGGCAACCCGATCAATCTCGGTGGCAGTGTTGTGGGCTGGGGCGTGAACGTGACTTCCAATCTCAACTTATCAAAGAAAAATGTCGCAAAGCTGGCAGTGGTTTACGGCAATGGCATTGAGAATTACATGAACGACGCACCGGTGGATGTCGGGATCCGGAACACTCCCCCAAACTCGCGCCTGCCCATTACCGGCGTTGCTTTGCCGGTCCTGGGAGTCGTGTCGTTTCTCGATCACACCTGGAACGAGCACTTCACCAGTTCGGCCGGCTACTCGCTGGTCGACATCCAGAACTCAAACGCGCAGCTTCCCTCGGATTTCCACCAGGGCCACTATGCGGTCGGGAACCTGCTCTACCATCCGATTCCGAGGGTGACGATGGGCGGGGAGTTTCAGTTCGGCCGGCGGGTGAACTTCAGCGACGGATTCAGTGCCAACGATTATCGAATGCAGTTCTCATTCAAGTTTGACTGGGACAAGAGTTTCAAATCCCCGACTCTATGACTCGGGCCGTAGAGGAAAAAACGAAAGGAGATTTCAATGTTCATTAAGAACTCGGCCGTTAAGTTACTCCTCGTCGCAACAATCATTGCGCTGCCTCTGTTTCCCATACCTGCGCGGGCGCAAACATCGCGAAGTCCGGTGGCCCCTCGCCGAGAGGTCGTGGCTGCAGTAGTTCAGGAAGCCTACGACAAATTCAGGAATGAAACCAAGGGGAAGAACGCCGATTACATTCCCTATCTCGCACAAGTGGATTCAAACCTATTCGGGATCGCGATCGTGACCACCGACAACCAGGTTATTACGATGGGGGACGTGAAATATTCGTTCTCCATCCAGTCGATTTCCAAGGTTTACACGCTCGCGCTTGCGATGGAAGCGCTCGGAGCCGACAAGGTCTTCGAAAAAGTAGGGTCCGAGCCCACTGGACGTCCCTTTAACTCTCCTCTGGCAGTCGTGGACATGCCGACCCATACCGGCAATCCTCTTGTGAATGCAGGCGCCATTGCCACCACCAGCCTGATCTCCGGCAGGGACGCGAGCGAAAAGTGGAACAAGATCCTGGATTTCTACGGCCGGGCTGCGGGAGAGAAGTTGACCCTGATTGATGAAGTTTATAAGTCCGAGGCCGCCACCAATACCGGTAACAAGGCCCTCTCTATGCTCTTGGCGAAGTACGACCGGATTTACGCCGACCCGTTTGAGTCGGTGGATATCTACACCAAGCAGTGTTCCGTTGGCGTGAACGCTGCGCAACTTGCGCGGATGGGCGCCACTTTGGCAAACAACGGCATCAACCCTGTAACCGGCGAACAGGTGATCAAGGCGGAGAATGTTCCTCACATCCTGAGCACGATGACAATGGCCGGCCTGTACGACGGCTCCGGGGGCTGGGCTTGGAAGGTGGGACTTCCCGCGAAGAGCGGAGTTGGCGGAGGGATCGTCGCGATCGTTCCCGGGAAAGGCGCAATCGCCGTCTTTGCACCGCCGCTGGATGAGGCTGGAAACAGTGTCAAGGCGCAAGAAGTGATCGACTACGTCAGCGAGAAGCTGCACTACAACCTCTATTCGCCGGCGTCTGTTGGGTGGAAGTAAAGTCAAGAGTTTAGTTTTGTCGAACAATGTGATCGAAAAGAATGGCAACTTGGTCAGGGAGTTCGGGAGAGTTCATGGTGAAAGATATTGGATGGAGAGCGTTACTGTGCTTCCTTGGGATATGGCTCGTCGTGGTGAGTTGTATCAGTTGTGCCAAGGCCCAGGACTCCCCGCCTAAGGCCAACGACTCCCAGAAAGACTCTCAAAATACGCCTGACGCCCTGAAAGCAATTGACCAATTAGTCAAGCAGAACGGGCAACTCGAAAAACAAAATCAGGAGCTGATGGATCAGATTGCATCTCTGCGGCGAATGCTTGCCGAGGAAGCTGGTGTGGAGGTCGAAACGGGTAAAAAGCAAGCTGAGCCTGCCACCGGCTCGAAAACCGCACCGGATTCGCAGCAAGGCGACGAGCCGGAAGCCACGGCGAAGCTTACTTCATCAGGGGAACAGCCAGACAAGTGGGGCAACTACACGCCCAACTTCGGCTACAAGGTAGTCAACACCGACCGCGGCGACATGAGCATCAGCATATACAGCTACGCCCGCTACCTTAACCAGTTGGGACTGGATTCAACTTACAAGGACGCATTAGGCAACGTCAAGAATGTCCAGCAACGCCAGGATTTCCAGCTTAACAAAGTACAAATAAAGTTTCTCGGGTGGATCATGGACCCGAAGTTCCGCTATTTTCTGTACGCGTGGTCTTCTAATGCTTCACAGGGCTTAGGTGCTCAGGTAGTGCTCGCCGGCAACCTTAGTTACTCTTTTAGCAAAAGTTTTAATGTGGGGGCAGGGATCAGGTCCTTGCCGGGTACACGGAGCGTGGAGGGCAACTTTCCCTTTTGGCTTGGCGTCGATACACGCCTGATAGCCGACGAGTTCTTTCGTCCGTCCTACACTTCAGGCGTTTGGGCCTGGGGCAAACTCGGACACAAGCTGGACTACATAGCAATGATTGGCAACAACCTGAGCACCTTGGGTGTAAGCGCGGCACAGCTTAACAATGGCTTCAACACGGTGTCTACCTCGCTCGTCTGGATGCCCAGTACGGGCGAATTTGGCCAAGGCTTTGGCGACTTCGAAGACCATCAAAAATTGGCGAGCCGTCTCGCGGGCCACTTCACCCGCAGCGACGAGGACAGGCAGGAACAGCCAAACAGTGACCAATTCGAGAACACACAGATCCGACTCGAAGACGGGACCGTGATCTTCGTGCCCAACCTTTTCGGTCCCGGTATCTCCGTCAACGATGTGACCTACAAAATGGCCGCCTTTGATGGTGGTCTCAAGTACCACGGGTTCTCATTCGAAGGGGAGTACTTTTTGCGGTGGCTCGATCATTTTCACGGACCCGGCACGGCCGGACTTCCCTCGGTCTTCTCTCATGGCTTCCAATTGCAAACCTCGGCGATGGTTCTGCCTAAGACTTTGCAGGTTTATCTCGGAGGATCGACGCTTACCGGCAACGCCGCCGCGCTGGACGCGTACCGGGCAAGGTATGGCAATCCTTGGGACTTTCGTGCCGGGCTCAACTATTTTC
>Ga0210390_10000517_pt1 | contig 42133 bp, 38 predicted proteins | sample IncBWH11OmetaG_FD_161050 | JGI IMG/M metagenome (GOLD analysis project Ga0210390, IMG submission 161050) | Forest soil microbial communities from Barre Woods Harvard Forest LTER site, Petersham, Massachusetts, United States - Inc-BW-H-11-O ... | reverse complement strand
AATTAAAAACGTAATCAACGGTGGAAAGGACGTAACTGCGTTCAAAGCGATTGTCGAGAACCCCCATCACGTCTCCCGGACCCCGCAAACTCGGCGAGTATAGCGACGGGAGTCGCGCGAGTCAAACGGCTAAAGATGCCGGCGTTTTCTCGACCTACTTGCTTCCGTAAACCAGCAAAGCGCCGATCGCGCGAAAGTCGGCCAGCTCCTTCGCGTCGCGGAACCAGCGCCCAGTGTACTCCGCGGGATTGGGCGTTGGATCAGGGATCAGGCGATGCGCGACGTCCATGAACCCTGCGTCGCGAAACAGCGTTTCCCACTCGGCGGCGGAAAGCAGCTTCGTCGGCACCGCTAATTTTTCGCCCCACTGATGGCAATACGGATTATCGCGATAATAATTGATCAGAATCCACGCGGAGCCACCTTCGGCCAGCACGCGGCGAATTTCACGCAAGCCCTTTAGCGGATCAGGCCAGTAATACGACGACTCCACCGATATCACGCGTGTGAAAAAATTCGCTTCCCAGGGGATTTCGTCCACCGCGCCGACGACGAATACGAGATTTTCGTCGTTCACGCTCGCTTCGCGCGCGTGATGGATCATCTCGTCCGAAATATCCATGCCGACTACGCGCCCTTGCGGCACGCGCTGCGCCAGAATCCGGGATAGCCATCCAGCGCCGCAGCCGGCATCGAGAATATTGTGGTCCGGCTCGATCTGCATCAGGCCGAGCGCGGGCTTGGTGATGGGCCAATGCTCGTGCTCCATCGTCTCGCCCTTGCCCGCATCGGCCCAGCGATTAAATTCTTCGCGAAGATTTTCGTCTGTCGGGGAGTTCGTCACTCACTCACTCGGGTCCTGAAGATTACAAATGCCTGCCGCAAGCCCAGCAATATTGCGCTCCCGCGGGCTCCATCGCGCCGCAACGGCAGCTATAACGAAACGCCGCGCCCGCGGGCACCAGCACGGTGTGCACGCGCGAGTCCGATGCGCACGCCCATAGCAGCGCAACGAACCATCCGATCACCGTCCAACCTGCCACCAGATTCAGAATGAAAATCCCTGTGGAATCGCGCTTGTTGTGACCGATGATCGCCGGCAAAAAATACAGCAGTGCCGCAACGAGAAGAAACGTCATGTCCGCACCTCTGAATCGTTCAATTCTGACCGGGCGGGAGACTTCGCTCCACGTCCAACAATGAGATACGATTCAATGGCTCGTCGGGTTCCCTTGATTTCTCGCGCGCCGCACCGCGCGCGCAAGCGCCAGGCGCCAGCCAGCGCAGCCGTCCCAGCCGATCAGGAAGTCGCTGCAGTCTTCGCTTGCGGCTGTACCTTCTCCAAGAGCTGGGTGAATTTCTGCTCGCGCTCTTTTTGGTCGAGGCCCTGATACGCTTCGGCGATTTGCGTCGTGTTCATCGAGCAGAATTTCGGCCCGCACATCGAACAGAACTTCGCTTCCTTGTAGAAATCGTCCGGCAAAGTTTCGTCGTGCATCTTGCGAGCGGTTTCGGGATCGAGTGACAGCTCAAACTGCTTGTTCCAGTCAAAAAGAAAACGCGCATAGCTGAGCGCGTCGTCGCGATCGCGCGCCCCCGGGCGATGCCGCGCCACATCCGCAGCATGCGCCGCGATCTTGTAAGCAATCACGCCCTGCCGCACATCATCCGCATTCGGCAGACCCAGATGTTCCTTCGGCGTCACATAGCACAGCATCGAAGCGCCGTGCCAGCCGATCATCGCCGCGCCAATCGCGCTTGTGATGTGGTCGTATCCCGGCGCGATATCAGTGACCAGCGGCCCCAGCGTGTAAAACGGTGCCTCGTAGCACATCTCGTTTTCTTTTTTCACCTGCAGCTCAATCTGGTCCATCGGAATGTGCCCCGGGCCTTCGATCATCACCTGCACATCGTATTCCCAGGCCTTCTTGGTCAGCTCTCCCAATACTTTCAATTCCGCGAACTGCGCTTCGTCGCTGGCATCCGCCAGGCATCCGGGCCGCAAACCATCGCCCAGAGAAAAACTCACGTCGTGCTTTTGGAAAATTTTGCAAATCGCGTCGAAATTCTCGTACAGGAAGTTTTGTTTCTTGTTGTAGCTCATCCACTGTCCCAGCAACGCGCCACCACGGCTGACGATCCCCGTAATCCGGTTGCGCACTAGCGGCAGAAATTCGCGCAGCACGCCCGCGTGAATCGTCATGTAATCCACGCCCTGCTCCGCTTGCTCTTCGATCACTTCCAGCAGTAGTTCGATCGACAAATCCTCAGGACGCCGCACGCGCGAGAGCGCTTCGTAAATTGGCACGGTTCCTATCGGCACTGGCGATGCGTTGATGATCGCTTTGCGAATCATGGGAATGTCGCCGCCCGTGGAAAGGTCCATCACCGTGTCCGAGCCGTAATGCACGGAGCGGTGCAGCTTCTCAAGTTCTTCATCCACGTTCGATGTGGTGGCGGAATTGCCGATGTTAGCGTTGATCTTGCAGAAGAACGCGACGCCGATCCCCATCGGCTCCAGATTGCGATGATTAATATTCGCGGGAATGATCGCGCGGCCGCGCGCCACTTCGTCGCGCACCAGCTCCGGCGTGAGCTTTTCACGCTTGGCGACGTACTCCATCTCTTCGGTGATCAGGCCCAAGCGCGCATAATGCATCTGCGAGAAATTCCGCTTGCCGCCATTCATCGCCGCAGCGCGCTTTTCAATCCATGCATCCCTCATTGCCATAAAGCCCCCGTGTACACCAAGCCTGAAGCGGCATTCCCGCCGATCGCAGCATTATTACACCGCGTTGGATGCACAGCAACTTGCGAAGGTGGCGCGCGAAAGCGCTCGGATCAGGGCGCAGCCGTGGTAGCCGCAACTTCGCCGAGCAGCGCTTGGAGTTTCGTGGGATCGCTCACTGGAGGATGGCACGTGGTTTCGATGCACACCAGCGCTTGCGGCTTTGCGGCATCGAGGTGCGGCAACGTCTCACGCAACGCAGGTGCGAGCGATGCCGCCGCCAGCGTTTCCGGCGTGACGCGCAGAACCGCTTTGCCGAAACGATAGATTTCGTTCGCGGATTTTTCGAGCTCCGCTGCTCGCCGATCTCCTGCTTTTCCCAGCACCACCACTTGCAATGGATGGCGCGCGTGCAACAGTGCCGCGAGACCGTACGTAGCGGCATACAATCCATACTGAGGGACGAGCCCGACGAAGGCTTCCAGCGTCTTTTCCGCCCACTGGCGATAAAGTTTCTCGCCCGTGAACGCATAAAGGCGGTCGAGCACAATCACCGCGATGGAATTTGCACCGGGTGTCGGCGAATCCTGTAGCGGTTTGCGCCGTACATCCAGGCCGCCCATCGGCGCGGCATCTTTCGCGCGATCGAAAAATCCGCCGCCATCGGGATCGCCGTAGCGTTCCACCGCCAGCCGCACCGCGCGCTCGGCGATGTCGAAATAGCGGCGGTCGAGCGTTGCTTCGTACGCATCCAGCAGCGCCGCGGCTGCGAAAATCTGATCGTCGAGCGAACCTTCCAGGCGCGGCCCCCCCACGCGATGGCGGAAGCCTTTCGCTTCGTCCCAAGCCTCGGCCAGGATGCGATCCAGCGTCTTCAGTGCGAACGCGCGGCAATCGTCGCGGCCCAGCACGCGCGCCGCTTCCAGATATGCCGAGACGAACATCGCGTTCCACGCCACATAGATCGTCGTGTCAATCGCCGGCGTCGGATGTCGTTGCAGCCGCGCGGCCAACAACCTCCCTTTCGCGCGCGCGATAAACAGCGAGACATCTTCAGGCGTCGTTTTCAGTGCTTGTGCAATTTCCTGCAGGTCCGCCGCCACCCACAGCACATTTTTCTCCGGGTTGTGATGCATTTCCCCGCGCGGGCCTACGTCGTAACGCATCTCGATCGCGCGCGATTCCTGCGGTGATAGCACCGCGCGAACTTCGGCGAGCGTCCAGGTAAAATAATCGCCGTCGTCGTCCAGCGTTTGGTCCGCATCCTGGCTGCCGTAGAAGCCGCCGCGCTCGCGATCGGACAAAACTTCGCCGACCCATTCGATAATCCCTTCGGCGGTTTCGCGGAACAGCGGCCGACGCGTCACCTGATAGCCGTGCAGAAAATTCTTCAGCAATTCGGAATTGTCGTAGGTCATTTTCTCGAAATGCGGCACGCACCAGCGCTCGTCCACCGAATAGCGATGGAACCCGCCAGCGAGCTGGTCGTAAACACCGCCTTCGGCCATTCCTGTTAGCGTGCGCTCGACGACGTGCAGCATTCGCGGATCGCGCGACGATTGATAACGCTCTAGCAGCAGGTCAATCGCGCTGGAGTGCGGAAATTTCGGCGCCCCGCCGAATCCGCCGTGCGCTTCGTCGAAAAGATGCAACGCTGATTCCACGACGGAATCCACCACGCCCGCGTCGAATTCGCCGCGCGCCGTATGAAACACTTCCGCCTTCGCCACCGCCTCTTCCAGCGCTTTCGCCGAACTATCCACTTCGGCGCGACGCGTCTTGAATGCGTCGGCGATTCCCAGCAGAATCCGTTTGAATCCCGGCCGGCCCATGGCGTCTTCCGGCGGAAAATAGGTGCCGCCGAAAAATGGTTTGCCGTCGGGCGTCAGGAACGCCGTCAGCGGCCAGCCGCCCTGCCCGGAAATCGCGCTGATCGCCGATTGATAACGCGAATCCACATCCGGCCGCTCGTCGCGATCCACCTTCACCGGCACGTAGAATTGATTGATCATCTTCGCGATCTCGGGATTCTCGTAGCTCTCGCGGTCAATCACGTGGCACCAGTGGCACCACACCGCGCCAATATCCAGCAATATAGGTTTGCCTTCCGCCCGCGCGTGCGCAAAAGCTTCCTCGCCCCATTCATGCCAGTCCACCGGCTGATGCGCGGCAGAACGCAAATAAGGGCTAGCGGAATTCTTCAGCCGGTTTTCAGTGACGTCAGTCAAAATTCACTCTCTTCACTTTCCACCCTACCACACGTTGCAGACCTTTGTTCTTGCGGTTCTCCGCCAGAGATTAGAACGGTTTACATTTAACGCCTACCAGTATACACTCGGTATGTGATCAGATCTTTTCGATCGCGCGAAACGGCGCGCCTCCACAAGCGAGAATCCGTAAGACGATTCAAGAGCATTGAACGAGTAGCGCTGCGGAAGCTCCGTCAACTCGATTCGGCAGACCGCTTAGCCGATTTGGCGTCGCCTCCCGGGAATCATTTGGAGGCCCTGCGCGGCGACCGCGCAGGCCAGCACAGTATCCGCATCAACGACCAATGGCGCATTTGTTTCATTTGGCGTGACGGCGACGCGTACGAAGTGGAGACCGCGGACTATCACTAGGAGGGAGCGATGGCTAAAAAATTAAAGCCCGTACATCCTGGCGAAATTCTCAGCGAAGATTTCATGAAGCCATACCGGCTGAGCATGAACAGGCTGGCGCTGGATTTGCGCGTGCCGGTAACGCGCATCGCGGACATTGTTGCGGAGCGGCGCGGCATCTCGCCCGACACTGCGCTGCGCCTGGGCCGCTATTTCAAAACCACCCCGCGCTTTTGGCTGAATCTGCAAACGAAATACGATTTGGAAGTAGCGGAGGATGAAAACCTCGCGAAGATTGAACGCGATGTGCGCCCGATCGAAATGACGGCGCGGTAGAAACCAGCGGCCTAGCAGAACTACTGAACAGGATTGTTGTAACCAGCGTCACGCGGATCAATCGGCTTGCGTCCGGAAAATCCTTCGTCCTGGCGGTGATAAAAACGGATGCGATCTTCGCCCAGCTTCCAGCAGAGATACACTTCCTCGTCGTCGATGCGCGCGGGAAAATCCAGCAGGCCCACATCCAGATCCTTCACCACGCATCCGGTTTCTTGAATTTGGTCCAGCGCGGACTGCACGGATTCTTCCAGGCGGTTGCGTTCCAGGCGCGTCTTGGCCGCGCTTTCGTAGGCCACAGCCAGGCCGCCGGAGCGCTGGATGCGCTCGGCGAGCGAATTGATCCGCTCGTCCACATCAATCATCTTGCGGCGCGATTCCATCGCTTCAATCAGCAGCGGCTCCAGCTGGGAACGCAGCCGTTCCGCCTCCGTCAGCGAGAAATATTTGGACTCCTCATCCGCCATGTTGCGTTGCTCCCAAACCCGCCATGCAATTAGCCGCCAATATAAACCATCGTCCGCGACGGCGGCACGAAATCCGGCTCGTTGATGCGATGGCTCTTTTCCTTCGTCTGCACCATGGCCACAATCGCATCGCCAATTTCACGGTCGCCCATGCCGCTGCGCAGCAAACTTTTCAAGTCGTGATCTTCCTTGCTGAAAAGGCAGGTGCGCAATTTTCCATCCGCAGTCAGCCGGATGCGCGAGCAATGTCCGCAGAAAGGCTGCGTCACCGGCGCGATCAATCCAATTTCGCCGCCGCCGTCCGCAAAACGGTATTTCCGCGCCGTCTCACTGCGCTCGTGCACCACCGGAATCAACGGCCAGCGCGCCGAAATCCGCCGATGCACCTCCGCCGCAGGCACCACCATGTCACGCGTCCATGCGCGGTCCGCGTCCAGTGGCATGAACTCAATAAAGCGCATCACAATTTCCTTCTCGCGCGCGAATTCGGCGAACGCTTCCACTTCGTCATCATTCAACCCGCGCACCAGCACCGCATTCACTTTCACGGGACGCAACGGCGAAGCCTGTGCCGCTTCGATCCCCGCCAGCACCTGATCAAAAGTCTTGGTGCGCGTGACCTTCTCGAATTTTTCGCGATTCAGCGAATCCAGGCTGATGTTGATGCGGTTCAGACCTGCCGCCACGAGTTGGTCGCAGCGTTCAGCGAGCAAGTGCCCGTTCGTGGTCATCGAAAGGTCCTGCACTCCAATGGCTTTCAGCCGCGCCACGAAATCTTCCACGCCAGGACGCACCAGCGGCTCGCCGCCCGTCACGCGCACTTTGCAAATGCCCATCCCCACCAGAATGCGTACCAGCCGCTCGTATTCGTCCCACTCCAGCAGCGCGTGCTCCGCCATATGATTTTCCGGGTCTGCCGAACGGCAATACACGCAGCGAAAATTGCAGCGGTCCGTAACCGAAACCCGCAGGTCGGTGATCTGGCGGCCGAATTTGTCCATCAATGGCATATCTTCTTTAGATGCAGCCCAGAATAAAATCGCCCAATCCAAATTAGGAATTGGGCGAGGACGCCAGCGCGCCGCGCGCCTGAAAATCGCGACCGCTGGATACTCTCCTTTCCAGATCCAGGAGGAACAGGCGTTTCCGCCGGATCCCTCATCTCCTGAAAATCTCAGGAGCTTCGCCCCCACGCCTTAAGTTGTCTCTCCGTTAGGCCGAGGGGGTCGGAGATATCTGCCGCGATAATACGCCTAAGGTGGCACCGCTGCAAACAATCGCAGCGTCGGGCAGCAGGACCATCGAGCGGGCGCCAAATCCAGCTAATTCAGACTGCAAAGTACACCGAAAGTGTCCAATCGGTAAACGTATTGATACGGCGTGTACTGTATTGAACAGGTTCGCCCGCTCTGTTCCATTATGGTTGTTAACGGTGGCTCTTGCAGGATTTCCGCGAGTCAGGTCGCGAAGGGGCTGATCCTCATCAACCCAGCGGAGCTGTAGATGTCTTCACCTTCACGAGATCGCTTCAAGCAAACCGACCCGCCTCCGGTCATGACCGGATCGGCAAGTAGACGACTGCCCTTGCGTATCTTATTTGTTCACAAGGATGTAGCAGACGTAGAGCATTGCGTCCAGGAGCTCCGAAGGGCCCGTTTCAGGGTCACAGCTGACGTAGTTCTAACACCGGAGCAGTTTGCCGCGCGTCTGAAGGCAAAGTTCTACGACGTAGTGCTGGCCGAATACCCCTCCCCGAACTGGCAAGGACGTCACGAACTGGAAATGCTGCGGCTGCGGGAGCGGCAGATTCCCTGTATTTTCCTGACCCGCGCCATGCAGCCGGAAACCGTGGCGGAGCTTATCACCAGTGGCGCCGCCGATTGCGTCAGCATGGATCACTTGGGGCATCTTCCCGTGGCCGTTCGTCGAGCCCTCAATGACAATCATCTTCGCGAAGAGCGCGATCGCACCGAAAAGAGGCTGCGCCATTCCGAAGCGCGCTACCGCGCTCTGGTGGGAAACCTGATCTATGGAATTTGCCGCTGCAATATCAGAGGCAAATTTCTCGACGTGAATTCGGCTCTCGCGGCCATGTTGGGTTACGCGTCCCGCGAGGAACTGCTGGCGGTTAACCTGGTGGCTGACGTCCTCGGTGATCCGGCAAAACGAGCAAAGTTGCTGGGCCGGTCCGCGGAACTCGACGCCTCTGATCCCCTCGAGGCTGAATGGAAACGGAAAAACGGCGCAACCATCAAGGTCCGCCTCAGCGGCCGCGAGGTCAAAAATGAGCGCGAGACGGAAAGTTACGAGATCATCGTCGAAAACATCACGCAACAGCGCAAACTCGAGGATCATTTGCGTCAACAAGCGGCCAAGGATGCACTGACAGGCCTCGCCAACTACCGCCATCTGGTGGAAACCGTGGACAGCGAAATCATGCGCTCCGAACGCACCGCCCGCGAGTTCGCTCTGCTGTTCCTCGATTTGGACGGGTTGAAACAGATCAACGACCGCTTCGGCCACCTGGTCGGCAGTCAAGCGCTTTGCCGCCTGGCCGATGTCTTGTGCATCTGCAGCAGGAAGGTGGATACTCCGGCGCGTTTCGGCGGCGATGAATTTGCGCTGGTGCTGCCCGAAACGGGATTCCTGCCTGCCAAACTCGTAGCCCAGCGCATTTGCGACAATCTCGCAAACGACGGCCGCGAGCCAAAGCTATCGGTCAGCATTGGCGTTGCGATTTATCCCGGAGATGGCCAGAACGTGGATTCTCTGTTGGGCGCGGCCGACGCGGCTTTATACGCGATGAAAACCAGAACCGTTCGCCCGACGAAAACCGCGGAACTCCGCAAAGCAGCGACGGCAGGCGGCAAGTCAGACTAGGTGACTCAACGAAGCATGGAGCCGAAGTGATCAGCATCCAGCACGCTTCCACATTCCAGTTGGACCAGTCGTTGACTGGCGAAGAAGCAATCGTACTTCGAGCCCTCGCCGGTGGACTCACCGATCGTCAGGTGTGTAGCCAGCTCCGCATGCACCCGGACGTATATCTTCGCATGATGCGCGACATGCGGGAAAAGATCGGCAAGTCGGATAACGTTTCTCTGATCGCTTGGGCCAAGGAGCGGATCCAGGGCTTGTACCTGCGTATTGACACGGCAAAACGACGCACACGATTTGCGTGAATTGGATTGATTAACCACAGGACCAACCACAGAAATGAGCGGCCGATCCCAAAACAACTTCCCCTGTCATCTTGTTTTTAGTTTGGAAAGCCTGCTCCGGGGAAGTCAGTGAGCCGCATTGCGCTGCCCGGTGCACGTCCGGAAAGCCCCGGCTATGCCCGCGCTTCCCCGCGCGGCGAATATGATAAAGTTGCGAATCGATGCGCATCTTCGTACTGGGAGTGGGCGGCGCCGGCTCCTTGCTCGCTCAATTGCTCGTGCGCCAGGGACACACGGTCTGGTGCGGCGATCGCGACCCGGACCGCGCGCGGAAATTTCTCGGCAAGAAGTGCGCGATTGAAGTAAAAGATGCGAACGCGCGCAATCTCTGGTCTATCGTGCGCGCCGCCCGCGGCTGCAACCTGCTGGTCAACGCTTCCCCCGCCGTCTTCAACGAAATTATTCTACGCGCGGCGCTGCGTCTGGGCGTGCATTACCTGGACCTGAATTCGCACCTCAACCGCAATCCCTTCAAGCCGGAACAATTCCGCTTCCGCAAACGCTTCGAAGCGAAAAATCGCGCGGCGCTGATCTGCACCGGCGCGGCGCCTGGCCTCACCAATCTTCTCGCCAAGCGCGGCTCCGAACTGCTGGACACAGTGGAATCGGTGCAGATTCGCTTATACGAAAGCACCGAAAGCAAGGACCCGGTTTCCACCTGGTCGCCGGAAGTGATGTACGACGAAGCCATTTCCAGCCCGCGCGTCTATCGCCACGGGCGCTTTTCTCTTGCGAAGCGTTTCGCCGACCGCGAAAAATTTCGTTTCCCGCCGCCCATCGGCGAAACCACCGTGTACCTCGCCGCTCAGGATGAAGTCTGCATGCTGCCCTACGTGGTTCCCATGCGCGACATGGACGCCAAAATCGGCGGCAACGATTTCGACCGCCTGTTCCGCTGGTATCGTCAGGGACGCCTGAACCGCTCGCAGGGAATCGTGCGCAAACGCTTCCCGAAAACTTTAACGCCCAAGGGTGTCGCGGGGATGATTCGGAAAGGCGCGCTGGAAAATGCGCGCTTCGCTGCGGCCGTGCTGGTGCGCGGCGTGAAAGACGATCAGCCGCTGCTGCTCCGCTACGACGCCAGCTTCCCCACCCTCCATCAGATTCGCCAGCGCGGCTTAATCTCAACACCCATCGCCTACGCCACAGCGCATCTCGCCGCCATTTTCATCAAACATTTTCCGCGCGATATGGCCGGCGTCTTCGGTCCGTCGGAGCTGCCCATAGAAACGCGCCGCGCCATCCTCACCGAAGCCCGGTCCCGCGATTTCCGCGTCGCATTCAAAATGACCCGCCTGAAGAAAATCGAGGAAGACGAATACTAGCTGTAGCAATCATTACAAGCTAACGGCTGGACCAACTCTCGCCGCGTGAGTGCCGTCACCACCCGGGGTGCTGAATCGACGAAAAAGTTCCCGACTCGCAGGTGTGGTATGCTCTCGAAACCCAGCCCGTCGGACGTCAATCGCGGCTTTGTAATTTCAGCGCGCACCACCAACTTCCTTTCGCGGCCCATGAGGCACTCACATGCGTTGGACACCCGGCGGCACCAGCGGCGACATCGAAGATGACCGCAATTCCAGCGGCGGCAGCGGCGGTGGAGGATTCCCCGGCGGCATCCACCTCGGCATCGGCGGCCTGCTCATCCTGCTGGTGTTGAGCTTTATTTTTAAGCGAGACCTGATTTCGCCCTTCCTCAATTCGGGAGCAGCAACCCCTTCCACCTCCGTTGCGCGTCCACCGGATCCCGCGCGCGATGCCGCCGAGCAAAAAGAAGTTCAATTCGTATCCTTTGTTCTCGATGACGTGCAAAGCACATGGCCCAAGCTGGTCCCGCAATACCGTCATGCCAAGCTAGTTCTGTTTCGCGACGACTTGGATTCCGCCTGCGGCCTCGCGCAAACTGCCACCGGTCCCTTCTACTGCCCCGGCGATGAAAAGGTTTACATCGATCTGGCGTTCTTTGACGAGCTGAAAAATCGTTTTGGCGCTTCCGGTGAGTTCGCGCAAGCCTACGTGATCGCGCACGAACTGGGGCATCACGTGCAGAAAATTCTTGGCACTGAGAGCAAAGTCCGCATGGCACAGCAACGCAATCCGCAGCAGGCAAATGACCTCTCTGTGCGTCTGGAACTGCAAGCAGACTGCTACGCAGGTGTCTGGGGCAATTCCACCGAAAAGCGAAATATCCTGGAAGAAGGCGACGTGGAATCCGGCTTGCACGCCGCCGCAGCCGTGGGTGACGATCACATTCAAAAAATAACCACCGGCGAAGTGATGCCCGAGAAGTTCACGCACGGCACTTCCGCCCAGCGCGTGCAATGGTTCAAGCAAGGTCTAACCACTGGCCGTGTAGATGCGTGTGACACATTCTCGTCAACGCCGTAACGCTAGTACGGCGTCGTCAGCGGTTTCAGCAATCCGAAATCCGTCAGCCCGTTCACCACGAACTGCACTGCCAGCGCCACCAGCAGCAATCCCATCAACCGCATCAGGATGCGTATCCCGGTCTCGCCCAAATATTTCCGCACGCCGTCCGCGCCCGACAGGATCATAAAAGAAATGAACGAAGTCAGCAGAATCGTCGCGTAAATTACGGCGTGCTGCCAGACGGAGTGCGATTCGCCCACCAGCACCATCACCGTGGAAATCGCGCCCGGCCCCGCCAGCATCGGCATCCCCAGCGGAATAATGCTCGCGTCTTGTTTCTCCGCGCCTTCCTGCTGTTCTTCGGCCGTCGCCTTCGTGCCGGACTGCTTGGCCTGCAGCATGTCCAGCCCAATCCCCATCAGAATAATTCCCCCAGCAATTTTGAACGCCGGCAGCGTGATGCCAAACATTTTGAAAATCAGGCTGCCCGCCAACGCAAACGAACACAACACAATCGCGCAAGTGAACGCCGAGCGCCGCGCCACACCCCGCCGCTCCGACGGCGTAGAATCCGCGGTAACCGCCAAGAACAACGGGATCACCGCGAAGGGGTCCACCAGAAAAAATACCGAAGTAATCGCCAGCAGCGCGAATTCGAGAACCACTTTGATCGAGTCAGGCATAAAATCCGGCGCACAACCATCGCGCCCGAGTCACAATAACATTCTCGCACAACGCCCGCTGCGGAAAAATCCAGCACACGAAATTCTAATTGGCCCTGGCGGGAAACATTCAAGAACGCAATTCGAAGCAGCTCAGCAGGCGGATGCAACTAGCATTTCATTCGTAGCGCAACGCCACCATCGGATCCACGCGCATTGCACGACGCGCGGGGATGTAACACGCCGCGAGCGCAACGCATGTAAGCAGCGCCGCTACTCCGGCGAACGTGAGCGGATCGTTCGCGCTCACACCGTACAGCTGGCTGGCGATCAACCGTGTCAGTCCCAGCGCCGCGGCCAACCCAATCGCCACTCCCAGCAGTGCCACGCGCATCCCGTGGCCCAGCACCAGACGCAGCACGTCGCCGCGTTGCGCGCCCATCGCCACGCGAATGCCAATCTCCTGCGTGCGCTGCCCCGTCACGTAGGAAATCACGCCGAAAATTCCCACAGCGGCTAACACCAGAGCGAGCGCAGCGAACACGCCGAGCAGGATCATCGTGAACCGTTGAGCCGCGATCGAATCGGAGACAACCTTCGACATCGGCTGGAATTCGTACAGCACCTGCTTGCTATCAAATTTCTGCGACGCCGCCCGCAGCGCTTCACTCACGGCCTGCGGCGTTCCGGCGGCGCGCACCACGAACGTGCAGGCGCGGCCAACCAGCGGCAGCACTCGATCCGGCAATTGCGGTATCGCAAAATAAATCTGCCCGCGCTGGTCCAGAATCCCCGTCGCGCCCAGCCCCGCATGCTTCACATGCCTTACCACGCCGACAATCTCCGCGCCTTCCACGTCTATGATTGAAATGTTGAGCCGCTTGCCGATGGGATTTTCGCCGGGGAAATTGGCGTGGGCGAAACCATCGTCAACCACCACCACGAACGGCGCAGCCTCCGTGTCCTGCGCGCTAAGGAATCTCCCGCGCTGCAACGCAATCCCCATCGCTTTCAGATAATCGGGCGCGACGGCATACCATTGCGCGCGCATCATTTCCTTCGCCGAAGAAGGTTTCGGCTGCCCCGTAATCCAAAATCCCACCAGCGAATCTCCGGTCAGAGGCAGCGCGCCGACTAATGGAGAAGCATCTGCAACGCCCGGAACACCTTCAAATCGCTCGGTGATTTCGCGATACGTTTCGCGGATATGCGCGGGCGTAGTGATGCGCGCAGCCGAAGGCGACACGCCGAACTCCACCACGTGTTGCGGATCAAAGCCCGGATTCACATTCGCTAGCCCCACCAGGCTGCGGACCATCAGCCCTGCTCCGGCCAGCAGCACGACCGCCAGCGCCATTTCCACAGCCACGAAAATATTTTGCGTCCGCGCGCGCGTTCCACTCGAACCGCGCCCTCCCTCTTTTAAGCTTCGGTGCAAATCAGGCCGCGAAGTCTTCAGCGCCGGCACCACTCCGAAAACGATGCCTACTAGAATCGAAATCGCGAAAGTGAACACAAGTACCCGGCCATCAATTCCGATTTCGCTCGTGCGCGGCACCGTCTCGGGGATCACCGCCAGCGCCGCCTTCGTGGCCCACGCGGCAAACAACAGACCTAGCACGCCCCCGGCAGCGGAGAGCAGAATGCTTTCTGTGAGCAGCTGCCGCATGATGCGCCGCCGCGTCGCGCCCAGCGCCATGCGAATCGCAAATTCTCGCGAGCGCGCCGCCGAACGCGCCAGCAGCAGATTCGCGACGTTCGCACAAGCAATCAGCAGCACGAATCCCACCGCGCCCAGCAACATATAAAGCATCGGCGCGATGTCGCCGGTGATGTCCTCCTTCAGCGGGTTCACGAAAATGCTGGTGCCTCTGTTCGCGTCCGGATATTCCGTCGCAAGAGTTCGCGCCACCGAATCCATGTCCGCGCGCGCCTGCGCCAATGTCACGCCAGGTTTCATTCTCGCGATTCCCACCGTCCCCACGCTCGCGCGCCGGTCGCGAAACGGCTCCTCGTTGAATTGGCCCAGCGGCGTGAACACATCCGCCGTCGCGTAAATGGGAGATTTTTCCGGCACCACGCCGACAATCCTGTAACTCGTACCATCCACCGTTATGCTCTTGCCCAGAACGTCGGGCGAGGAAGCAAACTTGCTCCTCCACAATCCATCGCCAATCAATGCCACGGGCCCGGCCCCGACCTGATCTTCCTCCGGCCGGAACGATCGCCCGAGCAAAGGTTTCACTCCAAGCGAATCAAAAAAGTTGGCGGAAATCCTTACACCGTCCACGCGTTCAGGCTCGCCCGCGCCCGTAACAATCATGTTGTCCTGCAAGTACGCGCCCACCGCCGAAAACGCCGTGCTCTCTTTCTGCCAGTCGAGAAAATTCAGATATGGCACTGCGCTGTGTTGCCCGGGCGTGCGATCCCACCACAATTCCACAAGCTGATTGGGCTGCGAGTACGGCAATGGATTCAAAAGCACGCCGTTGACCACGGAAAACAACGCCGTGTTCACGCCGATGCCCAGAGCCAGCGTCAAAATCGCCACCGCCGCGAAGCCCGGAGATTTCCGCAGCGTACGCGCGCCATAACGCAAATCCTGCATCGAATTCTCCAGCCAAGTCCACGCCCATTGATCGTGCGTCACGTCCTGAATCACTCCCGCGTTGCCCAACTCGCGCCGCGCCGCAGCGTCCGCGCCGGTACGCGATTCACCGCGCGCCTCGCGATCGCGCCCAGCCATCTGCAAATGCCCGGCGATTTCTTCACCCAGTTCACGCTTCCGCCGCTCGCGTGCGCTCCACCAGAAATTCATACAGGCGTTCCCTCGCCTTCACCCGCGCCGCCACGCGCGCCGCAGCGTGCGCTGTCGCCAGCGCCGCCATCATTCATAACGCAAAGCCACCATCGGATCCACGCGCATCGCCCGCACGGCCGGTATGAAGCAAGCCGCGAGCGCCACCAACATCAGCAAAATCGCCACCGCGCCATAAGTCACCGGGTCTGTCGCATGCACGCCATACAATAATCCGCTCATCAACCGCGTCAACATCAGCCCGCCCGCGGTTCCGATCGTCACTCCCGCCAGCGCCAGCTTCGCGCCCTGCCCCACGACCAACAGCAGCACTTCCTGCCGTCGCGCCCCCAGCGCCATGCGAATCCCAATTTCCCGTGTACGCTGCGCAACCGAATATGAAACAACGCCGTAAATCCCCACCGCTCCGAGCAAAAGCGCCAGCCCTGCAAACACCGCAAACAGCCCCGAAATTGACCGCGGTTCAGCCATCGCCTCCGCCACCCAATTTTTCAGCGGGCCGATCTGGCTCACCGGCACGTCATCATTCAGGCTCGCGACGGTGTTTTTCAAATCGCCCGCGATTTGCACCTGCTCTCCGGCCGTTTCGATCACCAGCGTCATCTCCGCGGGTGGCGCGTCCGCGCCACTGCCGCGAATCGCGTGCGGCCCATACGGCGTATAGATGACACCGTCGATCCAGTCCGCCGAATTCTGCGTGATGGTAAATTCCCGCACATCACCCACCACTCCCACGACTGTCCGCCATTCTTTCTCCCACTTGGGACGGAAATGTTCGCCCACCGCATCCTGTCCCGGCCAGAAATGCTCCGCCGTCGTTTTGCTCACGATCACCACGGCCTGCGCGTCCGTTCCGGAATCCGCTTCCGTGAACGCGCGCCCGCGCAGCACCGGAATATTCATGATCTTCAGATAATCCGGCGTCACAATTTTTTCCCAGAACATTGGAACTTTCGCGCCGTCCGGCGTTGGATGAGCTTCAATAACGCCGGGAAATATTTCTGCGCCGCCACCGAGCGGCAAGCCATTCACCGCCGCCACATTCTTCACCCCCGGCAACGCGCGCGTCCGAATCAACAATTCATCGTAGAAAGCCAGGCAGCGCCCCGGAACCTCACAGAACATTTCATTCGGCGTGATTCGCGCCGTCACCACGCGCTCCGCACGAAATCCCGGACTCGTGCCGGAAAGAATCCACAGGCTCTTCACCAGTAGCCCAGCCGCGATCACTAGAATCATCGAAACCGCCACTTCACCCACCACCAGCAACTTGCTCGCGCGATGATTTCCGCCGCTCGCGTTGCGCTGTCCGCCGGACTTCAGCGTCGCTGTCATATCCACCTTCGAAGCGCCCAGCGCCGGAACCAATCCAAATATTACGCCAGTCAAAATTGCCAGCACTGCCGTGAACGCCAATACTTGTCCGTCCAGCGCGACATCCGCGAGCCGCGGCGTGTCCGCAGGCAGCGTCGCTTTCAGAATGGAAAGCCCGCCCACTGCGACACCGATTCCCAACGCGCCGCCCAGCAGCGAAAGCAGCACGCTCTCCGTTATCAGCTGCCGCAGAATCCGCCAGCGGCTCGCTCCCAGCGCCACGCGCACCGCAACTTCCCGTTCGCGCGTGGTGGCGCGCGCCAGCAGCAGGTTCGCCACGTTCGCGCAAGCAATCAGCAGCAACAAACTCACCGCGCCGAGCAAAATCAGCAGTTTTCCCCGCGCATCGCCGACAATCGCTTCCTCCAGCGATACAATGCTCGCGTTCACAAACGAATTGTCCGGCATTCGCCACGCGTATGCCGCCAGCACCGACGGCCGCATCGTTTTCAATTCCGCGCGCGCCTGCTCCAGACTCGCCCCCGGACGCAGCCGCCCGATCAGCGCCATGTAACTGTCGCCCCAATAATCGCCGGTGTTTCGCGGGTCCAGATGCAACGGCACCCAAAGTTCCGTCTTGGGCGATGGGAAACGAAAATCGGCGGGCATCACGCCCACAATTTCACGATCCACTCCTTCCAGCGTGATCCACCGGCCCACAATATTCGGATCCGCCTGGAACCGGTGCTCCCACAATGCGTGACTGAGCACTACCGACTGATCCTTGCCCGGCTGGTCTTCTCCATCGTGAAAAGTTCTGCCCATCGCCGGTTGCGCGCCTAGCATCGAAAAGAAATCGGCCGACACTGAATTTCCAATCAGCCGCACCGGATCGCCCGAACCCGTCAAATTAAATTCCTTGTTGTCCGAAACTCCCACCAGTTCCATCGTGCGGCTCTGCTGGCGCATCACCACCAGCGGCCCCTTGGGATAATAGTTCGTGGTTCCCACCAACCGTTCGGGCTGCGCATACGGCAATGGCCGCAGCAACACTCCATTCACCAGACTGAAAATTGCGGTGTTCGCGCCGATGCCCAGCGCCAGTGTCAGCGCCGCGATTATTGTGAACCCCGGATTTTTTCGCAGCGTGCGCGCGGCGTAACGCAAATCCTGCAGCAGGTCTTCTGGCCACGTCCACGCCCACTGATCGTGCGTCACATCCTGAATCACTCCGGTGTTGCCCAGTTCCCTGCGCGCTGATTCGCTAGCGTGCGCCGGAGATTCGCCGCGTGCCTCCCGATCGCGCGCTGCCATCTGCAGATGGCTGGCAATTTCTTCGTTCAGTTCTTTCTTACGCTGCTCTCCATCGCCCCAAAGAAATTTCATGCCTCGCTCCCCTCGCCTGCAGGGCCCAAAATCCCCGCGATCGCCTGCGAAATTTGCGCCCAGCGCGAACGCTCCGTCGCCAGCTTCTTCTTACCGGCCCCGCTCAGCCGGTACACCCGCACGCGCTGGTTGTTCTCTGAAGTCTTCCACTCCGCCGCAATCAATTTCTGCCGCTCCAGCCGGTGCAGCGCTGGATACAGCGAGCCTGTATCCACCTGTAATAAGTCGCCGGAGTTCGCCCGAATCGCCAGCGCAATCCCGTACCCGTGCTGCGCTCCCCATCGCAACGTCTGCAAAATCAGCAAATCCAGCGTCCCCTGCAGCAGCTCAATCCGATTCTGATACGGCTGTTTCATCGCTTCCCTCGGGTGTAGATCGTCTACACCTTGGATGTAGATGGCCTACACCCCTGTGGCGCTGCAATTCCGGTGCCGATTGCGCCCGGACCAATCTCCCTGCAGCCAAAGCTCTTAGTCAAATCGCGCATCACCCCCGGCCAACCCGCTGCCCGATTCTGGGACGCCTCGTCGCCAAACCGAACGCTCGGTCGATGTGCTATCGGCTGCGCCCGTTGTGCGTTGACGCGGGGCTTGATGTAGAATCCCCGCGGCGAATTTAGCGCGAATGCAGGAGGGACCATGACGTCGCACAGTTCGTGGTGCAAGTTGTTGCAGGGAGTCTTGGCAATCGTTTTCACCGCAGGCGCGCTCCACGCGCAGCAACCTCCGTCGTATCGCTTCGCAGTGTCGTTCCCCAGCACGCAAAGTGCGACGCCGCTGGACGGCCGTCTGCTGCTGATCCTCTCCACCGATCCCGCCGCCGAACCGCGCCTGCAAATCAGCAATTCCGTGCGCACCCAGATGATCTTCGGCCTCGACGTGGACGCGCTCCAACCCGGCCAATCCGTCACGCTCGACGACGCCGCCTTCGGCTACCCCGTCCGCTACCTCCACGACGTTCCCGCCGGCGATTATTTCGTGCAAGTTGTCCTGCACAAATATGAAACCTTCCATCGCGCCGACGGCCACACCGTAAAACTTCCCATGGATCGCGGCGAAGGCCAGCACTGGCAACTCGCTCCCGGCAATCTCTATTCCACTCCGCGAAAAATTACTCTGCACGCCGGCGGCGATCCCGTCTCCATCGTCCTCGACCAGATCATTCCGCCGATACCCGATCCGCCGGACACGCCCTACATCCGCCACATCAAAATCCAGAGCACTCTGCTCACGAAATTCTGGGGCCGCCCGATGTTCCTCAGCGCCAACGTACTCGTCCCGGAAGGTTTCGATTCACACCCCAACGGACATTTTCCATTAATGATTGAAGAAGATCATTTCAACGACGACTTGCACGGCTTCCGCACCACTCCTCCCGATCCGGATCTGAAACCCGACTACAGCGAGCGTTTTCACATTTCCGGCTACAACAAGATCCAGCAGGAAGAAGCCTACAAGTTCTATCAGCAGTGGATCGCGCCGAACTTCCCGCGCTACCTGGTCGCGCAGATCAATCACGCCAATCCTTATTACGATGATTCCTACGCCGTGAATTCCGCGAATCTCGGCCCCTACGGCGACGCCATCGAAACCGAACTGATTCCCGCGATCGAGAAAAAATTCCGTGCCATCGGCCAGGGATGGGCCCGCTTCGTTTACGGCGGTTCCACCGGCGGATGGGAATCACTCGCCGTGCAGATTTTCTATCCGGACCATTACAACGGCGCGTTCGTCGCCTGCCCCGATCCGGTGGATTTCCGCGGCTTCACCAACATCAATCTCTACTCCGACAAAAATATGTTCTTCATCTCAGGCCCGCACACGCGCGTCGAACAACCCGGTGAGCGCGATTATCTGGGCCGCACGCTCACCAGCACGAATCAGATCAATCAATACGAACTCGCGCTCGGTTCGCACGGCCGTTCAGGCGAGCAGTTCGATATCTGGCAAGCCGTGTACGGCCCGGTGGGAAAAGACGGCTACCCGCAAACTATTTTCGACAAGGAAACCGGCGAGATTGATCCCTCGACAGCCGCGTACTGGAAGGAGCATTACGACCTGAGCGCGATCCTGCAGAAAAATTGGTCGTCGCTAGGAGCAATGCTCGAAGGCAAGATTCACGTGTACGTCGGCAGCGCGGACACCTATTTTCTGAACGACGGGGTGTACTACCTCGAGGACGTCTTGAACGCCACCAAAAACCCTCCCTACGCAGGCGAAGTGAAATACGGAGACCGCGCCGAGCATTGCTGGAACGGCGATCCCAACCGTCCCAATTATCTATCGCGCCTGCACTACAACACCATGTACCTGCCGAAAATCCTCGAACGCATCCAAAAAACCGCGCCCGCCGGAGCCGACCTCACGTCCTGGCGCTACTAGAGATATTAGAAGTCGGTTTGCGACGCCCCGGCAATCATCTGTTGCGAATGGATAGCGGCGAGCTGCTGATCACCGAACCAGCCGCAGCCTTTGATGTTTCCGGCGCAGACGGCTTCTGCGCTTTTGTAGAAGCAGAAGCGGCCGCAGCAGGTGCGGTCTTCCTCGTTTCCCACGCCTTACGAAGCTTCTCGCGCTGCGCCAGCACGTAGCTCTTGGCTTCGTCAAAATTGCGGTACACACGCCGCCCCTTGATCATGTTGCACGAACGGCAGCACGCCACCAGGTTGCGTTCATCCTTCTTGCCTTTGCGCGCCCGCGGAATCACGAAATCCACCGACATCGCCAAAGCGTTCTCGAAACTGGCCCCTCCATCCAATCCGCAATACTGGCAAAGGTACTGATCGCGTTCCAAAATTCGCAGGCCCTCTTCGCGCGTTACCGGCCTTTCCACCAACCGCAGGGTCATCAGGTCCAATGGCATGGTTCACCTCCCGAATCGGAAATCTATCGGCGAGATGAGAATCGTGGATTTCCGACGTCGTTGCCCAGACCATACGGCTTCGCGTCCTCCACTGTCAAGGACTCGAAAAGGCGGACGCATAGCGAGCTGCGGCTGCTCGTCGCGCATCTGAAACTCGCGCTACGGTTGCCGCGTTATCGGGCATAATGGCCCGCAGAGTCATGGGAGAGCGCACCTCGTGAGGATCGCAATTTTCGTTGTGGGCGTTCTGCTTGCCACTGCTGCGAGCGCGGGGCCGCAGCATCCAGCCGCGCAATCCGCGACCCAGCCCACTGGCGCCGGCAACCCGACCGCCAACGGTCGGTCTGACGGCGCGAATGTCAACCCGCCGGATGCCTCTTGTCTATTTGACATCGAGCGTGGTGAGCTCCCAGGCTGTCTGCACGAAAACGCGAGCGGAGAACTTTTCGTTGCACCACAGTTTTTGAAGGAATTGAATTTCGATTCACGCGGTTTAGCGGCGGTGCATTCCCAAACACAAGGTTGGATGTATGTCACCCGGGAAGGAAAGGTTGTAATAACCGGCGTTGCGGTGATGGACAACTGGGCTGACTCATTCCACAACGGGCTTGTTCGATTTGTCAGAAACGGGAAGTACGGCTTTGCGAATCGCAAAGGGCGGGTTGTAATTCCCTCGGTTTATGACGGCGCTATGAACTTCGAAAAGGGGCTTGCCTCGGTGTGCAAGCGTTGTGTGAATAAGTGCTCGGACCCCGAGTGTGAGCACCATCTTTTCAGTGAGGGAGAATGGTTTCAAATCGATACTAAGGGCAATGTGGTTGGCCGACTTCATCCACCCGACTGACAACTTCATTCATTGAGCGCGGCAAAAAATCGCCAAGCCGAATCCGACTGAATCGATGCCTGGCGAGACGTGTTAACGCGCAGCTCCGATTTCCAAGCCTATCACCCAATCTAAGACGAGTATTCCGCGAACGATCCCGGTACTTCTGTTTGCGCCGCAAGCGCTAGAGTGCAGCGAAATTACCAAAAACTTGCTAGTCTGATATTCGATTAATGCCATTCACCTTCTCACATCCGGCCGCGGTTCTTCCCATCCCTTCCAGATTCAAGAATTGGATTCCGTTGTCCGCTCTGGTAATCGGAAGCCTGGTCCCGGACGCGGCCTACTATTTGCCGATGCCCGAGCATTTCCGGACGTATTCTCATACGCTGCTCGGAACATTCTCCACATCGGTTCCATTCGGCATCGTCGTGTGGCTCATTTTCGATTGGCTTGCTCCGTCAGCGGTGTTTTTGCTGCCCAGCCCGCACCGCGAGGCGATCGCGCCGCAGCTCAAGCCTCGCTTAGCTTCCATTCCGCAGGCCTTGGGCGTGGCATCGGGGGTTCTGATTGGCGCATGGAGCCATGTTTTATGGGATTCGTTCACTCACACACGCGGCTGGTTCGTGAGGCACGTTCCGCTGCTGCAAAGACGGCTCTTCGGAAACGGGATGCCCGCGTATAAAAGCCTGCAGTACTTTTCCACAGTGCTCGGACTGTGCGTGCTGTTCTATGTGTATAACAAATGGATCAAGACTTCCGGCTATCAGCTGTGGATTTGGCGGAAACCAGGCCGGAGATTCTATTTGTGGGTTGGCGTTGTGGTGATCTGCTTGGTCGCCGCAGCGATCGAGGGCCACGCGATCTCCGCATTCAAATATGTTTATTTTTACCAAACGGGGAATCCTGCGATTTTGTTTGTCACCAGCTTCGTTAGAGATTTTCTGATTGCGCTGTGTGCTGTTGCAATCGCCGCAAAGCTGTCAAAGACGCTTGGGTATGGTGCAGCCCGCCAGCCACAGCCCAAGACGCCTCAGTAGAAATTCAGCCGATTGCCATCGTTCCGGCACGGCATAATGGAGCGTCGGCGACAAACTGCAGATCGCGGGCCCCGCATCCACACTCGGTCAACTCTTCACAAGTGACGCTTAGGCGATCCTGCCCAGCGGGTCCGCTTGCGCGCGCAGCCGCATCAATTGTTGCCGTAATCTGTCCACATCCAACCCCGCCGACTGGCACACCATCGGAAAATCGGAACGGTCCTGGAACAAATATTCTTCCGCGATTCGTTTATAGCGCAGTGGCCCGGATATCCATTCTTGAATCGTGCTCACGATTACGGCTTGCCACAGCCGCTTTTCCACCTGCGCGTCTTGTTCGGTTGCTGTCGTTGCTGCGGTTGCTGCGGTTGTACAGAGGTTTGGCATTGTGGTTCCCCCAGGGTCCCCAGTGGTCTGTTGCATGACGCAAATCCCTGCAGAGCATTGCTCCGGCCAAGCCGCACGTCAAAATCGCCTCACTTGTGGATTTGTGTTCTTTCGGTAAAGAGCAAACATCACGGAAACACAGGACTTATTTCTCCGCCTCAACACTACAGCGAAAACCCGATTCCCTCCCGCTCGCACCTGCTAAACCCCGAGGAATTTCTCCCTGGTGACGGCAAGATTTTCACCATCAGCGCACCCTCAGCACGTCGCTTCGCTCGCTAGTTTGCTGCCACCGAAACCGGCGTGTATAATGCCGGTCACTCCAGGAGGATCTTTAATCTTGCGCATAAACGACGAAGCTCCCAATTTCACCGCAGAGACTTCGCAGGGCCCCATCAACTTCCACGAATGGATGGGCGATGGCTGGGCCATTTTGTTTTCGCATCCCAAGGATTTCACCCCGGTCTGCACCACCGAACTCGGCTACATGGCCGGCTTGCAGCCCGAATTCGCCAAGCGCAATACCAAGATCATCGGCCTCAGCGTAGACCCCGTCAGCAGCCACGCCAAATGGGCCGCGGACATCGAAGAAACGCAGGGACACAAGGTCAACTTCCCGATGATCGGCGACCCGGAACTCAAGATCGCCAAACTTTACGACATGCTGCCTGCGGACGCCGGCAACACCAGCGAAGGCCGCACCGCCGCCACCAACGCCACCGTGCGCACCGTCTTCGTGGTCGGTCCCGACAAGAAAATCAAACTGATGCTCAGTTACCCCATGAGCACCGGCCGCAATTTCGACGAAGTGCTGCGCGTCGTTGATTCCATGCAGCTCACGGCCAAGCACAAAGTAGCCACCCCAGTAAACTGGAAGCAGGGCGACGATGTGATCATCCTGCCGGCGGTATCGGAAGAAGAAGCCAAGCAGAAGTATCCCGAAGGCTGGAAGGCCCCGCGGCCCTATCTGCGAATCGTTCGCCAACCAAAGTAGCCCACAGAAACGAGGCAGTCCGCATTGATCCTCAAGCAGTTCTATCTTCCGTGCCTGGCGCACGCTTCGTGCTTGGTTGGAGACGAAGCGTCAAGGCTCGTCCATCGCCGCTAGCTGGTTACAACGCAGCGGATTTGATTCCGTCGCCGAACTCGCCGGCGGCATCGTGGGTTGGGAAGCCGCAAAACTGCCGGTGCAAACCGGCCAGCCTCCGTCATAGATGCTTCGCACCAACCTTTAGCCGTCGCCGCTCGCTCTCCCTCATCATTTCGCTGATATCCGCCGCTGGGCGAATCTCGATTGTTCCGCATTGCAGCTGCACTCCCGGCGATTGAGAAACGAGCTGAATTGCGTGATTCAGATCGCGCGCTTCAAGCACCTGAATTCCACCTAATTGCTCCTTCGTTTCCGCGTACGGACCGTCTGTCACTGTGACCTTTCCATTCTTCAAGCACACGGTCACCGCTGCGTTGGGGGGCTGAAGAGGTTCCTCGGCGACCAAGTGTCCGTTCTTGCGCAGTTCGTCGTTGTAGCTAAAACACTCGTCCAACACGGTGTTGCGCTCGCTCTCAGACATGTTTTCGAACTTGCCGGGCTCGAGATAGCCCAAACAGATGTATTTCATCAATTCCTCCGTCAGCGACCTTGTAACAAATCGCGGGCTAGCCGGCGGCGAATGCTCGCCGAAGGGCAGCCATCCACGATTCCGTGAATCGTTTCGAAATTTTGGCGTCGGGGACTAGCACATCGAAGCCGTGATATGCGCCCGGAATTACCTGGAGTTCGGTCGGAACTCCGGCATCGATCAGACGGCGGGCGTATTCCACATCTTCATCCACAAATAGATCGAGAGCGCCGACGCCGATGAATGCGGGAGGAAGTCCGGCGAGATTTTCGACGCGCGCAGGAACCGCGCCTGCCGGAACCGTAGGCGAGCCGGCCGGGACGCCGAGGAAAGAAGTCCAGCCGAAACGATTCGATTCCGCGTTCCAAACGAACTGTCCGATATACCGCGGAGCCTCGCGAGTGCTGCCGGTTCGATCGTCGAGCGCCGGATAAATCAGCAACTGAAATAGGATGGGAATTTCGCGGCGATCACGCGCGGCGATGGCGAGTTGCGCGGAATGGCCGCCGCCGGCGCTTTCTCCGCCTATGGCGATGCGTTTACGATCCACGCCGAGCTCGTCAGAATTTTTGTAGAGCCAGCGCAGCGCGGTGTAATTATCTTCGAGCGATCCCGGGAAATGAGTTTCCGGCGCGAGGCGATAGTCCACCGAAACGACCAGGCATCCGCAATTCTGTGCCACTGTTTGCAGAAACGGATTGAATTGTCCAGCGAACCCAGAGACATACCCGCCGCCATGAATGTGCAGAAGCGCAGGACGCCCTTTCGTTCCCGGAGCCGGATCGACAATCACCAGACGCAAGTCCGGCGCGCCCGATGGACCGGGTATGTGCCGTTCAAATGGCTGCGGCGCCGGCGAAGGCAGCGGAGGCAGCCCGGGCCATTTGCGTCCGGCAGCGAGAGTTTCGCTGGTGAAGCTCTCAGTGGGGAATGGGAATTTCTTGATTGTGTCAAGCAGCTCCGGATCGACCATTGCATACGGGTCCGCCCCCGCTGCAGGAGCGGGCGTCTGCCGGGCGACGGTGGAGCGCAGTAGTTCAGGCGCAATGCCGATCCCGATTCCCGCAGTCAAACCGCCGCGAACAAAATCACGCCTCGTGAGCTCATTCATCGTTGGCTCCCGTTTCTGAAATTGAAGCATCTCGCCAGGGTTTCAGACATGTTTCGAAATCGCCGGGCTCGAGATAGCCCAAACAGATGCATTTCATTGTTCCTCTTCTCGGGTCCGTCGCTGGGAGCCAGCGGCGCACCCGTAGCAGTATCTTCTCTCACTGCTTGATGTAACGAAGCGCAACAAATCCTGAGTTAAAAATCGTGGACTCAACAAGTTTTAATCGTAATTTCTCTTGCAGGCTAATATCTTCCAGCAGCCGTCTCCCTGCTCCTGCAATTATTGGCATCATGACAAAACGATACTCATCAACCAGGCCAAGCTTTATCAGTTGTGAAGGAATGCTCACACCGCCGACTAGAATGTAATTGCCTTGCTCGTGTTTCAGTCTGACTATTTCGCCTTGAAGGTTCGTACGAACAATTGTCGTATTTTTATCTTCAGCGCCCTCCAATGATTGTGAAAAAACAATTTTATCTTTGGAGACAAATGCGTCCGCAAATTCGCGATCTGCTTTTGTCTCGGAAGGATTTTTTGCGACATCCGGCCAATAAGGAACCATCAATTGATAGGTTTTACGCCCAAAGACGAGCAGGTCAGCACCTCGAACCAGGTGCGTATGATATTCAAACATTTCTTCATCGGGGACCCCGTTGGTGTGGTCGCAGCCGCCATCTAGGGTAAGGTTGATTGCGTAGATTACCTTTCTCATTTGGTTACGCCCCTCCTTTTTATGTGCGAACGATTACATGCTTCCGATTGGGACGGCGCCGGCACGCTCGTAATTGATGATAATGACGCCCTTCGGGGTGACTGTGCTTTCCGTCACCTTGAATGCCGCCGGGATCGTGCCCTCGGCGAACAGTTTTTTCCCAGCGCCCAACGTAACCGGAAATATCTTCAGCCATAGGGCGTCGACCAGATCATGCTTCAGCAGTGTCTGAACCAGATTCCCGCTTCCCCACACGTGCAGGTTTGGCCCGTCCTGCTTCTTGAGTTCAGCGATTTTTTTCGCGATATCGCCGCTCAGAAACACGAACGGCTTCCATTCGGAAGAAGTGATGGTATTCGAGGCCACGTACTTGGTCGCCGTCTGGATCTCCGGCCAAATGTCGACATGTTGCGGCCAGAATGCTGCGAACATTTCAAATGTCTTCCGCCCGAGTAAGACGTCAGCCGGCGCCTTCATCTGTTTTTTCATGGCCGCGCCTTCTGCGGCGTCGCCATGCGGCACGGTCCAGCCGCCATACTCGAAGCCGCCGCTGGTGTCTTCCTTGGGTCCGCCAGGAGCTTGAATCACTCCATCCAGCGACACAAATTCAAGCACGTTGATTTTTCTCATGACTGATTTCCTTTTGAGTTCTATCTAGTTTTGCCTGTTAGGCCGGCATCACCGGCGGTGCTGCTCCCGGCCGCTCACTTGCCTGAATTGGGGAAAAACGCGCGTACCTCGACCGGAGCCCGACAGGCGACGACGGCCTTGCGCCCCCACGCCAGTGCCTCGTCCAGGTTCGTCGCGTTGAGAATCCAAAAACCGCCTATGTGTTCCTTGGTCTCCAGGTACGGCCCGTCGGTGACGCGCACTTTGCCATCAGGCTGCGCCCACAGGGACTTCGCGCTGCTCGCCGCGGAGAGGCCGCCAGCGAAAACCCTGGCGCCGGCGGCCTCCATCTCTTGGTTGAGAACGTGTATATCGCGCATCATCGCTTCGCCTTCGAGGGATCCGTCGTAACCGTCGGGGTGGTGAATCGCAACTAGATATTGCGGCATGATTTCTCCTTCTCTCCAAACCGTCTTCGGGCCGGGCCGTCGCTTTGCCTGCACTACATAGACGAACGGCCAGGCCGCAATTCGACAAAGCGCGGAGAGTTTTTTTTATTGCTTCATCTCATCGGCGACGTCGTCGCCAAATCTCTTTTGGATCTCCTTTTGGGTCTCGGGATCGAAGTCGGTCATATCAAACAACCGGCGGACTTCGACGACCATTTCGTCATCCTTTGCGGGGATGCGTGAGGCCCATTCGAGCGCCTCTTCGCGCGACTTCACCTGAATAATCCAGAAGCCGCCGACCACTTCCTTCGTTTCGGGAAACGGCCCGTCGGTAACTTTCGACTTTCCGTCCTTGAACGTCACGCGCGCGCTCATTGTCGCGGGCGGGGTCAGCCCGTCGAGCGCCAGCAGCACGCCGGCTTTCCCTAGTTCGTCGTTGTACTTGCCCATTTCCTCCATTTCTTTGAAGTCGGGTACCCAGCCGGGTTTAGCGGTTACGTAGACTTTCGGATAATGGATCATCATGAAACGCATGGTGTTCTCCTTGAGTGTCGTGCGGACGCCGTATCAGGGCCGCCACTATATAGGAGCGTTGACCGCGCTGGGCCTGGAAAGTTGCAAGGCGCCGGGTGCGCGGTGCGGCTCCACTTGCTAGTCGAACGGGGTGATGGGGAATCGACACGCGGTTGGCAAATTTTTCGCGTAGCGTATCACCCCGGAAACGCCTTCTGGAGGGCCGGTTGCCAACGCCCGGATCTTTCATGAATCGGCGCAAGGTCCGCGCCTGATCGGCCTGCGACCGGCAGAAGCGCGAGGACGAGGCGCAGAGTCGGCATCCTATCCGCGCCGAGCGTTAACCGTACTTAACGGCGGTGCTCTGCCCGACTTCGATAATGTAACCGTCAGGATCGCGGATGTAGCAGCGAATCTCGCCGTACTTGGGGATCGGCGGTGTGAGGAACTCAGCTCCTCGACTTTTCCACAATTCGTAGCACGCCTGAATATCCGCAACGCGGAAATTCATAAAGCTGTTGATGTGATTCGGGTCGGGGACGCTGAGCGTTACCGTCGGCTTATCCGGGGTCGGCCCGCCCCCCACGTTCAGAATCATCCAGATATTCGCAAGCTGAAGGTACGGAGGCGCGTTGCCGTCACCCATGGTCAGAATGCGAGCGCCGAAAACTTTTTCGTAATAGCGGGCCGAGCGCTCCTTGTCCGCGACGGTGAGAAAATACGCGATGCTGATCCCCTCCAGCGGGGGCATCTCATAGCTCTTCTGTTCGATTTGCACGGCGCTCATTAACGGCTCCTTTCGATATGGTGCTCATTACAAATACCGTGTCTAGGGATTGGAGCAACTATTTCAGCGGCGCGTTGATTAAGCCAGAAGCGCGAAGACGAATCTAGTACGAAAGCATCGATCCATAGCAAAGTATTGGTTGGACATTGCGGTCAGGAAGGCGCATCCCTGTCGCGCGCTCCACTTCTGCTCGTTCTCCTGATGGTCGTTCATTGACTTAACGTCCGCATCGAGTTCTGACGAGTCTTTTTATTTCAACTGCCGAATCCGCTCTTGCAGGAATTGCCGCTCTGGTTCCTGCTGGGTCAGCGCCAGAGCTTTCTCATAAGCGGAGCGAGCCTCAGATGTCCTGCCGAGCCTGCGATACATATCTGCACGGGCGGAATGCGCCAGGTAATAATTTGCCAATTCGCCCTGTTCCAGCACCGCGTCAATATGCGTCAGACCGACCTCTGGACCATCGCGCATTGCAATTGCCACGGCACGATTTAGCTGTACAACTGGCGAAGGCTGAATTTCTGCCAATCGGTCGTAAAGTGCAACAATCTGCCCCCAGTCGGTCGCAGCGACCGATTCCGCCTCCGCATGAACGGCCGCAATCCCAGCCTGCAATGTGTAGGCGCCGAAGCGGCGGGACTTCAGAGCTTTCTCCAGCAATGCCACTCCCTCCGCGATCTGCTCCCGATTCCAGAGCGAACGATTCTGGTTCTCCAGCAAAATCAGCTCCCCGGTTGGAGAGGTTCTCGCGGCGCGACGGGACTCGTGTAGCAACATCAGGGAAAGCAGCCCGATGACTTCCGGCTCTGGCTGGAGTTCAGTCAGCAAGCGGCCCAGTCGAATCGCCTCGCTGGTTAGCTCGGCCCGCGTTACTTCCGCTCCCGCCGCAGCAGAGTAGCCCTCATTGAATACGAGATAGACGACTTGAAGCACCGCGCCCAGTCGCTCCGGCAATTCCTGCGGCGTCGGCACTTCGTAAGGAATCCGTGTGTCTCGAATCTTTGCCTTTGCGCGCACAATGCGCTGCGCCAGTGTGCGCGGAGTGGTGAGGAAGGCCTTTGCTATCTCCTCGGTTGTGAGCCCGCACACCTCACGCAAGGTGAGCGCAACGTGCGCTTCCGGCGCGAGAGATGGATGACAGCATGTAAAAATCAGGCGCAGCCGATCGTCCTCAAGGCTGTCCTCTTCATTGGAACTTTCCGTCGAACTCGATTGCGCTTCGATATATCGCACCAGCTCGTCTTGCGACGCATCAAATCTCGCCCGTCGCCGCAGAGTATCAATGGCTTTGAATCGGGCAGTCGAAATCAACCATGGCCGCGGATTGCCGGGTACTCCACTCGTCGGCCACACGCTCAGTGCAGCCGCAAAGGCTTCGTGCATCGCCTCCTCGGCAAGATCAAAATCACCTAGCAAGCGGATCAGAGTTGCCAGGATTCGCCCCGAATCCACGCGATAAAGGGAGTCGAGCAATTCGCGTATCTGCTCGGTGGAATGTTCGGACATGACGACGACCTTAGCAAACCAGCTACCCCGAATCAATTTAGCAAACGGCGGATCGCTGCCCTAAGCCCACCTCTCTTGCCTGAATGTTACGCTGCTGCTACACTATCGCGGCAAGAGCTAGTCTGCTGCTCCTGCCACATCCCTGAAGAAGGTTGATCCATGTCTGGACACTCTAAATGGGCCACGATCAAGCATAAGAAGGCGGCGACGGACGCCAAGCGTGGCAAGATTTTCACCAAAATTATCCGTGAATTGACCATTGCTGCGCGCACCGGCGGCGCCGATCCCATCACCAATCCGCGCCTGCGCACCGCCATTCTCTCGGCGAAGAGCGAAAATATGCCCAACGACAACATCGAGCGCGCCATCCAGCGCGGCACCGGCACGCTCGAAGGCGAAACGCTCGACGAAGTCACCTTCGAAGGCTACGGCCCCGGCGGCGTCGGCGTGCTCGTGCAAGTCGTGACCAACAACCGCAACCGCATCGTCAGCGAAGTCCGCCACATGTTCTCCAAAAACGGCGGCAACATGGCGGAAAACGGCGCGGTCGGCTGGATGTTCCATCGCAAGGGCGACATCATCGTCCCCAAGGAAGCCGCGGACGAAGAAAAAATGATGGGCATCGTGCTGGACGCCGGCGCGGAAGATCTGCGCGACGATGGCTCGGCCTGGGAAGTCACCACTCCCCCCGAAGCATTTGAAAAAGTCCGCGAAGCGCTTCTCGCCGCAGGCGTCACGCCAGCCACCGCGGAAATCGCCTTTGTCCCGCAAAATTACGTGAAGCTCAGCGGCGCGCAAGCACAACAAATGATGCGCATGGTCGAAACCCTCGAAGATCACGACGATGTCCAGCACGTCTACGCCAACTTCGACATCGACGAAAAGGAAATGCAAGCCGCCGTCGCCAGCTAGCCACGCCATCACGCAATGCGGTGGCTCGCTCTGAGTCCCTGATCGATTCGGAGCCAAAGCGCCGCCGTGTTGTCTCTCAACCCTCGCTTAAATCCAGCCAGAATGCGCGCAGCGTGAATCAGGTCTTGATTCCGAGTTCCTGGTGGAAGGGACTATTATTCCCTTCAGGAGCGAGCCAACCATGACGCGCACTCAGAGCGTTGGACGCCATTCACGTTCTCCGGAATCAGGAATCCAAACCTCCAGATGGCAGCGCATCGGTCCGATCGTTTCTCTGTTGTTTCTCGCTCCGTTTATCTCCGAAGTACTTTATGGAGCCGTTCGTATCAGTACGATATTCATTCTGATCCCCGAAATCCTGACCTGGGGTTGCGGTGCACTGCTCATCCGTGAATGCGTGCGAAGATGGCGCAAACCCTGGCAGAGCATGTTGATGATGGGCCTGGCCTTGGGTGTTGCGGAAGAATGGGTGATCCAGCAGACTTCGATTTCTCCCTTGGTTGTGCTGGGTCAGCATGCCTATGGCCGCATGGGGGGTGTGAACTGGGTGTACTTCCTCTGGGCCCTCGGTTTCGAAAGTGTTTGGGTAGTCCTCATTCCCGTACAGCTCACCGAACTGCTCTTCCCCGCCCGGCGTGAACACTTATGGCTGCACCGACGAGGCTTCGTCATCGCCAGCATTGTGTTCGCACTTGGCGCATGCATCGCCTGGTACGGGTGGACGCGAAGGGCCCGGGTCAAAATCTTCCACATGCTTCCGTACAGTCCGCCACCTTTGAACATACTCATTGGAGTTGGAACCATTGTGCTGCTCATCCTCGGTGCGCATGCGCTGCCGTCGGGACAGCCACGAAGGAGCCGTGCCGACTCGCATCCCGCACCGCCACCTTGGGTCGTCGGTTTGATTCTTGGTGTGATGGGGTTTGTCTGGGCAATATTTTTCTTGATTGGATGGGGCACCGGTTCTCTCCCTGACTTCCCAGTTGGGATTGCTTTGGCCGCAGGACTCGGCTGGGCCATTCTCGCTTTTTGTCTTGTGTGGAGATGGACATCGAGGTTCGATTGGGGCGACATGCACCGTTTCGCGCTGGTGCTCGGTGGAGTAGTAGCCTGGATGCTCGGAGGTTTTGTTGTCTTCAAGGTCGCAGGAGCGCTTCGCATTGATTGGATCGGTAAGGGCGTTCTCAACGCGGCCGCCGCAATCTGGCTCTTCTCGTTGTCGCCTCTCGGACGGCGACGCGAACAGAACTAGCCGAACTGCGGAAAGCAAATCAGGCGCGAGGAGGGCGCTGTAGAGCACGGAAGCTTGCCGCGCTTTGTTTGCGTAGGCACTGTCGTCAATTGTTAGACAATGGCACGCGCGATCGCGATGCGGCGAGGTGGCGGAAGACCATCACGGCGGTCGCGATAGTAAAGATGTTTGGCTTCTTGTGGAGACAGGAAAGAAACTTGAGAGAAACCATTCCCAACTAACTCCCGGCCCAGCGCCTCCGGTTCATGGTAAGTGCGCCACGGCTCTCCAACTGCCGCAGCGGCATCCGCCACGGATGAATCCGAGGCGGATTGATCGCCGGAGGAGTAGCTGCCCTGTGAAAACGTGAATACGATTTCTGAAGGTTTCGGAAAGGATGCGACTAGCTGAAAGATTGCTTTTATCGAATATGTCGGCAAATAGACCAGTACGCCCAGACATGAGAAAAACGCCGGTGCGCTGAAGTCCAGGCTACTCAGCGACAAGACGTCTCGCACAGATGTCGATTCGAAATCTGCAGGCACAAACTCCAGATTGGGTGGAAGTGAAATTCCTGATAGCCCTAAGCATTCTACTTTAGCGCGCTGACTGGCGGGATGATCCACTTCAAAAATTCGCAGGGGTGCGGCCCAGCCGGGTTGACGGTAAGCAAAAGTGTCAAAACCGGAGCCAAGAATAACGTATTGATTCACGCCGCAGACGGCGGCTTCGTGAAGACAATCCTCAGCATAACGACTGCGAAGAACGACATGGGAACGGAGAGCCATATTGCGAGAGGCACGGAGCCATTCGAGATTGGCTTTCGCTTTTTCTAGAACTCCGTCGTCCAGCAGCAGCGGAATAACCGGATCACTCAGAATCTTAGGAAAATCGTCGTAAAGTTCGTGCATCGCCCGCAGAACAGCGACACCTATGGCAGTACGACTGGCAGGACGTTGTTGAATATCCATGAGGCGCACATAGTATACGTGAAAATCTGGGCGGATCAGTTTTGGATAGTCTCCGGCAAATTCATCGGTTGGCTTGCTTCCTGAAATCGCGAAGGCCCTTGTCGCGCAAGGTCCGACTAATTCTTGCATCGCTGCTTGGGCCATCCTCTGACATTGGTCAGAGAAAATCTTGATAACGGGCCCCCGGAATCGCTCTAGTTCGACGATTTCGTCGGCTTACTGAGAACTGGGACCGCCGTGAACATTATTCCGAGTGAAGCGCTTGTATAACGTCGACGCGGGCGGCGCGTGCCGCTGGGAGCATCGAAGCGAGTACCGCCGCGCCTAGCAGCACAAACGCAGAAACGATCACCGGCAATGCGCCCGGCATTTTTAAGTCGCCGAAATAACTGCCCGCCACGCGCGCGACGACGAGCCCGAACGCCGCGCCCGCCACGACCCCCAGGGCAGCCATCACGACGCCTTCCGTCACAACACGTCTGAGGAGATTTTCCGGCTGTGCCCCCAGCGCCAAGCGAATGCCGAATTCGCGCGTCCGCGCGCTGACAGAAAACGCCAGTACGCCCGCGACGCCAACGACAGCGATCAATAGCGCGACCGCTGCAAACACGCCAAAGACCAGTGAGTTCAAGCGGTCTGGCGCCAGGACCTTCGCACGGATGTCTTCCAGAGTGGCGGCGTGCTCAACCGGCTCGTCGGCGGCCATCTGGCGGATAATTTTCGTTACCGGCACTACCAGCGCATAAGGGTTTCCGGTGGTGTGGATGAAGAGGTGACCGCCGAACATTCCGCCGTCGGCATAGGAGTTGTAAATGGTGGCGGTGGGCACGGGAACGATATGATCGTCGTCCATGTCGGCAGCGACACCAATAATTCGGTGCGGCGACGTGAGTCGCGCCTTTTCGGCGGCAGTGCCGGTCGCGAATTCGAGCACGGGGTCGGTCCAATACACATACCGATTGACCGCATCCTGACCGGGAAACATTTGCCGGGCTAAAGTCGAGCTAACGATCACGACCGGCTCATGAGTATCGTCATCGAGCGCGTTGAAATCCCGGCCGGCAATGACGGGAACGCCGAGCGAATTGAAAAAGCCGGGCGAAATGGTCCGCCACAGAGCGCGAGGATCGTCTTTGCCATGGACGTGACCATCACCAGAGTATTGCAAACCTGGACCGAAGTCGTCGGCATCACGCCAGGGAGCGATCATTCCGACGGCCGTCTGGCTGACACCGGGTAGCGCATTAATTTGGCGTATCGACTCCTTGTAAAAATCGACGACTTGCTGGGGCGTTCTTCCGTTGGACGGCGCCGGAACGTCAACGACCAGGACGCGTCGCGTATCGAGGCCGGTCTGAGTTCTTTGCAACGCAATGAGCGTCGTGATCAACGCGCATGCGCCCGCCAGCAGTACGAAAGATGCCGCGATTTGCGTGACCGCAAAGGCTCGCTGGCGGCGACCGGTACTGCTGGTGATGCGGACGCTGCCATTGGCGAGGTTCATCCCGTTCGACGCGTTAGCCGAGGGCAGGCGCGGCACAAATGCCAAAATCACCGCCGCGACTAATGCCAGCGCCACTCCCACCCAGAGCAGGCTGGAATCAACCGTCAAATCCAGCGCGCGAATTGAGAAGCGCGAGGCGTATCGAGCCAAAATTGTAACCAATGGCTGCGCGATAATTACGCCGATCGCTGCGCCCGCGCCGCAGAGCAGCAGGCTTTCAGCTAACAACATGCGGCGCAGCGCCCAGGTGCTAGCGCCCAGCGCGGCACGGACGGCCAACTCGCCCTCGCGGCGAACCGTCCGCGCCAAAATCAGGTTGGCAACGTTCGAGCAAGCGATGATAAAGACCAGGCCCGAGGCAGCGAGAAGCACGAGGAGAACGGTACGCGCGCCGGAGGTGATCTGGTCGCGAAGCATTCTGGCATCAATGCGGTAGCCGCCGTTATCCGGATACGCATCGGGGTGATCCTTCTCCATGGAGGCGTAGACGGTGCGCAGCTCGGTGCGAGCCTGGTCGAGGGTGGCGCCGGGAGCAAGCTTGCCGAAGAGTTCGGTCATGCGATGAATGCGTCCCGTGACCATCGTGGCGGAAAGATGATGCGGGCTAATGACCAGGTTGCCAATAATCTCTGTATCCGCCGGATACGGCACACTTGGTTCAAGCACGCCGATGACTGTGGCGGAACGATCGCCAAGGCTGCTGAGGCGAACGGTCTTCCCGATCACATTAGGATCGTTATTGTACACGGTGGACCAGAAACGAGACGTGAGCACTATGACGCCCGCTGCATCGGGACCGTCGTCTTGAGGTCCAACGAGGCGCCCGAGAACAGGACGCAGACCCATTACGTCAAAGTAGTTGCCGCTGACGACGCCACCTTGAACTACGCGAGGTTCGCCGAGTCCGACCATCGTAAAACTCATCTGCGAGAAATCGCCGAACTCGCTCAGGGAGTGGACGCTGCCCTCGATGTCCTTGATTTCGGGCACGGAGAACGTGGTGTTGTCCTGTCCGCCGCTGGGAGCGCTCTGGCGGATGTACACGAGCCTGTTCTCGTCACGGTTGACGAGCGGCTTGAGCAACACTCCGCGGACGAGCGTGAAGATCGCGGCGTTCGCGCCGATGCCGAGCGCCAGCGTGAGGATCACAATAGTGGCAAGCCCTTTGCTGCGCATCAGCGAGTGGAACGCAACTCTTAGATCGCGGAAAAATGACATTTTCCTTCTCCTAGCGGCGTCTATCACCACCACGCGCCGTAGCTCGTCGTGCTGCTATTAGATAGTCGCTCGGGAGGCTGAAAATCGACAGCTGCTCTATTTTTTTAGCCTCGTTGCAGGAACCTGTGCGTCACAGCAGATGCCATGCCAGTAGAAAGACGCTCATTGCAAATCACTTATCATGGACTGCGGCGTAGGGCAATGAGCGTTTTTCGGAAGCCAATGTCCAGATTCGGACACCTGCTCGGTCGCGGAATCCCACGACACGTAGTGCGTTATTCAGAGGCGGCGGTTTGTACTACAAGCTTCGGCGCTCCACACTCCTCTCCTCCTTCCGCCTAGTATGCCTTCCTCCACTCGGCTAATTCTGTTCGCGTTGCCGTCCCCTCGCCCGGAGACGCCGGTCTTATATCTGGGCCTGAGGGCGCCAGGTCGGATCTTACGCCTGGATCGTTCCGAGTCGCGGTTTCAAGCACAAAACGGATGTGTGCAATTTTGAACAGTTTTCCAGCGCGCGGGCGTCCATAAGAGAGGCTCAGATTATGACCGTTGCGGCCCCCTTGCGCTTGACCCCTGTGCAGATTGACCAGCACACAAAGAAGCGGTTGAACTGGGAAGTCGCGCCCGTTCTATTCTTATTTCACGTTGGTGCAGTGGCGGCGCTCTTCTTCTTCACCTGGAATGCGTTCTTCGTCGCGATGTTTTTGTACTGGGTCACCGGCGGGCTGGGGCTCGGAATGTGTTATCACCGGCTGCTCACCCATCGCTCCTTCACAACGCCCAAGTGGTTTGAGTACTTTCTTACGATTTGCGCCGTGGCCGCTTTGGAAGGCGGCCCTCTCCTATGGGTGGCCATCCATCGTAAGCATCACCAGTACGCGGACAAGGAAGGTGATCCGCACTCTCCGCGCGATGGCAAGTGGTGGGCGCACGCGGGTTGGGTCCTCACCGGCAATGCATTGCGCCAAGACGTCGCAACACTCAAACGCTACGTCCCCGATCTGGCCGAGGACAAGTTCCATGTCTGGCTTACCAAGTATCATCTTCTGCCGATGGCTATCCTCGGAGCTGTGCTGTTCGCTGTCGGTGGATTCCGCTTGGTATTGTGGGGCGTTTTCTTTCGCACTGTTGTGGGATTGCATGCGACGTGGATCGTCAACTCGGCCGGGCATATTTGGGGTTCGCGTCGCTTCCAGACCCGCGATACGTCCACCAACAACTGGTGGGTAGCGCTGGTGAGTTTCGGAGACGGCTGGCATAACAATCATCACGCCTATCCGGTTTCGGCGCGACACGGGCTGAAGTGGTATGAAATTGATTTGAACTGGTACACAATTTGGACTCTCAAGCAGGTCGGACTTGCGTCGCGTATCCATGACGGTCGGCCTGCAGGTTCTCTCCGCCCTGCGCCTGGTGCGCTTCCCTCAACTCCGCTAGTTTCGTTCGCGTCGCCTTACCCAGAAAAAACACTACACTCCGCATCCCTCGCGCACTACACTTGTGCGGACTCAGATGATTCACCAAGCTCCCAGCGACGTGCCCGCGACCTCCGTAAAGAAGATTGCCCGCCTCTGCGTGCTCGGCGTTGATCCAGCCGTCGCCGGAGCCACAGGCTATGGCGTAGTCGAATTCATCGGCTCTTCCCCGCGCCTGCTGCGTTTCGGCGCCCTGAAACTTCCCGCGCGTGCCACCTTCGCCGCCCGCCTGCGCGAAATTCACGAATTGATCGCCCAACTGGTTGCGGAATTCGCGCCAGACGCCGTCGCCGTCGAATCCGTTTTCACCGCGCTCAACATGCGCACTGCGCTGAAGCTAGCCGAAGTTCGCGGCGTGGTGCTGCTCGCCGCCGCGCAAGCCTCCATTCCCGCGCACAGTTATTCGCCGCGCGAAGTGAAATCCAGCGTCGCCGGCTACGGCGCCGCATCCAAACAGCAAATGCAGCAGATGGTGAGCTCCGCGCTGGGCTTGACCGAATACCCCGAGCCGGCCGACGCTGCCGACGCTCTCGCCGTCGCGCTCTGTCACGCGCACAGCTTCCGCGCGCGCGAACGCCTGCTCGCCTCCATCACCGCAATTCCCACACGAGTCCGTCCAGGCTCTCCACTCGGCGCGCCCAAAACCAGTCTGCGAAACCAAACCCGCGCCGCGCGCATCTCTGGGTTGTGATGCCACACTTCATGTTTCGCCGTGCACAGCGCCACTGTGCCAGCGTGTTCGCGCGCACCTCGCTGGTTCTTTTCGTGCTCGCCGTTTTCGCCGCGGAAATATCCGCCGCAATGCCAGCCGGCGTGTCGCGCCCAACTGCGTCACACCGCGCGTTCAGCGCTACGAATACCCCCGCGGAAAACTCCGCCGCTCAAATCACCTTCCGCAAAGTCTTCAAAACCAGCTACCCCGAGTTCGTCGAAATCAAGATCAATCAAGCCGGCTCCGGCTCCTACGACATCCGCCAGCTCGACGAAGACGCCAACCCACAGCCGTTCGAAGTCAGCGCGCCGCTGGCGCAACGCATCTTCGCGCTCGCCGCCAAGCTCAATAATTTTCACAATGTCGACCTGGAAGTCCACCGCCGCCTCGCCAACCTCGGCGCAAAAACCCTGCTCTACGAAAAAGGCTCCGAAAAGCACGAAACCGATTTCAACTACACACTCGACGACACCGCCACCCAACTCGTCAACATCTTCGAAGGCCTCGCCCGCCAAACCACCGACCTCTCCGATCTCGTCCGCACCATGCGCTACGACCACCTCGGCGTCAACGACGTCCTGCTGCAAATCGAACGCGACTACAACAACAAGCTGCTTCCCGAGCCCGAACGCCTGCTCCCCACCCTCGACCAGCTCGCCGCCGACGACAAGTTAATTGATATCGCCCGCTCCCGCGCCCGCGCCCTCGCCACCCGCATCCGTTCCGCGCATTAGCCCTCTACTGACAACGCGCCGTCCGTCGCTATCGCTTTAGTCGCGCCTGCGCCGTCGGAAATCTGTCCCTCAGTACAACTTGACACTTCGTACAACTCCGTTTACTCTCCGTGCCGTCCACGCAATCCCAAATCGGGAACCCAGGTGAACGAAACCATGCGACCCCAGTCCGCGCGTTTCCTGCGCACCTTTCTGCTTTTTGCTTTCTTTTCGCTGTTGCTTCCGTTCCGCGGCACCGCGCAAACTGCGCCCGCCCCGTCGCGCATCACCCAAGCCGTGGACGAAGCGAATCTCACCGTCCTCAAGGGCAACACCTATTACCTCGCCCGCGCCAAATACGACACCGGTGTCGCTTCTTCCAGCCTCCCGATGGCCCGCATGCTGCTGGTCTTGCAGCGCAGCCCGCAGCAAGAATCCGCGCTCGAACAATTGCTTGATCAGCAGCAAGACCAGTCCTCGCCGAACTACCACCAATGGCTCACCCCCCAGCAATTTGGCCAGCAGTTCGGCCCCTCCGATCAGGACGTCCAGAAAATCACCTCCTGGCTGCAATCCCACGGATTCCAGGTCGCGCCCATATCCAGCGGCCGCACCGTAATCGAATTTTCCGGCACCGCCGGCCAAGTCCAGGAAGCGTTCCACACCGCCATTCACAAATATTCAGTCCCCACAAAATCTGGCACACTCGAAGACCACTGGGCCAACTCCTCCGACCCCTCGATCCCCGCCGCACTCGCTTCCGTCGTCGCCGGTATCAACACGCTGCACAATTTTCCGCGCAAGCCGATGCACGTTGTGCGCGGCGCCTACACGAAGGATAAAGTCACCGGGATCGTCAAGACCCTCGGCTCTGCCAGTCCCGCCACGCCCTCGTGGACGATCAGCTGCGACCAGGGTCAGGAAACCTGTTATCTCCTCGGGCCCTATGACTTCGCCGCGATTTACAACGTAGCGGGGCTCTGGAACGGTTCCCCGGCGATTGACGGCACCGGCCAGACCATCGCCGTAATCGGCGAATCCGATGTGGATTTTAAAGATATAGAGGGCTTTCAGAATATGTTCGGCCTGCCAACCAAGGATCCAGTCCTTGTCCTTGACGGTCCCGATCCCGGTGTCGAGCCCGGCGATGAAACCGAATCCGACCTCGACCTCGAGTGGTCCGGCTCGGTCGCCAAAGGCGCCACCATTGATTTCGTCATCGCCGCTACCACCAACACTACGCTCGGCGTTGACCTCGCCGCCCAACACGCGGTTGACCACAATGTCGCGCCCATCATCAGCGAAAGTTACGGCATCTGCGAGCTAGGTGTCGGCACCACCGGAAATCAGTTTTACAACTCCATATGGCAACAGGCCGCCGCGCAGGGCATTACAGTCTTGATCGCCGCGGGAGATAACGGCTCGGCCGGCTGTGATAGCCAGGACAGTCAATCTCCCGCACCGGCTGAATTCGGTTTGCAAGTTAGCGGTTTTGCTTCCACTCCATACGATGTCGCGGTCGGCGGCACCGATTTCAACGACCTCGCCAGTCCATCCACCTACTGGAACGCAACCAACGCTGCCACCACCCAAGCATCCGCCAAAGGATACATTCCCGAGTTCCCCTGGGACGATTCCTGCACCAGCGTCGCTATAGTTTTCTTCGGCCTCAGCACCAACCCCCTCACCAACTGCAATAACCCGCAGCTCGAGAGCTTTGCCGTCATTACAGTCGGAGGCAGCGGTGGAAAGAGCGCTTGCACGGTCAATGACGGCAACGACCCCTCAAGTTGCTCGGGCGGTTACGCGAAGCCTTCTTGGCAGACTGGCAAGGGTGTGCCCAGCGATGGCAAACGAGACTTACCCGACGTTGCTCTCTTCGCCAGCGCCGGTTCTATTTCCGGCAGCGCTTACATCATTTGCGAGGCCGATCAGACCGATGCGAGTTACTGCAGTGCGCAAAATCCTGATTTCCTTGCTGTCGGCGGCACCTCAGCTTCTACTCCCAGTTTTGCCGCCATCATGGCCATGGTGGTTCAGAAAACCGCTTCGCGCCAGGGCAACGCCAACTACATTCTTTATAAGCTTGCCGCGCAATCCGGCGCGAGCTGCACTTCGTCTGGTACACCAGCCAGCACTTGCATTTTTTACGACATCACTACCGGCACAAACGCCATGCCTTGCGACGACACCGTGCCCGCGCCGGTTAATTGCGGCTCTCCCGGCCCCGAAGGCATCGGCATCTTGACCGGCTACAATTCGACGGCCGGGTATGACCTCACCACCGGGCTCGGTTCCGTCAACGCCGCCAATCTCGTCAACAAATGGAGCACCGTCACCTCGGCCCTCAAGCCCAGCGCCACTACTTTGTCGCTCAATCCAACTTCTTCAATCGTCCATGGCACTCCCGTGACCGTGCAGGTCAGCGTAACGCCCACTCCCCCCGCGACTGGGACAGCCACGGGCAACGTTGCGTTGCTCTCAACCACTACAATTGACCCGGGCGTCACCGATTTTGCGCTGACCGGCGGCTCGGTGAATACGACAACCGACGTGTTGCCCGGCGGCAGCTACAACGTCACGGCGCACTATCCCGGCGACGGCACCTTTGCCGCCAGTGACTCCACGCCAGTCCCCGTGACAGTCACACCAGAAGGCAGCAAAGTCGCTGTAACTTTCCTTACTCAAAATTCTCAGGGCTTTCCCCTTCCGTTCAGCTCGGGCCCGTACGGCTCTCCGGTTTACCTCCGCGCCGACGTAAGCGGCAACTCCGGCAACGGCGTGCCCTCCGGCACCGTCACCTTTAAAGACAACGGCGCGGCAATCACCGGAATCTCCGCGCTGACCCTGAACAGCCAGGGAAACGTCCTGCCCACCGATCCCACCTTCACGTTCACCGCCGGAACTCATCCCATCACCGGCGTCTACAGCGGCGACCCCAGCTTCAACGCCAGCACCTCGCCCGGCACATCCTTCACCATCACCCAAGCTTCGACGTCATTGCTATTGTCAGCTCCCGGAACTTCCCTTCTCGGGAACGGGGTCAGCATGTCCGTAAACTTGCAAGGCACGAGCTGCGG
>Ga0210390_10000516_pt1 | contig 42140 bp, 33 predicted proteins | sample IncBWH11OmetaG_FD_161050 | JGI IMG/M metagenome (GOLD analysis project Ga0210390, IMG submission 161050) | Forest soil microbial communities from Barre Woods Harvard Forest LTER site, Petersham, Massachusetts, United States - Inc-BW-H-11-O ... | reverse complement strand
GGACGATCTACCGCCGGCCGCTGTGGGAAACCTTGCTTCGCTACGCTTCGCAAGCCTTCCCACAGCTGTCACCATCAAATGCGCAGATTGATCTTTTTTCAACATACAAGGGGGAAAGATTGGAGGTAGATTGGGGTCTCGGGTTCCCGGGCCTGCGTTGCGCTCCGACCCAGGCTGCAGCTGTCGCGCCCCGTTGGGGCTGGAGTAGAGCGGGACGGGACACGAACGCATTGGGACTCCGGAATGGCCGCGGCGCGCCAGTGCCACCCGAGCCGACTGGTCAAGAATTGTCTGGTGGGGATCTTGCTCCCGCCGGGGACGACAAAAGGATCCCCGGCGGTGATGGGGATCCTTTTTCACTAAGCGGAGAAAAGATCCCCGGCAGCCGACGCCGAGCCGATTGCGGACAGTCCAAGTCCGGTCCGGACACTTTTCGAGCGGGACCCGCGGGACGGGACACGTTGTTTCACCGAGAAAAGCCAGGAGAAAGTGGCCGTCACCCATCCGAGGTGGACGGGCGAGGGCGAAAAGTGGGACGGGACTCGAACGGTAAAGGGTCTCGTTTCGTAGGGTGTCGACAAGGCCGCCTTGCGGCCGCAGGCACACCATTTCTTCCCGGCCGCTCTAGAGAAGGAGTCCACTGGGGATGGTGGGCCGGTGCCCCGCCTGGCGGGACTGGTCCCACCCCAGGGATTGGGACCGGTGGGACGGGACTCGTTGTTTCACCGAGAAATGCCCGAAGAAATCGACCCTCACCCCGACCCTCTCCCATCCGAAGCGGACGGGCGAGGGAGAAAGACTGGACGGGACGCGATCGACCCGGTAAGCGATCAGCGGCGCTCAGAAGTGGAAGTCGAGGCCAATGTTTAGGCCTTGGGCCCAATAGCCGGTGGTTTGAAAGTGGTTGCCGGGTTCGTTCGGTCCGCCGGTGCCGTAAGTCGGATCGGAGGGGACCAAGGTCGGGCTGACGACGCGCGAGACCTGGTCGCCGGGGCGGACGACGTTGCTCCAATAGATGAACGAGTAACCGAGCCGGGCCGAAATGTAGGGCGTGATCGCCAGGCTGAAATTGAGGTCCTCTTCGGGCACGAGGGAGAAGCGGGCCTGGTGATAGGTGCCGATGTTGGCCGTCGTCGCCAGGACGTCGCCCGGAGCTGTGTTGGCAACACCGGACCCGTTGACCACGGTCGTCGCGCCACTGATCTCGGTCGTCTGCTCCGTGGCACCCAGGCCGAGCTTGGTGACCGATTCGATCTGGAACGGACCGGAGGACCACGTCGCGCGGCCGCCCAACTGGCCGCCGTAAAAGTTGTTGATTGTTTTGAAGCGGTCATAGTCGTACATGGTGCTCGACGTGTCGACGGGCTGACCGAGGAAGGTGAGCGCGCCTGACGTCAGCGGGTAGAGTGCGTCGTCGACCTCGAGCGACTCGGTCAGGTTCATGTAGCGAAAGCCCACCATGCCTTCGACTCGCCAATGGTCGGTCTGGAGAATTTTGCGGAGTGCGTTGATGTCCCAGCTCAAGAACTGGCTCGTGCTCGTGATGGAGGTGCCGCCGGCCAGCGAGCCGGGGTACGCGTCGGAGTACGCGGTTTCGGTGCCGTTGTTGGCGTTGATCACGGGGCGAGTGATGAGCGGGTTGCCGTTCTGATCCGAATAGCCATCAAAGCCGGCCGCCTGCCTGCCAAGGATGACGAAGACACTCTCGATGCCCCAGGTCTCATGCGCGTCGAAGTAGCCGCCGACGTCGAGACGCCAGCCGCTCGTCGCTCCGAATCCGACGCTTCCGTCGCCATAGAGGGTGGCGGTGTTGGGCTGTCCGAGGGCGCCGGGCGACGTATCGCCGGTGCTGCCGGTCGTCACGAGCGGCGGCAACGACGCGCCCTTCGTCCACCAGACGAGGTAGTCGGAGCGGATCCAAAACCGAGGCGGCTCCGGATTGAACGCGGGGAAGAACACCATCGGCCCCGGCACGTAGGCCGGATAGGGGCCGTATCCCGGCGGCGGTCCGTAAACCGGCGCTGGACCATAGCCTGGCGGCGGTCCATACCCCGGCGGAGGTCCGTATCCGGGAGGCGGACCCGTCAGCGGCGCCGGATAGCCGGGGGGGCCGGAGCCGGGACCGGGTGGCGGCGGGCTCGAAGCATCGGTGTAGGGATTGGGCGTTTCACCCGGCGGCTGGGCGCCGGGGGGAGCGGAGAAACCCTCGTGCGTCAGCGGAGGTGGCGGCGAGGAGAATCCTTCCGGCTGGCCAAAGACTTGTCCTGCGCTCAACAGCGCGACGGCGAAAATGATCGCACCGGCGAACCGTGGTCTCAAGACCATCTCGACCCTCACAGAAAGGCTCCTCGCGGGGGTCGAGCTTGTACGATAAATCGCGAAATCGGGCCAGACCGAACGGCGGCCGACGACCCGGCCAGCGAGCGCGGTAACCAAGACTCCGCTTAGTCTTAATGCGTCTTAAGAAAAGCAAACTCGCGATGTCACTTCTGCGATGTGCGGCGGTTTACGGAGGTTGGCGAAACCTCCAGCAAGAAGTCTTTCGCAAACTTTTCATCCCGCGCCAAATGCCGGTTGGCCAGCGCCAGGGTTTTGCGAATTCGCAGGACGGTTTGCTGCATCGGCCCGGTGAGCCGGTCGAGGATCTCGGCCGGGCCGAACTGCTCGAGCTCGCGGATGGTCTGCACCTTGAGAAAGTCGAAGACCTCGCGCGCCTGGTAGTCCTTCTGAAAGACCAGATCGAGACGAGCGTCGACGGGCACGCGGACGCGGCCGAACCCGCTCGATTTGCGGCGGGCCGGCGTCTTCTTGGTGCCCGCCGGCTTTTTTCCGGTCTTGCGGGCCGCTTTCTGAGCGGGCGTTTTCTTCGCCGGCGGCTTTTTCACGGCGTGCGTTTTCGTCGCCGCAGTTTTCTTGGCGGTCCCAGCTCGCCGCGTCTTCGGACTGGCCATGGCGGGCGACCTTGGATCATGGCCCCTGCAAAAGGGGCCGCGTACGGCAAATCAGGTCACGCCCAGTTCGAGCGCGGTGCGGACGATTTCTTCCTTGGTCATCAGTCCGCACAGGTTCTGCAGGAACGAATGGGACATCGCCCAGCGGCCGAGCACGTCGAACATCACCTCGAAGCGGTCGTCGTCGAGGCCGAACTGCCGTTTCGACTCGGCCGCCTCGGTGGGAGGCATATCCTCGAACTGGCTGATCATCAGGAAATCGCCGTCGCTGGCCAGGTTGAGGTGCAGGGCCCGCAACTCGCCGGCGAGCAGGCCGTCGATCTTGGGAGCAACCGGCTGAGGACCGCCGTGCAGATAGCGGGCGATCACGTGCGGCTCTTGCTCGACGATGCGGGCCGACGTTTCACAGGCCGCGTAGATCACGCTCTCGTCGACGAGGTTCGCCACGAACTTCTCGGTCGACGCATGCTTGCACCAGGTCTCGGCGATCAGGTCGAGCTGGACGTGCGGCGGCACGGCGCGCAAGAACGGCACTTCCGTCAAAAACCCGAAACATTCCGCAGTGTAATTGCCCACTTGCTGCGCCAGGCAAATCCGTTCCAGCGTTTCCTGGAACGCAATGCGGAAGGCAAAGTAGCTCAGGCCCGTCTGCGGCAGTGTGTCTGTTTGAATGGCGAGCATGAACTCCATGCTCACTCGCCGAGGGACCAAACACAACAGTAATTCTCCCGAATTTTTTTGCGCACGACGAAGGTCGAAGACGACTCCTGCTGTGATCCTCAGACTGCGCAGCGTGCTCCTTCTTCACAGCCTTTCCGCGGGTTGCCCAAACGCAACCACCCGTTAAACTCGTACAAGCCACCTGCCTTGCCAGAGTTCGGCCATTGCCGATCGGTCAACAACAACGTTTGCACATGCGACGAAGCTAAGACATCGCTCCTTCGCACATTCGAGCTAGAGATTTGCCATGCGGTTAGCCACCGTGCTCACGCCCCAGGGACCCCGAGCGGTCGGTGTTCATCAAGACGCCGGAAGCGACCGATTCGTCGATCTCCGCGCGGCCGATCCCGAGCTGCCCGCCACCGTCGCGGGCATCCTGGCGCTCGCCGGCGGACTCGACCGCGTCCGCGCGGCACTCACCAAGGCGACCGCATCCAAGCAGTTCGTCACGGGCGAGATCCTCGCGCCGCTCCCCAGCCCCGGCAAAGTTTTTTGCATCGGCCTCAACTACCGCGACCACGCCCTGGAAACCAAGGCCCAGATTCCCGGCGAGCCGATCGTCTTCAGCAAGTTCTCCAGCGCGATCGTCGGGCCGGGGGTGACCATCCTCCTGCCGCGGGCCTCGAACAAGGTCGATTACGAGGCTGAGCTGGTGGTCGTCATCGGCCGCCGCGGCAAGCTGATCTCCGCGGCCGACGCTCCCGGGTATATTGCCGGCTACATGGTGGGGAACGACGTCTCAGCCCGCGACTGGCAGACCGAAAAGCCGGGCAAGCAGTGGCTCCTGGGCAAGACGCCCGACACCTTCGGCCCGACGGGCCCCTGGCTGGTGACGGCCGACGAGGTCCCGGACCCCTGCAACCTGGGAATCCGCCTGCGGCTGAACGGCCAGACGATGCAGGATTCGACCACTAAAGAGCTGATTTTCAGCCCCGCGAAGCTGATCGAGCACATCACCAAAGTCGTCACGATCGAGCCCGGCGACATCATTTTCACCGGCACGCCGCCGGGCGTCGGCGTGGCCCGCAACCCGCAGGTCTTCCTGAAGGACGGCGACCAGGTTGAGGTCGAAATCGATGGCCTGGGGACGCTCAAAAACCCCGTCCGGGCCGAATGACGTTGCCGGAATGGCGCTTGAGCGCTAAAACACTGCGGAATTCCGTCGGCAAAGGACTGCCCGATGACCACTCCGCAACCGGCACCCGCGGCCCCTCCCTGGAAGCACTGGTGGATCTGGTGCCTGGGCTGCATCGCGCTCTGCGCCCTGCTCTTTATCGACTATGCGCAAAAGCAGGAGGTCGTCCCGCCCGCCGACGGACAGGCTTTCGCCGAACCGGAAACTGCCCCGACCATCGCACCCGGATCGCCGGACAACGCGTCGCATGCTCCGGCATCTGTTGAGAAAACTGCCGACGCACGGTCCGGCGCAGTGCCGGTCGCCTCTACGGCTGCCACCAGCGGCGACTCGCAGATCGACGCGTTCTTGGGCGACGAGCTACGCCGTTGGCAAGACGACTTCGGCTTCGATAACGATGCCCTGCACGCGGGCGTCCGTCGCGCGATCCACGCCTTTCGCCCGTTCCTGTTCTTTAACGGCGGCCGCGAGTCGATCACCGAAGTCTGTCGCGAAGCTCACGAAGAAGCAGGGCGGACTCAGCGGCGGTTGGGCCGCGTCACGCGCCCGCTCGGCCGCGCAGGTGGCGAAGAGGCGACCCGCAGTGGCGCCTTCGCGTTCACCGCGCTCGAAGAGGCGGCATCCGACTGGCTGCAAGACAAGACCCTCGCCAACGTCGATCCACAGCTGCCCGAGGGGGGTTGGTTCGCATCCGAGCCCGGCTCCGCTCCGCGCTCGCCCGACGGTGTCGAGATGCTTCCCAAGCTGCGGGCGTCGCGTGGCAACCTGGTCAATGCGGCCGGCAAGATCGTCTGGGCCGCGCGCCCCGATTTACCGCTCACCGTCAACAGCCAGCTGGCGGCCGCGTTTCTGGAATGGGTCGACGAGTTTCAGCTTTCCGAAGAGGACGTGCCCGGCCTCGCCCGCTCGGTGCTGGGACGATTGCTCGTCCTGCAGGCCGGACCGAGCGGCCTGCCGCCGGCGAGCCAGGCTCGCATCGTCGCCTGCGAAGCGGGCATCAAGTGGCTGCACGAAGCTCGCGACGAGGCGCGGCCCCTCTACCATCGCACCGGATGGGTGAACGTGCCCCACATCGTGCGGCTCTCCGCGGAAGTCGCAGCGCGCGGGGCGGCGGCCGAAGCCGGCGGGCAATTCGCGGGCGAAAAGCCGCTCATCTCGTCCAACCGGCTGTCGAGCTTCGGCAACGGGCTGATTGCGCTCGCCTCGGCGGTCTCCGTGCAGGATCGGCCCGCCCTGCTCACCGCGCCCTTTGACGAAACGGCCGCCAAGTCGGCGCAGCGATGGTGGGCCGACGGCCTCAAGCTGCCCGTCGATCCGACGAACTCGATCGGCATGAAGCTGGTGGTCATTCCCGCGGGCGAGTTTTTCATGGGCTCGACGCCGGAGAAGATCCACCAGGTGCGTCGCGCCGACCCCGCGTTTCGCAAGGACTGGGAACACGAGGAGCAGCCGCAGCATCACGTGCAGATCGGCCGGCCGTTTCTGCTGGGCGCGTGCGAGGTGACGCGGGGCCAGTTTCGCGAGTTCGTCCGCAGTGCGCGGTACGTGACCGATGCCCAGCGCGACGGCAAAGGCGGCATGGGGTTCGACGCGGCCACGAGCGAATTCAGGCAGGATCCGCATTTCAACTGGGAGAACACGGGGTTCCCGCAAACCGACGACCAGCCGGTGGTCAACGTGTCCTGGAACGACGCCGTCGCCTTTTGCCAATGGCTGAGCCGCAAGGAGAAGATCGCCTATCGACTGCCGAGCGAAGCGGAATGGGAGTACGCGTGCCGCGCCGGCAGCACCTCGCTTTATTATTACGGCGACGATCCCGAGGGCCTGGTGGCCGTCGCCAACGTGGCCGACGCGACCGCGCGGGACAAATTCACCGCCTGGACGGGCATCAGCGGCCGCGACGGCTACGTCTTCACCGCCCCCGTCGGCTCGTTCCAGCCCAATCCGTTCGGGCTGTTCGACATGCACGGCAATGTTTGGGAATGGTGCCGCGACTGGTTCGGCGAGAACTACTACGCCAAGTCGCCCGAGAAGGATCCGGCCGGGCCGCCCACTGGCACCGTCCGCGTCTTTCGCGGCGGCAGCTGGTACGACGCAGCCAGCCTGTGCCGCTCGGCCTTCCGTTATTGGGATGTGCCCAGCTATCGCGATTACTTCTTGGGCTTCCGCGTCGCGGCCGACTTGCCGCAATAGGATGCGAATTGGCGAGCCGGCACCGCGTACGAGTCTAGTGCTTGCCAGACTTCACTGCTTCGAAGCGTTCACTGCGGTACCACTCGCTCGCGGCTGCTCTCGTCCCAACCTTTGGGTGCCGGAAGCGGACTGCGCGAGTAGGCGGCGTGGGCGGCCGTTTCGCTCTGGTGGAAGACGGCCGCCAAAGCCAGCGCATCGCCGTGTTGCGGATTGATCGTCAGCGTCCGCGTCAGGAATTGCTGAGCCTGGTCGCGATGTCCGGCCTCCCAGGCGGCATAAGCCACCTGATAACAATCGTCGGCCGAGAGCTTGGGACGCACCTCCGCCGCGGCCGACAATTGCTCGGACGCTTCCGGCCAGCGGCGGTCCTTCGCATAGATTTGCCCCAGCACCCAGTGCGCCCGCGCCTGCTCCTCCGGCGCGACCCGGTCCGAGTCGGCAATGCTTTGTAAGAGCGGCGCGGCCTGGCTCGGCTGGCCCGTGCGAACCAGCAAGTCGGAAATGCGGAGCTTGGCTTCGGTCGAACTCGGATCGCCGGCCAGCATGCGATAGTAGATCTCGAGCGCTTCCTCGTCCCGATTTCTGACTTCGGCCAGGCGTCCCCTGAGCAGCTGCGCCTCGGTGTGACCGGGAACGAGTCGCAGAGCCGAATCGACCAGCTCCTGACACTCGTTGTACCGGCGTTCCTCAAACAGAATCCGCGCCAGGTCAAGATACGCATCTGGATCGTCGACGCCGCGGTGCATCATGTAGCGCAGATGCTTGACCGCTTCTTCGGTTTCTCCGGCCAGCAACAGCCCGCGCCCGATGTCCCGCTGAATTTCGGGGTCGTCGGGAGCCACCGCGGCCGCGCGAGAGAGTAACTCGCGGGCCTGTTTCCGCTCGCCTCGTTCGCACGCCTGCTTGGCCTCGTCCGTAAGTCGTGCCGATTCCTCCGCCGAGCGGCGGTTAAGCAGCGGCACGAGCCCACAGCCCGCCGCGAGCGGAACGAATACGATGAGAACCAGCGCGTAACGAGCCATCGCCCGCAACTCGCGAGGAGGTAATTGGGCGCGCAGCGTCCGCACGACGAAAGCCACGCTCGACGGAAGGAGGAAATCAGACGAAGAAAGGGAGTTCGGAGCGAGAAATCGGTCGATGAAGGGAGGCGGGGATCGTACCAATCGTGGCCCGTCGCCGGAAGACCGGCCCAGCCAAGGCTTAGAGTCGGCTGGATACGCTGGACCACCGTTAGATAAGACGGGTGCCGTTCGCGAGCGCACCCGCTCGTATAATTGACAGCTGATGCGTTTCTCCAGTAGCATATGCGTGGATTAGTCTAATTTGCGCGCGTCGTAACTTCAGCACGCGGTTTGTGTTTTGTCCTCCAGCGCGCGTCGCAGTCCTCCGCGACGCCGGCCGCCTGCTCCCGCCTTTTGATCGCAAGGAGATGCGTCATGCTGGTGATCCCCGGTCAGTACGGCAAGGACACCTGTGACGGCTTTAGTCGTCGCGAGCTGTTGCGGGTCGGCGGGTCGGCTCTTCTCGGCCTGAGCCTCCCCAGCATGTTGAAGACCACCGCGGCCCAAGCGGCCGCAGCGACGAGCGTGGAAGGCGGCGCGGGAGCCGGCTTCGGCAAAGCCAAATCGGTGATTCTGCTTTATCTGCAAGGCGGACCGAGCCACCTGGACTTGTGGGATCCGAAGACCGACGTCCCCGATAACGTCAAAAGCGTCTTCAAGCCCATCCCCACGAAACTGCCGGGGGTCCAATTCACCGAGGTGATGCCCAAGCTGGCGCAAGTGAACGACAAGTTCACGATGATTCGCTCGATGAGCTACACGCCGATCGGCCTCTTCAACCACACGGCGGCCATCTACCAGATGCTCACCGGTTACACGGCCGACAACGTCAGCCCGTCGGGCCAGCTCGAGCCGCCCAGCCCGAAAGACTTTCCGAACTTCGGCTGCAACATCATCAAGCAGCGTCCGCCCGAAGTGCCAATGCTCCCCTACGTGATGATGCCCCGTCCGTTGCAGGAGAGCAACGTGATCGGCAAAGCGGGGACGGCCGGCTTCCTGGGCCGCGCCTACGACCCGTACTACCTCTACCCGTCCGGCGACGATCTCGATATGGCCAAGATGGACCACATCAGCATCGACGACCTGGTGCTGCGAAAAGACGTGCCGCTGGCTCGGCTCGAACGCCGCGCCCACCTGCGCGACATGGTGAACGCCAGCCTGGGCGACCTCGATCGGGCTGTGAAGAGCTACGCGCTCGACCAGTACTACGACAAGGCGCTCAGCCTCGTCCTTTCCGGCCGGGCCCGCGACGCCTTCAATCTCAAGGCCGAAAAGGCGGAGACCCGCGAGCGCTACGGCCGCAACACGTTTGGCCAATGCTGCCTGCTGGCTCGCCGCCTGGTCGAAGCCGGCACCCGCGTGGTTGAGGTCAACTGGCCCAAAGTCGCCAACTCCGATCGGCATTCGTGGGACGTCCACGTGGGCCTGTCGGAACGGATGAAGAACGAAAACTCGCCGATGCTCGACGCGGGGCTTTCGGGCCTCATCTCCGACCTCGACGATCGCGGCATGCTCAAGGACACGCTCGTTGTCGCTGTGGGCGAGTTCGGCCGCAGCCCCAAGCGCGGCGTCAGCACGTCGGGCAACTCCAACACCGACGACGGCCGCGACCACTGGCCCTACTGCTACACGGCCGTTGTGGCGGGCGCCGGGGTCAAGCGGGGCTTCGTCTACGGCAAGTCGGATAAGACGGCTTCGTCTCCGATCGAGAACCCTGTCCATCCGATGGAGCTGTTGGCGACGGTCTACCACAGCGTCGGCCTCGTGCCGCGGCAGACGATCTACAACCACCTCAACCAGCCGCGCGAGATGGTGAAGGCCGATCCCGTGATGGGGATTTTGGCCTAAGCGCTTCGGGTGGCACTGGCGGCTTGTCCGCCAGTGTCTTCTTGCCGCGCAAAGTAAATCCACTGGCGGACAAGCCGCCAGTGCCACCCACTGCGCAAAAGCAATCGGTTCTTTAGGAATTCGCCAGGGCACGGAATGCAGCGAGCGCGGCTTCCATATGCTCAGGCGTCGTAAACGGCCCGACACTCAGCCGCAGCGTGCCGCCCCCCGCACACGTGCCCAGGCTGCGATGGGCGCCCGGCGCGCAGTGCAGGCCGGCCCGCGTCTCGATGCCGAAGGAGCCATCGAGCACGGTGGCCAGTTCCTGCGGCTCGAACCCGTCGAGGGTGACGCTCACCACGCCGACGCGTTCCTCCGGCGATCGCGGCCCATAAACCCGCAGCCCCTTGATCGGCGAGAGTCCGGCAATCAGCTGCTCGGTCAGTTCGCGTTCGTGCCGGCAGATCTCGGGAACGCCCCGCTCTTCAATCCAGGCAAGCGCCGCCTCCAGACCGAACAGGCCGGGAACGTTGTGGTTGCCTGACTCGTATTTGTCGGGCAGCCGGTCAGGCTGGCGATCGTCTTCGCTCTGCGATCCCGTGCCTCCCTGCCGAACGCTGTCGAGCTGTTCCTCGACGCCCGGGCCCACGTAGAGAAGCCCCGTCCCCAGCGGGCCGAGCAACCCTTTGTGGCCCGGCGCGGCCAACAGATCGACCGGCGACCGCGAGACGTCGATGGGCACGTGTCCCGCACTCTGCGCCGCGTCGACCAAAAAGAGGGCTCCGTGCGCACGGGCCAGCTCGCCGACCTCGTCGATCGGCTGGATCGCGCCGGTCACGTTGGACGCATGCACAAGCGCGACCAGCCGGGTGTCCTTTCGCAGGGCGCTCATCACGTCGTCGACGCTGACCCGTCCGTGCTCGTCTGCGGGAACGCTCGTGACTTCGACACCGCGATCGCGCAGATACCGCAGCGGGCGGAGCACCGAGTTGTGCTCGATGGCCGAGGTGACGACGTGATCGCCGGGGCGCAGCAGCCCGTGCAGGGCGAGATTCAGACTGTCCGTGCCGTTGAATGTGAAGACGATGCGCTCCGCACTGGGACCTCCCAGCAACCGCGCAAGCCGCTGACGGCAGCGGGCGACGACCTCGTGCACGCGAAGCGCCGCCCGCGTTGCGCTGCGGGCCTCGGCAGCCCCCTCATCATCCAGGGCACGCGCGACTGCTTCGGCAACGCCCGGCGGTTTCGGATAGCTCGTCGCGGCGTTGTCGAGGTAGATGCGCGGCACGAATTGGTCACTGGAATGACGTGGTCAGCCGCCGATCGAGTACATCGGCCGCGCCGGCTGGATAAAGCGGGCCGTGTTGATCTCGTGCCCTTCCTTCTTGACGCCGATCGAGCTGCGGACCGCGGCTTCGATCTCGGCGTCAGTGCCGCCGCCGCGCAGAATCCGGCGGATGTCCGTCTCCTCGAGACTGAACAGGCAGTTCCGGATCTGGCCGTCGGCCGTCAGGCGGAAGCGATTGCAGTCGAGGCAAAAAGGCTGGCTCACGGAGGCGATGAAGCCGATGCGGCCCACGCCGTCGGCGAACACGTATTCGGTCGCCGGGGCGCCCGGGTCGGGCCGACCGCACGGCACCAGCGGCATGATCTCGCTCGACAGCGTGTCGACGATCTCCTGTGCGAACAGCACCTTGTTGCGCTGCCACGCGCTGTCGGCGTCGAGCGGCATGTATTCGATGAATCGCATCTCGACGCCCGTCTCGCGAGCGAAATGGCCGAAGGGAACGATTTCCGTCTCCGTCAGTCCGCGGACCGAAACGGCGTTGACCTTCACCGGGTCAAAACCAATCTGCTGGGCGACGCGAATTCCTTCGATGACTTTCTCGTACCCGTCGCGTCGCGTGATCTGTTTGAACTTGGCCGGGTTGAGGGCGTCGAGGCTGACGTTGAGCCGCCGCAAGCCGGCGTCCCAGAGCGCGAGGGCCTGCTCGGCGAGCAGGATGCCATTGGTCGTAAGGCCGACGTCGCGGATTCCCGGAATGGGAGCGATCTGGGCGACCAGCTTGTCGATGTCGCGGCGGACGAGCGGCTCGCCCCCGGTGAGGCGAACCTTGTTGACTCCCAATTTGGCCACGACGCGCACGAAGCGCTCGATCTCCTCGAACGTCAACAGCTCGCCGCGGTCCATGAATTGGGCATCGTCGGCCGGCATGCAATAGAAGCAACGGAGGTTGCAGCGGTCGGTGACGCTGATTCGCACGTTCGTGTGCACGCGGCCGAAGGCGTCGATGAGCGGAGCGGGCCGCGGGGCGTCGATCACGGCGACGTCCCCCGGTTCGATCCCGTCGACTCAACACCGGGATGCGCCCACTCGCTCGTGCCGTCGTGCCAGTTCTCTTTTTTCCAGATCGGCACGGTCTGCTTAAGCGTGTCGATCACGTAGCGGGCCGCCTCAAACGCCTCGCCGCGATGGGCCGCGCTCACCGCGACGGCCACGCTCACTTCGCCCAACTCCATCCGACCGATGCGGTGCACGATGGCGACGCGGTCGAGCGGCCAGCGGCGGCGGACTTCCGCCTCGATCTCGTCCAGTTTCTTCTGGGCCATCGGCCCGAAGGCTTCGTAATCGAGCGAGTCGGTGCGGCGTCCTTCGGTCATTTCGCGAACAGTCCCCAGGAACAGCACGACCGCACCGCTGTCCGTCGAACGCACCGACTCCGTCAGTGCGGCAAAGTCGATCGGATCTTCGGTGAGTCGCTGCATCGGGCTATCCGCCGCTGACGGGAGGAAAACAGGCCACATCCGACTGCGGTAAGAGGACGACACTATCATCGGCGTAATCGGTGCCAATGGCGACCAACAGACACGGCGCCAGGGGGCGGAGGTTCGGAGACTGTTCGGCCAAAGCGGTCCGCAAATCGGCGACGCGGGCTCCGGCCGGCAGGTCGACGGTGATCCGTTCGGCTCCGGCCGCATCGCGCGCCCGCGCAAAGAGCCGCACGTCCAGCTTCATGAGGCCACCAGCTTGCGCTTCGTGGGCCGCAGTTTGCGTTCGATTTCGGGCATCAGTCCGTAGGAGTACGCCAGCAGCTTGAGGGGGTGGACGGTCGGCGTTTCAGTCCCCTGCTCCATTTGGAACTTGCAGCCGCTGCATTCGGTGACACCGGCGTCAAATTCGGGATTGCGCATCGCCGTAATCAGCTCCCAGCCGATCCGTATCGACGTCCGGAAGTTGCGCTCGGTCAGGCCGTAAGCGCCCGCCATTCCCGAGCAACCCTTCTCGATTCTATGCAACCGCAGTTGCGGGATCAAAGAGAGCAAATCGGCCAGCGGCGTGCCACACTCGAGGGACTTGAGGTGGCATGGCGTATGATAGGCGACATCGAGGTCGAGCGGACGAAAATCGGTCCGCAGCTTGCCGCTTTTATGCAAATCGTGAAGGTACGCGCCGGCGTCGATCACCTGCGACGCGAGCACATCGACGTCCGGGTGGTTGAGGATCATCGGGTACTCGTGCTTGAGGCAGAGCGCGGCCGTCGGCTCCGTGCAGAGGATCGGATAGCCCTCGCGGGCCAATTCGGCTAGCTCGCGGACGTTCTGGTCGGCGACGACGCGGGCCGCCTCCAGATCGCCGGCGCAGATCATGGCCATTCCCGATGACGTTTGGGCTGGCGGAACGTAGACCGAAATGCCGTTGTGCTCGAGCACCGCCAACAACGCCTGCCCCAATTGCGGGTCGTGATAGTTCGCGTAATCGCTGACGAAGTAGACAACCGTGGGACGGCCGCGACGATTTTTCTGCGGCTTGCCGGGACCACGGCGGACGGTGCTCAAGAAGGAGCGCCGAGCGAAGAGGGGCAGCTTCCTCCGTCGCGATATACCGACGAGATGTTCGATGCACCACCGCGCGGCCGGGTTGCCGATCGCCCAATTCATCGCCAGCGACGCCGTGCTGCCCAGCCAACCGTAGGAGTGCGCGCGGGAGAGGATCCAGTCAGCCCGCGTGATGCCGTGCGCGGCCACCTGCGCGGCCTTGGCCTCGATCATCATCTGCGGAACGTTGACGTTGGTCGGACACTCGAGCTGGCACTGCTTGCAGTTGAAGCAGAGGTCGCTCACGGACTTCATCGATTCGGACGTCCATTCCCTCGGATCGAGCTGGCCGGTGAGCCAATCGCGCAGCACGTTGGCCTTGGAGCGCGGACTGGCTTCTTCGCGGCTTTCGATGTGGAAAAATGGGCACATCCGCGAATCGGGCGACTGCGTCTTGCAGTGGCCGCAGCCGTTGCAGGTCAGCGCTTCGTCCAGCAGCGTCCGCTCGCTCCAACGGAGCTGCAGCGGCACGGGCTCGGCCTCGCGGGCCGCCGTCGGCCGGATGTGTTCGCGCGGCCAGCGGACGTCGGTTCCGACGATCTTGCCCGGGTTGAGCACGTGCTTGGGATCGAAGACCTCTTTGACGTCCTCGAACACGCGATAAAGCTGCCCGTATTCGGTCCGCAGAAAGGCCGTTCGCGACATACCGTCGCCGTGCTCACCGCTGATGGTCCCGCCGACCGCGAAGACGGCCGCGTACAGGTCGCGGGCCAATTCCTCGAGCTTCGGGCCGTCAATGGGCGAGGGGGGGGACAAGAACGGCCGCAAGTGCAACTGGCCGGCGGCGGCGTGCGAGTAGAGCGAGGCCGTGACCTCGTGGTTTTGGAACACCTTTTGCGCGGCCCGCAAAAAGTCCAACAGCATCGACGGGGGAACCGCAATGTCTTCGACCAGCGGCGTCGGGCGGGTCTGCCCCTTCAGACGCGTGAGCAGCGGCACGACTTTGCCGGGCAACGTCCAGAGGAATTCGACCTCCTCGAACGAGTGCGCCTGGTAGGCGACCACAGCATTGACGTTCAGCGAGCGGACGGCTCGGATGACCATCTTGATGCGGTCGCGGCATTGCGCGTCACTGAAGCCGATTTGCTCGACGATCAGCGCGACTTCGGCCGTCGGCGCGATCAACTGCTCGAACCGCGGATCGGCATCCCGTGCTAGCGAAAGCAAGCGGCGGTCCATCAGGTCGCACGCGCTGGGCTCGTGCTCGGCGATCTCCTGGACAGCTTTGATCGCCGACTCGAGATCGCCGAACAGCAACAGCGCGACGGCCCGGTGCGGCGGCAGCACCGACGTGTGCAGCGTGGCCGCCGTAAACAACCCGAGTGTCCCCTCGGAGCCGACCAAGAGCCGCGGCATGCTCAGCGTCGAGCCGGCGAGCACACCCCGCAAATAGTAGCCGGCCGCATTGCGGATCAGCGGCGGCTGCCGCCGCGCGATCAGGTCGCGGTTTTCGACAAGCAACGCGGCCAGCCGTTCGACGATCGACCGCCGCGTCGCTTCGGGATCGCCGTTGGCCGACGGCTGGGCGTCGAGCGCCGTGTCGGCGACGAAAGCCGCTTCGAGCTGCGTCCGCGTCAGCGATTCCTCGCGAAACTCGACGACCGTGCCGCCGGCCAGCACCGTCTCGATGCTCGCCACGTGGTCGCGCGTCGAACCGACGCGAATCGAATGCGACCCGGCCGCGTCGACGGCGAGCATTCCTCCCACCGTGGTCACGGCGGTGTTCGACGGGTCGGGCGGAAAGTAGCGGCCGTGGGGTCGCAGGATCTGATTGAGCCGATCGCGGACAACGCCCGGCTGCACGCGGACCGTTTCTTCGCCGATCGACTCGACGTTGGTCATGTGGAAGGCGAAGTCGACGACCAGCCCCTCGCCGATCGCCCCTCCCGCGACGCCCGTGCCGGCCCCGCGGGGGACCAGCGGAGTTCCGGTCTCGGCCGCATACTTCGCCAGTACGACGACATCATCACGATCGAGGGGCCGCGCGATGCCCAGCGGCGTCACCTGGAAAATACTGGCGTCGCTGGCATAGGCCGAGAGCATCAACGGCTCGCAACACACGTCCCCCCGGAAGATTCCGGACAGGTCTTCGCTGAGTTGGCGCTGCCGTTCGTTCACGTGTTGTTGCCGTGGCGGGTGGGCGAAAGCGAGCCGCAAAGGGGAAGCAAGAGACTCGGCACGAGCTTCGCGTTCTCCGGGGAAGCGGGATTTACGAGGAAGGTTGCGAGAGCGTCTGCCGCCGCAGCCGCTCCTGGCGATAACGCTCGGCGACCTCCAAATCGAAAGATTCGTGCGTCGCGGCCGTCGCGCTGCCGCCGTGCCGCGCGGCGCAGCGATAACAGACCGATACGTCCCGCATGAAGAGAAAGAGCAGTGCGTCGACGAGCGCGAAAGCCATCAAGATGGCGAGCGCCAGCACGGGCTGCCAACAGGCGTAGGCGATGGTGCTGCACAGAATGGCCGTGCCCACCATCAGCAAGCCAGCGCGGGCGGAAAAGTCCTTCTGCCGCCAGAGATCGTTGCAGCCGCAGATCAGGCAGCGCGCGGGTTTGCCTTGGGCAAAGTCGCCGGAGGAGGCGGCCCGCTGCCAGCCGCAGCTTGCGCACCGAATGCCGTCACCCGGGGCGACTTGGACGCGACTGGTGCGCTCGCATTTGGGGCAGCAAAAAGTCAAAGCGACCGGCTCCGGGGGCCGCGTCGCCTGCTCCTGTCGGGTGCTAGCCGTCGTCACGTCAAAAAGTCCTCAGCCTGGAGGCTGTCTGCAAATCGATTTCGCGTCTTGCGCAAGTCATCGTGGACGCCGGTATCCCCACTGGAGATAATTCCGGCAGCAGCGGAACGAGTCTGGGCGCGTCCCTATTTCTAACTTAGCGGATGCATCGGCGGCTCGCCATGACTCAACTGCGCAAGGTGCGAATTTGCCTGAACTTCGGGCAGTTCAACGCAGGACGACTCCCATGTCTTTTGAAGCGCCAGGGGCGGATCACGCCGGTCAAAATGAGACCGACGGCGCGATGGATCGCGAGCGACCGAAATGGCCCGCCTGTCCCCTCTGCGGCGGACCGCTGGTCGAGATCAAGCAGAAGCTGCAGTGTGCCAATTGCCGGGCGATCTGCGAGACCTGTTGCGAGGGCGGCCGCGGCTAGATGAACGCCCCTCAGAACCTCTCGCCGCTGCAGATCCGAGAAATCGCCGAGCGGATCCTCCTCGCCGATTCACTCGAGACCAAGCTGGTCAAAATCCCCGTTGACCCGGCCGATGATCGGCCCGGTCAGGCCCTGCGCGTCGCCCTTCCCGGGCGGCCGGCAGATTTACAGTTCGCGCCGCGGCGGACGGCCCCGGCGATGCCCCGCGGCGAGTCGCTGCGCGATCCGAAAAAGCGAGCCATCGCGCATCACATCCTGGCCAACCATGAGCTGCAGGCCCTCGAGGTGATGGCCTTCGTGCTGCTCGCCTTTCCCTCTGCTCCCGCCGAGTTTCGCCGCGGCTTGCTCGACATCATGCGGGACGAACAGCGACACACGCGGCTGCACGTTGACCGGGGCGCCGAGCTGGGCATTCGCTTCGGCGATTTGCCGGTGAACGATTACATCTGGACCAAGGCCCAAGTATTCGAGTCGGTGCTCGATTACGTGGCCGGGCTGCCGCTCACCTTCGAGGGCCGCAACCTCGACCACACGCTCGAATTCGAGAGTTTTTTCGAGCAGGCCGGCGATCCGCAAAGTGCGGCCATCCTCCGCACCATCCATCGCGACGAAATCGGCCACGTCCGCTTCGGTCTCGACTGGCTGCGGCGGTTGAAGCCGGCCGATCAATCGGATTGGGACGCTTACTGCGCGCACCTGCACTGGCCGTTGCGTGCTGAAAAGTCTATTGGCGATGAGCTGAATCGCGGTCCCCGCTTGAAAGCCGGGATGAGCGAAGAATTCCTCGATCGATTGGCCGCCGCTCAGCGTGACGCGCGGTCTCGCTGATTGCGGCCCGACCGAGACAGGTCAATCGGCATGCGGCGCAACGCGTCTTGCCTCCCTTTTGGCGATCTGGTTAAATTCCCGCCCCCGACGGGCAAGCATCAAAACGGGAGGCACGCATGAAATCGTTCCGGGGCAAACGAGCGCTGGTCACGGGGGCCGCGTCGGGAATCGGTCGCGAAATCGCGCTGCGACTGGCGCTCGAGGGCGTCGATCTCTGGCTGCTCGACATCGATCTCGAGGGTCTGCAAGAGGTCGTCCGCGATGCGCGGGTTTGCGGCGTGCAAGCCGTCGCCCGACGCTGCGATCTGAGCGCGGCCGCGGAAATCTCGACGGCCCTCGCGGAGTTGCTCGCCGAGTGGGCTGCCCTCGACATCCTGGTTAACAACGCGGGCGTCGCCTATTACGGTGCAACCGAGAGGATGACCGCCGAACAATGGGACTGGCTGCTGGCGATCAACCTGCTCGCGCCGATCCAGATCATCCGCGAACTGTTGCCCGTGCTGTTGCAGCAACCCGAGGCCCACGTGCTGAATGTCTGCAGCGTCGCCGGACTGGTTGCCGGGCCGCGCTCGGCCGCGTATCACGTCAGCAAGTTCGGGCTGGTGGGCTTCACGGAATCCATTCGCGCTGAGTATGGGCGCCGCGGTGTCGGCGTGACGGCGCTCTGCCCCGGGCCGGTGCGGACAAATTTATATAAGTCCGCCGTCAGTGGCAGCAAACGCAAACCGGTGCCCGTTCCACCGACCTGGCTGAGCGCGACGCCCGCGCACATCGCCGACGTGGCCATCCGCGCGATCCGCCGAAATCGCCGGGTCGTGGTGATTACTCCCATCGCCCACGTGTTGTTCAACGCCAAGCGATTCGCCCCGTGGTTCCTCGACTGGATGAACCACTTCACGCTGCGTCGACGACGACCGACTGCCGTAACGACGCCCAGCGCCGCCCCCGTTCTGCGGCCATTCGCGCTGGCGGCCGCGGAGCGCGAAGCAGAACCCGCGGTTCGCCGCGCGGCCTGACGGCGAGCGGCGGGTGTCAGCCCGCCGGTTCCTTGAGTCGCACAGCAAACCTTGGGGCGCGCATCAAGTCTTTGAGTCGCGTTCCAAACGTCTCAGGGCGCGCAACCTCGGCGCGCGCATCACAGATAATCGAAAAAATCAAGTACCGGCGGTCCGACACCCACCGCTCGCCAAGAGGACGTTACGCAGAGCGCCGCATCACCAGGCGAAAGCGCAGCGCCGCGTTCTCGAAGAAGATCTCTGGCGGCAGGCGATCTTCGAACCGCTGGAAGAAGCGGTCGCGCTCCTCGGTTTCGGCCATCCAGGCGGCGCGGTCCACGCCTAAGAGTTGTTCGGCCGCGTTGCCAGTGATGCCCAGCTCGTTCAGGCCGAGATCGTCCGCGTGGGGGACAAGGCCGATGGCCGTCTTTTCCGCGTCGACCTCTCCGTGCACGCGGCGAACCATCCACTTGAGGACCCGCATGTTCTGGCGAAAGCCGGGCCAGAGCCAGCGGCCATTCGTGTCTTTGCGGAACCAGTTGACGTGGAAAACCGACGGCATGCGACTGCCGCCGCGCTCGCCCATCGCGATCCAGTGCCGCCAGTAATCGGCCATGTGATAGCCGCAAAAAGGAAGCATGGCCATCGGGTCGTGCCGCAGCTCGCCGACCTTGCCCTCGGCCGCCGCCGTCTTCTCGCTGGTCATCGACGCGCCAACGAATGTCCCGTGCCGCCAGTGAAACGCCTGATACACAAGAGGAATCGTCGTCGTGCGGCGACCACCAAAGAGGATGGCGTGAATCGGCACGCCTTCTGGCTTTTCCCAATCGGGCGAGATCGAAGGGCACTGCGAGGCGGGCGCCGTGAAGCGGCTGTTCGGATGGGCGGCCGGCGTGGGCGACTGCGGCGTCCACAAGTTACCCCGCCAGTCGAATGCCTGCGTCGGCGGCGGTCCGTCCATCCCCTCCCACCACACGGTGTGGTCGCTCAACAGGGCGACGTTCGTGAAGATCGTGTTGGTCCGACACGAAAGCATGGCGTTCGGATTCGTCGCCAGGCTCGTCCCCGGTGCCACGCCGAAAAAGCCGTGCTCCGGATTGACGCCGTGCAATCGACCGTCAGCGCCGAATTTGAGCCAGGCAATATCGTCGCCGATCGTTTCGACTTTCCAGCCAGCTTCCAAATCTTCCGGAGGCGGTACGAGCATCGCCAGGTTTGTCTTGCCGCATGCCGACGGGAACGCGGCCGCGACGTATGTCTTGCGACCGGTCGGATCCGTGATGCCGATGATCAGCATGTGCTCGGCCATCCAACCTTCGTCGCGGGCGAGCACGCTGGCGAGCCGCAGGGCAAAGCACTTCTTGCCCAAGAGCGCGTTGCCGCCATAGTTGGAATTGACGCTGATCACCAGGTTCTCGGCGGGGAAATGACTGATGTAGCGCTCGGCCGGATTGAGATGGGCGACGCTGTGAATGCCTTTCACGAAGTCGTCACGGTCGCCCAACTCGTCCAGCGCGATCTGCCCCATCCGCGTCATGATCCGCATGTTGGCCACGACGTAAGGACTGTCGGTGATCTCGATGCCGACCCGTGCCATGGGGCTCTTGGGCGGCCCCATCAGGTAGGGCAGCACGTACATCGTGCGCCCTGCCATGCAGCCGTCGAGGATCTGCTTGAGCAACGTGTGCATGGCGGCCGGGTCCGACCAGTTATTGGTCGGGCCAGCGTCGGATTTTTCTGGGCTGCAGATGAACGTGCGGTCTTCGACGCGGGCGACATCGTTGACATGGCTGCGAGCATAGAAACAGCCGGGGTGCTTGACGGGATCGAGCGGGATCAGCGTGCCGTCGTCAACCATCTCGGCGCAGAGCCGATCGATCTCGGCCTGCGAGCCGTCGCACCAGTAGACGTGTTGCGGCCGAGTGAGGGCCGCCACCTCATGCACCCACGCGCGAAGAGAGGAATTGGACATCCGAACGCCCGAAGACGCGGCCGGCGGTGACATGGATCGGCCACCCGACATGTGAGCGACAAGACCGCCGAGAGGCGACGTGAAAAACTCTAGGCAACGCGGCTGTCGATGGCAAGCCGCACGAGAAGTGCGCGAATGTATCAAGTGCCGTCCAAAATGAACACTCCCAGCGTCTTGCGGCGAACCGCAAAGATTTTCGGGCGAAAATGCTTCGCGCGCCGCGTATTGCGCGGATCATTCCGGCGCGATTCCCACCGTCGCAGGGTGCCGCGTGAGAAATTCCTGGACGCGCGCACGAATCGGCTCAACCGCGTCCTCGAAGACGTAGTGTCCCGCGTCCGGCAAACGGAGCGTTTCGGCGTTGGGAAATCGTCGCAGGAATTCGTCCAGGAATTCCATCGTGAAGCACCAGTCGCGTTCGCCCCAGACAAAAAGCATGGGTCGATCGCGCAGCTTGGGAAGTCCTTCTTCGATCGCGACGAGCGTGTCGTAACTCGGATGCGCGGGTGAGAGCGGAATGTCCTGCACAAAGCGCAACACGGCGACCCGATCGTGCCAGTTGGCGTAGGGCGCCAGGTATCCGCTACGGACCGCCGGCGTCAGCCGATTGGGTCGAGCAACCGCCATTCGCAGCGCGGCCCGGGAAAACAGGTTGAGACCGCGCACGCCAATCGCACCGAGGCCCGGAATGCGGCAGACGGCGATCCGGAGCGGGATCCGCTGCGAACGAAAGGCGGCCGTATTAAAGAGCACGAACCGCGAGAATCGCTCGGGCAGTCGCGTGGCCACTCCCATCCCAATGGCTCCGCCCCAATCGTGGGCGAAGAGCGTGATGTCGCGGAGGTCCAGTTCGGTGACAAACCGTTCGAGGTTGGCGACGTGTTGCGCCAGTCGGTACGGATAGTTCTGCGGTTTGTCGGAAAAACCGCAGCCGATATGGTCGACGGCCAGCACCCGGTAGCTGGGCGAGAGCGCCTTGATCAGGTTGCGAAAGGCGAAGCTCCAGGTCGGGTTGCCATGGACGAAGAGCAACGTCGGGCCGGAGCCTTCGTCAACGTAGTGATAGCGCAGCCCGTCGAACTTTAATTCATGCGACGCGAATGGGTATTCCTGCTCGAAGCCGGTGCGAGCGGGAAACATGGCGATTAAACCGCCTGCTCGGCAGCCGCGACAATCTTGAGCGCGCCCAGCAGCCGCTCGATCATTTGCGGCTCATGCGCGGCCGAAACCGTGATTCGCAACCGTGGCGACTCGTTCGGCACCGACGGTGGACGCATGACGCCGACGAAGAACCCCTGCTGCTCGAGCGCTTCGGCGACGCGGACCGCCAGCGGCGCGTCGTTAAGCAGGACGGGAACGATCGGGCCGCTGCCGCTGGCAATCGTCTCCAGGCCCAACTGGCGAACGCCATCGCGCAGTTGCTGGCTCAACACCAGCAGTCGTTCGCGGAGCGCGGGCTGAGTTTCGATGATGTCCAAGGCGGCGCAGGCCGCGGCGCACCCGGCCGGGGGAGCTGCGGTCGAAAAAATCTGCGGGCGAGCGCGGTTCCAGAGCCAGTCGATCAGCGTGCGGCTGCCACTGACAAATCCACCCACGGCACCGATCGCCTTACTCAACGTGCCGACGCGGACGGCGACCGATTTTTCGACGTCGAGCAGTTCGGACGTTCCCCGTCCGTGACGGCCGAAGACGCCCGTCGCGTGCGCCTCGTCGACGAGGATCTGCGCGTCGTGCCGGCGTGCCAGGGCACACAAGTCGGGCAGCGGCGCGGGCACGCCGTCCATGCTGAAGATGCCGTCAGTGACGATCAGCCGGCGGCGAAAGTTGCGACCGGCTGACAGGCGACCTTCCAGGCTCACGAGTGCGTGATGATTGTAAACGTGCACGGTCGCGCCGCTGAGCCGGCAACCGTCGATCAGACTCGCATGATTGAGGCTGTCTGAATAGATGGCATCGTCGTTCCCCACGAGCGCGGCAATCGTGCCCACGTTCGCTGCGTAACCGGTGGGGAACAGGATCGCGGCTTCCTGCCCTTCAAAGTGGGCCAGGCGACGTTCCAATCGCTCGTGCCAGATCGAGCGGCCCACGACGAGAGCGCTCGCGCCCGAACCGGTGCCGCATTCCGCGATTGCACGCTGAGCCGCCGCCACCACGTGGGGATGGTGCGACAGGCCGAGATAATCGTTGGAGGCAAAGTCGACCAGTTTGCGTCCATCGATTTCGCACCACCCGCCGGCGAGCCGACGAGCCGTCCGTCGTCGCCGCAGCAAGCCCTGCTCGGCAAGCGTTTCCAGCTCTTCGGCTATCCAAGGAAAGGGGGCGGGCATGCGACACCGATGAGCAAGAAAAGAGGAACGGATCAGGTCAACGTGATGCGATGATTGCTCAAACGCTCGGTCCCGGTTTCTGTAATCAAGTAGTTGTGCTCGAACCGCATCCCGCCGATGCCGAGCTCATACGAACCGGGCTCGAGCGTCACGACGTCGCCCGCCAACAGCACATCTTGGCTTTCTGGGACGAAGATGGGAGGCTCCGGATGGGCCAAGCCGATGCCGTGTCCCGCGTGGTGCGGCAGCCGCGGCTTGCCGGCGTCGACGAACGGCTGCGAAACGGCGGCGTAGACGTCTGCGGCGCGCGTGCCGGCGCGGAGCACCGATTCACCGCTCCGCAGGGCCGCCGCACAAATCTGGAACATCTCTTGTTGGCGAATGGTCGGGACGCCGACGGCGATCGTATTCGTGAAGTCGCTGCGATAGCCGTTGAGCACGACCGAAAAGTCCAAAATGAACAAGTCGCCCAGCTGCAGGCGATAGGCCGTCGGCCGGCCGCCCAGGTGCGGTTGCTTGTTCGTGGTCGCGCGGAAGTCACCGTAGATCTGGCCGGGACGGGCGGCGGCGGAGATGGCCGCGTTTTGGACCTCGCGAAAGACGTCCATTTCGGAGACGCCCGCGCGGACGACGTCCCAGGCTCGCAGGTGCCCGGCATCTCCGGCCCGCATGCACTGCCGTAGCAGCGTGAGCTCGTCCGCGTCTTTGCGGCGACGCAACTGGCGGAGGATCGTGCCCAGGCTCGTCGGGTGTTCGCTCTGCGGTCGATTTTGCACGTCGGCCGAGGGAAGAATCTCCCACGCGGCCAGCGGCAGCCATTCGGATTCGACCAATCCGCGGCGGCCCTCGAGCTGTCCGGCGACCCGCTGCAGCGCCTGGAGGAGTGCGTGGTCGCGGTTCACCGGCGAGTGTTGATGGTCGTACCAGGTCTCGACCACTTGCCGATCGACCTGCGGCTCGGCGGATTTCGAGCCCAGCGCGAAGTTGTCGCAAAGCAACGTGGCGCCGTTATCTCGCTCTAATAGAAGCAGGCCGCGTTCGCCGGCGGAGAAACTGAGCGGATGGATCCAAAAGTTGGCCAGATAGTTAACGTGTCGTGGATCGGCGATCAGCAGCCACTCGATCTGCGAGTCGACCGCCTCCCAGAGGCGCCGCCGTCGCGACAGGCAACCGTCTTTGGTCAACATCCAAACGATCCCTGTCGTTGGTCGTTCGTGAAGGGAACGAAGCCGCTTTGGGCGTTCGGCCAGTTTGCACCCGGCAAATTTGAATCAGGCCAGTTTAGTGCAAACCTTTGGACGCCAGCCAGCGTTCGGCGTCGAGCGCCGCCATGCAGCCCGATCCCGCCGCCGTGATCGCCTGGCGATAGTAATCGTCGGCCACGTCCCCGGCGGCGAAGACCCCTTCGACGCTGGTGAACGTTCGCGCGGCCGTCGTCCACTTGATGTACCGCTTTTCGGTCAGTTCGACTTGGCCCTGCATAAAGTCAGTATTGGGCGTGTGGCCGATTGCGGCGAAGTAACCGGCTGCCGTCAGGTCCTCATGCTTCGATTTATCGGTGGTGCTGCGAATTCGGACTCCCGTCACACCCTGCTCGTCGTTCCCCAGGACCTCGTCGATCTGCGAGTTCCACTTGACCTGAATTTTGGGGTTGGCCAGCGTGCGGTCGGCCATGATCTTGCTTGCGCGGAACGCGTCGCGACGATGGATGAGGTACACCGTCGAAGCGAACTTCGATAAGTAGGTCGACTCTTCCATCGCGCTGTCGCCGCCGCCGACGACCACGAGCGGCTTGTTGCGAAACCGTGGCAAAGCCCCATCGCAGACAGCACACGCGGAAACGCCCTGATTCTTGAATCGCTCCTCGGAGGGCAGCCCCAGGTAGTTGGCCCGGGCTCCGGTGGCAACTATCATCGCCCGGCTCTGAATCCGCTGTCCGCTCAGGCACACCAGCTCGAACGGCTGCTTGCGGAAATTCACCTCGACGACGTCGTCGGTCAGGATCTTGGTACCGAAGTTGACCGCTTGCTGCCGCATCAGCTCCATCAACTCGGGGCCGCTGACGCCATGTCCGCTATGGGGCGGCATGTATTTGCGTCGGCCGGCGTCGATGGCCGAATCGAGAAAGCCGTCCAATTTCCCGGCAGCGTAACCCGGGTAGTTCTCGACCTCCGTCGTCAGTGCCAACTGGCCGAGGGGAAGCGTCCCTTTGAGCCGATTCTCCTCGGTGATCGCCCCTTCAATGACGAGGGGATGCAGATTGGCGCGAGCGGCGTAGATTGCGGCTGCCCAAGCGGCCGGCCCCGAGCCGATAATCGCGACGCTCAACGGCCCCGCGTCGGAATTCTTATCAGACTTCGTCACGCTTGTGACCTATTGGTTGCGGGCATTCTTACGCGGACAGGCGCCACCGCTCCTGCGGGCGCACGACGGCTGCCTCCGCGGTCGGAAAATTGTAAGCCCAGCGACCATAGCGGAGCAGTCACCGGGTCGCAACCAACGGGGCGCGGCCGCAGGCGAGCTCAGCGGACACTTCGTCCGACCTGTCAGTGTCCGGCTTCGCGCAAGAAAAAAGGCCTTCCGACCAACACGGTTGGTCGGAAGGCCTTCCGAATAATCCAGGTTGCAAGTGCGGGCCAACGCTTGCTTCCCGGCGATCTACAAGTAAATGCACTCTTCGTGCCGAATTACGATTCTGGAGGGCGGATTTCCTCAACACATTTCGGAGTATTGTTTTACGGCAACAGAAATGTTCTTGAAGCATGAGAGACACATCACCCAGGAGTGTAGTGTTTTCCAACAATCGTACACAAAATGGGCGCGCATTTTTGCTACACCTGGCCGAAGAGCGGTCGAGACCCCACTCGACGGCGGACCCTTGTCAGGTGGAAGAGCCGAATGGGATACTCGTTTACAATGTCCGCCAAACCCAAGAAAACGCCCGCCGATACCCCGACTTCGTCTGCGGTGATGACCGTTCCGCGGTTTGCGGCCGCCAAGGCGAGCGGCACAAAACTTTCTGTCCTAACGGCTTACGACTTCTCCTGGGCCGGCATCTTCGATGCCGCAGGGGTCGATGCCCTCCTGGTGGGCGATTCGGTTGCCATGGTCGTCCAGGGGCACGCCACGACGCTGCCAGTGACCCTCGACGAAATCATCTACCACGCCAAGCTTGTGGTCCGCGGCACCCGTCGGGCCCTGGTGATCGTCGATATGCCCTTTATGTCTTATCAGGTGAGTCCGACGGAGGCCGTGCGGAACGCCGGGCGGATCCTGAAGGAGTCCGGGGCGTCGGCCGTCAAGGTCGAAGGTGGGCAGGCGCAGGCGGACACAATCCGCGCGCTGACGGTCGCGGGCATTCCCGTCATGGCCCATGAAGGGATGAAGCCCCAGTCGGTCCGCTCGCTGGGCGGGATGGGGAAGATTCAGCGCGACGAAGAGACGCTGATTGTCGATGCGCGGGCGGCCGAGCAGGCAGGCGCCTTTTCGATCGTGCTCGAACTGATTCCGCAGGCAGTTGCCGCCCGGATCACGAGCGAGCTGTCGATCCCGACGATCGGCATCGGTGCGGGACCCGCGTGCGACGGACAGGTGCTGGTGGGATACGACATGCTCGGCGTGACCGACTTTCACCCACGATTCCTCAAGCGCTTCGCCAATTTGCGCGAGGAAGCCATTCGCGCGGCGACGCAGTACACGTCCGAAGTGCGGAACGGTTCGTATCCAGGCCCTGAACATTCGCACGACTGAAGATTCGCACGAGTAAGCGAGGCCAAGGGGCTCCGTCTTGAGGGCGCGCGCTCGTTGACGCTAGAATCGGGATCGATGCTGCGAATCCTGGGCAACCGCAAACACCTGTGCGATGGAATCAGCCGACGCGATCTCTTGCACGTCGGCGGAGCCGGTTTGCTCGGGTTGACGCTGCCGCGGCTGCTGGCGGCACAAAGTCACGCTGCAGAAGCGCAGCCCGCCGCGCGCGGCGACCTCGCGGCGAGCTTCGGCCGCGCCAAGCACTGCATTCTGCTCTTTCTCTACGGATCGCCAAGCCAGCTCGAAACGTTCGACATGAAGCCGAACGCCCCGGTCGAGATCCGGGGAACGATGAAGCCGATTCCGTCGTCGCTGCCCGGACTCGACGTCGTCGAACACCTGCCCCACACCGCCCGGGTGATGGACCGGGTGACCGTCGTCCGATCGGTCACGCATCCGTATCCGATCCACGGCGTCGCCTTCGCCACCACCGGCACCCCTGCGATCGACGTCGCGATGGAGTTGAGCCCCAGCGATCCGCGGCACCAGCCGTACATCGGATCGATCGTCGAATACTTGCAGCGCCGCGCAGGCGGGCACAGCGTCAACTCCGTCGATAACGTGTTCCTGCCATTCCGGTTTAGCAGCCAGCGGACGGACGAATCGCACCGAGCCGGTCCTTATGCGGCCTATCTGGGAGGCGAATACTGTCCCAAGTGGACCGAGTTCGTTGGCGAAGGAACCAAAACCGTCATCAAGGCGCGAGCCGGCGGATTTTCGTTCCAGGGCAAAGAGCCCTACCTGGGCTGCACGCGCAACAGCACATTCCGCATGTCGAATACCGGCGTGCTGCCGGGCATGTCGCTCGATCGCATGGACCGGCGGCGGTCCCTGCTCGCCCAGTTCGACGCGATGCGGAGCGACCTCGAGCGCTCCACGGCGGTTCGTCCGCTCACGCGGTTTCAACAGACGGCGTTCTCCATGCTAACTTCGCCAAAGGTCGCCCAGGCGCTCGACGTTCGCCGAGAGCAGTCGGCCACGCGCGACCTGTACGGCCTGACGCTCTTCGGTCAGTCGTGCCTGGCGGCGCGTCGACTGGTCGAAGCAGGCACACGGTTCGTCTCTGTCTTTTGGGACGAATACGGCCTGGCGGGCGACGCCTGGGACACGCATTTCAATCACTTTCCGCGGATGATCGACCAGCTGCTGCCCAACTTCGATCTCGCGTACTCGGGATTGATCCTCGACCTGGAACGCCGCGGGATGTTAGACGACACGCTCGTGATCTGTCTCAGCGAACACGGACGCACGCCCAAGCTGGCCAACGTCGAGGGAGGCGGTCGCGATCACTGGTCGCGCGCCTATTCGGCCCTGTTTGCCGGCGGCGGCATCGCCCGCGGCCGCGTGGTCGGTTCGACCGACGATGTTGCGGGCGACGTGAAGGACCGGCCCGTTTCGCCCAAAGATCTGCTGGCCACCGCCTATCACTTGCTCGGCATCGATCAGCGGACTCGCTTGCCGGACCGCGCGGGCCGTCCGATCGGTCTCTTGCCGGACGACGCATCGCCCGTGGCGGAGATGCTTGCGTAACGCGCTCGCGCCGGCCGTCGCTCGGCCGCTGCCGTGAAGCTGCCTCGCGCGCGGTCGTGCGTTTCTTGGTGCTTCCCAAGTGCAAAAGTTTCGGCACCTCGTTCGCCGCCCGCACGAAATCTGTTACCATGCGGGGACCGCGCCGGTGGGTCGACGCGGCCCCCTTTCGTCCGCGGCCCCCCAAGCGACCGCTATGAGCTCTTCGGACCGACAGCGATCCTCCGGATTGATGCTCCCCCTCCCGGCTATGCTGGCCATCTTGCTCGGCGGCGGCGCGCTGTTCGTGTTCTGGAAGTTCGACTTCGTCTTTTACGATCTCGGCGAGACTGAGCGGCTGCTAATGTATGGCGGCGCCATTGCCGCGCTCGTCTGGGGCGTGGCGCGGGCCTTCACCGATATCCCCCTGGCCCTGCCGCGGCGGTTCCAGCTCAGCTGGAACCGGGTGTCGCTGCCGCGGACCGGGCAGTTTTACCTGGTGATCATGATCCTGATTTTTTCCGGATCGCTGCTGGGTCGGTCGAACATGTTGATGCTGGTCTTTTCGATGATGGCCGGCCCCTTCGTGATCAATGGCTGGATCACGTATTCGATGCTTAAACGGACGGCCGTGGAACGCGTGGCCCCCGCCCGAGTGATGGCCGGCGAACCGATGACGGTCGAATTGATCCTGGCCAACAAAAAGCGGCTGATGAGCTGCTGGCTGATGTCGGTGCGAGACACGATCGAGAACAATGAAGAACAGCTGGAACCCAGCCTGCTCTTCGCCCGGGTTCCAGCCGGCGAGCGGCAATCGGGGCACTACCAGGCGCGGCTCAATCGGCGGGGGCGTTACCGGCTCGGTCCGGCCCGCCTCACGGCCCGCTTTCCTCTGGGAATTGTCGAACGCGGCCACATGTACGCGCTACCGGGGGAAATCCTGGTTTATCCGCGGCTGGGGCGGCTTTCGTCGCGCTGGATGCGCGAGCATTTCCTCGCCTCCGATCTGGTTGAGCGCCGCGAGCTGCGCCAGGGCGCTTTCGACGACGAGTTTCATCGCATTCGCGAATATCGCTGGGGCGACAACCCGCGGGCCATTCATTGGCGGAGTTCGGCGCGGCACAACGCCCTGATGATTCGCGAGTATCACCAGAGCCGCGACTTGAACCTGGTAGTCATGGTCGACCTGTGGCTCCCGGCCCGGCCCGAACCGCAGGACCGAGAGCGGATGGAGCTGGCCCTTTGCGTGGCGGCGACGATGTGCGTCTCGCACATGAAGGAAAGCCGCGACTCGACGCTGCATGTGGCGCTGGCGGGCAAGCAGCTGGCGCGCTGGAATGGCGAATCGCGGATGTCCAACGTCGACCCGCTGATGGACCTCTTCGCCACGGCGGAGGGCACTCCACAACCCGCGGTTGCTGCGATGTTGCAGCAGGCCGCCTCGAAGCGTCTGCGGGGCGCGCGGATCGTGCTCGTGACCCCGCGTGCGCTCAGCTCGGCGGGGCGGCAGGATCTCGAACGCATCGTTTCGCAAGAGACGGTCCATGACGCTGCCGGTCCGCTCGAGATCGTGGAGGCCGATTACGATCGCCTGGCCTCAATTTTTGAATTCGTTTAGTCCAAAACTTCTGAACGGTTCCTCCACAGAATGCGTCTAACGAACAGCGGGCAAGCGCCTGGTCGGCTCGAAGCCGATGCTCGTCATTGCCAGAGACTGAATTGCCAGAGGCTGGCGGCCGCCAAACTTTTCCGACCGCCAAACATTTTCGACTGACTGACAACCCAGGAGTGCGCGTGTCCCGGATTCCGACTGCCTTCTTCATCAGCATCTATGGGTTGGTGGCGCTGGCCGGCCTGATGCTGGCTTTCGCCGAGGGGAGCCCCTTCCCCCAGATTCTCACGCCGGCGCTGGCGATCATCGCCTACGTGCTCACCGATCGGGCGCGGACTGTCCATCTGCCAGTGTTGTGGGCCAACACGCTGGGCGTCGCTGTCTTCGTGCTGGCCGGTTGGCAGATGCGACACCAAACACTCGAGCAACGAGTGCTCATCGCCTCTCACTTGCTCGTTTATCTCACCTGGATCGTGCTCTTCCAGAAAAAGAATCTGACCCAGTACTGGTGGATGTGCGCGCTGGCTGTCTTGCAGGTGGCCGTCGGCTCGATTCTGACGATCGAAACCTCGTACGGCGGCATGCTGGTCGGATTCATGTTCGTTTCGATCTGGACCCTGTCGCTGATGTCGCTGTACGAAGCCTACCTGCAATACGAGGCCGGCGGACCGGGCGATTTCGCCGTGCGGCCCGTCACGGTCGCCCGCTCAACCGGCGGCTGGCGGATGGGACGCAAAGCGGCCGCTGAGCGGGCGCGGTCTCTGTGGATGCGTCCGAGCGCCGCGCGCGGCGCGTTCCAGCTCAATCCCGATGAGCGCTGGCTGGGGCTCCGCTACGCGCGGTCGATCCTGGCGCTGGGGATGGCGGCCCTGGTGGTTGCCGCCGCGTTCTTCCTGTTCATTCCCCGGCTCTGGGCCGGGCGGAACGAATGGGGCAAGAATGAGCGCAAGTCCGACGCAATCGGCGCAACCGGTTTCAGCAACGAAGTGCGGCTGGGCGACATGGTGCCGCTGTTGGAGAATTCCAAGCGCGTGCTGCAGGTCCGCCTGTTCGACAACGACGGCAATCCGCTCGACGTCGAGGAGTATTGCGCGCAAGCCGGCTATGCCGAGCCCCTGTTCCGCGGCACCACGCTCGAAAATACGAGGAGTCGACCTGGAAGGGCAACGGACACCTGAGTTCGGCGGAGACGAAGTCGCGTCGTCGGCCGGCGGGCGCCGTCCGCCAACAGATCCTGATGGAGCCAATCGGCACCTCCCTGCTGTTCGCCATCCATCCGGTCCAATCCGTGCGACTAGCGAACCCGCAGGACCTAGTGCAGACGATTCGGTTCACGCAGGAGTTGCTCCGCCCCGATACAGTCGCCTCGGACAAATCGCTGCTGTACGACGTTTACTCCCCGCCCGCGGACCAAGCGGCTCAGGACCTGGGCAAGATGCACTTCCCCATTCGACTGCGCCCCCACGATCCGCTGCTGGCGGTGCCCGATTTGCCGCGTTTGAAGGCTCTCGCCCTGAAAGTGACCGGGAACGAGCAGGTCACTGAGTCGTTGAACGACGCACAGGCGGCCGAGCTTGCTCGTCGCTTGATCGCGCGCCTGTCCAGTTTCTTGCGCGACAGCGGCCAATACGCTTACTCGCTCGATACGTCGCCCCGGGATCCGAAGGTCGATCCGTTGGAGGATTTTCTCGTCAATCGCAAGACCGGCCATTGCGAATACTTCGCCTCCGCCCTGGCATTGATGCTGCGGTCGGTCGGGGTGCCGACGCGGCTTGTCTCCGGCTTTAAGGGGGGCACCATCAACGCGATCTCGGGCGCCTACGAGGTCGAGCAGCGCCACGCCCACGTTTGGGTGGAGGCCCTCGTCGAACCCGATCGCTGGATGACGATCGACCCGACGCCCGCGGCCCGCGACGTCAGTGTGGCCAGCTTTGCCGCTCCGGTGAAAACCGTGCACGAGCTGGCCTCGGTCGTCGACGCCACCTGGTCGCAGCTCATGAACATGAACATCAACGAGCAGCAGACCTCGCTCTATGTTCCGATTCGCGATGCCGTGCAGAACTGGTGGAACCCGAAGAGCGGCGAGCGTCCCTTACTGGCGTTGCTGTATTACGGACTGATCGATTTTGCCACCGATCCCACGCAGTGGTTCACTCTGAAAGGAATTGCCGTCGCCGTCAGCCTGGGAGCCATCATCACCGTGCTCACGCTTCTGTTTCGCATGCGGAAGCGGATCTGGCGGTGGTTCCTCAGTCTGTGGAAACCGCGGAAGACGGCCCGCGAGATTCGCGTCGCCTTTTACGAGCGGTTCGAGGCGCTCTGCCGGCAACTGGGACTCGTCCGCCCCAGCCACGAAACGCAGCGCGAGTTTGCCGGGTCGGTCCGCAACCGCATCCGCGAAGTGGTCGTGAGCGCCGATGGTCTGCCCGAGCTCCCGCCGCGACTGGTCGAGTTCTTCTATCGAGTGCGGTTTGGCGAGGAAGATCTCTCGCCGTCCGTGGTCGAGCAGCTGGATCGCGATCTGACTTCCCTCGAAGGGGCGCTGCGCGATCCGCGCCGCCGAGCCCCTGGGAACGCCTCGAATGCGACGCGCTGAGCAACTGGCGGAATCGATCGGCCGCGCCCGCGACTACACCAATCATCTGCTCGCCGCGACGCCGGCCAGATCGGCCTCTTGCGGCGTTTAGTTGGTCACCATCCGCTTTGGTAGGCTCGGCCGCTCGGACCGTCGGCCGACGCTCAGCCATTGGACGATTTTCTACGGATCTGCGAAGCGGCCGTTCTCCGTTCCTGGCGCCGTTGAATATTTTCCAGCGAGGTTTCGGGGATGGCGGCAATCAATCGTTGGGTGTACTCGTCGCGGGGATGCGCGTAGACGTCGTCCGAGGGGCCGAACTCGACGATGCGGCCTTCGTTCATCACGGCCATCATGTCCGACATGAACTTCACCACGCTCAGGTCGTGGCTGATGAAGATGTACGTGAGATGATGCTCCCGCTGCAGATCCTTGAGCAGGTTGAGCACCTGGGCCTGCACCGACACGTCGAGGGCCGAGACCGACTCGTCGCAAATGATGAATTCCGGCTGAGCGGCCAGGGCCCGCGCGATGCCCAGCCGCTGCCGTTGACCGCCGGAAAACTCGTGTGGGTACCGCCGCAGGTGAAAGGCTTCGAGCCCGACGTTCTCCAGGAGGGCGACGACTTTGTCGAGACGTTCGCGGCGCGACTTGATCAGGCGGTGGACCCGCAGCGGTTCCGTGAGCATCGCTTCCACGGTCATCCGCGGATTGAGCGAGCTGTATGGATCCTGAAAGATGATCTGAATTCGCCGCCGCAGCTGGCGGAGAGCTCCCCCTTTCAACTCGGAGAGAGCGACGCCATCGAAGCGCACCGCGCCGGCCGTCGGCTCGATCAGCCGCAGAATGGCCCGGCCCGTCGTGGTTTTGCCGCAGCCCGACTCGCCGACCAGGCCCAGCGTCTGCCCGCGGTACACGTCGAAACTGATTCCGTCGACCGCCTTCACGTGCCCAGTCGTGCTGCGGAAGAGTCCGCTGCGAATCGGGAAATAAACCTTGAGATCGACGACTTCGAGGAGCGGACGCGTCCCCGTTGGAACGTAGCGCGGTGCCGGAGCGCCCTCGGGTTCCGCGGGCGCCCGGCTGATCTGCTCCAGCACGGCACGCGGATGCAGCAGCCGCCCGCTCTCGGCCTGGGGCTGCGATTCGGCACTCTCAATCGGCGCCCGCTCGACAATGCGAATCGCGCCATCGGCCGCCGTCTGCACCTCCATATAATCGCTGACCGTCTGCAGGCGGCGTCGATTCGATCCGAGTTTCGGCCGGCACGCGAGCAGCCCCTTCGTATAGGGGTGCTGCGGATTTTGGAACAATTCGGTGACCGGCGCGTTCTCGACGATCTTGCCGCGATACATGACGGCCACACGGTCGGCAATTTCGCCGATCACGCCCAGGTCGTGCGAAATGAACAGCATCGACATGCCCCGCTCGTCCCGTAGGCGGCGGAGCAGCTCGAGAATCTGCGCCTGGATGGTCACGTCGAGGGCCGTCGTCGGCTCGTCGGCAATCAAGAGGCGCGGATTGCACGAAAGGGCCATCGCGATCATCACCCGCTGCTTCTGGCCGCCCGACATCTCGTGCGGATAGCTGTCGAGACGGCGCTCGGGATCGGGAATGCCGACTTCCTCGAACAGCTTGAGCGCGCGGTCCCGGGCGGTCTGCTGGGAAACGTTTTGATGGATGCGGATCGCCTCGGTCACCTGCCGCCCGACGCGAAAGACGGGGTTGAGCGAAGTGCCGGGCTCCTGAAAGATCATGCCGACCTTTGCGCCGCGGACCGACCGCATCTGGCGATCGGGGAGCTTGACCAGGTCCTGACCCAAGAAGGCGATTCGCCCCGCCTCGATCCGCGAATTCGCCTCCGGCAACAGCCGCATGATCGAGAGCGACGTGACCGACTTCCCGGAGCCCGACTCGCCCACGAGCCCGAGCGTCTGCCCCTCTTCGATCACGAGGTCGATGCCGTCAACCGCCCGGACGAGATGCGGCGCGTTCCCGAAGGTTGTCTTCAGGCCGCCGATTTCCAGGAGGTGCGTCGCCGACGTCATCGCGGTTTAGCCCTCGCTCTTTCGCAAGTGCGGATCGATGGCCCGCTGCAGTCCCTCGCCGATCAGGTTGTAGGCCAGCACGACCAGAAAGATTGCCGTGCCGGGAAAGAAGATCAGCCACCAGAGGTCGCGGTCTTCGCGGCCCTGGTTGAGCAGCGTGCCCCAACTCGGGTTGGGAGGCGGCGTGCCGAATCCCAGAAAGCTCAGGCTGGCCTCGATCAAAATGGCCGAGGCGACGCCGAAGGCAATCGGCACGAGCACGGGCGTGAGCGCGTTGGGCAGGATGTGGCGAAAGACAATTCGCGGCCAGCCAAGCCCAAGCGCCCGCGCGGCGGCGACGAAGTCCATCTGCTTCAGCCGCAGAAACTCGGCCCGGGTGAGCCGTGCGATGTTGGTCCAACCCGTGCAGCCGATCACCACCATCATGTGCCAGATGCTTGGATGCTCGACGACCGCCAAAAGTGCCAGGATCAGCACGAGCGTCGGAATGCAGAGCACGACCTCGGTGATGCGGCTGATGAGCATGTCGACGGTGCCGCCGGCGAACCCGCCGATCGCCCCCAGCGTGATGCCCAGGGCCGTCGCGATGCCCATCGAGACGAACCCGACCAACAGCGCGATCGTCGTCCCGTGCACCATTTGGGAGAAGACGTCGACACCGTCTTCGTTCGTGCCGAACCAGTTGTAGCGGCTGGGCCGGCCGTCTTCGTGCGTGGGATTGGCCGGCTGGCCCGGCCATTCGTCGGCCCGCACGCGGCGATAGGGATCCTGGTAGACCAACGGCCAGATCTGCCAGCTTTGGGGATCCTTGGCGTGAAATCGCTTGGGTGTGTACTCCTTGCGAAAGCCGTCGCGCTGAAAGATTGGGTTCTCCCAGCTGCTCTCGAAGTAGCCCAGGCAAGGGAAATAAATGTGTCCCTTGTAGCGACAGACGATGGGCTTGGTCCCGGCGATGGCCGGTGCAAACAGCGCCACCAATCCCAAGAAGATGATGTAGATCAGTGCCGACGAGGCGAGCCATTGCCGTCGGAAGCGAGTCCATGTCTCGCGCCAGAATCCGGGCGACTTGGGGATGCGTGCGCTCACGACAGCCTCACTCGGGGGTCGACGAGCGCGTACAAGACGTCGGCGAGCAACTGCCCGGCCAGCGTCAACATCGAGAACATCAGCACCAGCCCCATGATCACCGGGTAATCGCGTTCGGTGATCGAGTTGAAGAAGAGCTGCCCCATCCCCGGCCAGGCAAAAATCCGCTCGATAATGATCGCTCCGCTTAACAGGGCCGGCAGCGTGAGGCCCAGCATCGTCACCAACGGAATCAGCGTATTGCGAAAGGCGTGGTGCACCAGCACGCGCACCGGGCCAACCCCTTTGGCCTTAGCCGTCCGTACGTAATCCTGCCGGATCACCTCTTGCAGATTCGTGTGCACGAAGCGGGTGTAATACGCCAGCACGCCGTACGTTTCGCAGACGATCGGCAGCACGGAGTGCCAGAGGATGTCGCGGACGCGCTCGAACGTGGTCAGGTTGTTGTAAATCTCCGTCGAACGCATGCCGTAAATGGGCAGCCACTTCAGCTGGACAGCGAACCAGTACTGCAGGAAAACGGCCGCCACAACGACGGGAAACGAATAGAGCAGATAGAGCCCGCCGCTGAGGGCCCGTTCTTCGACCCGGCCGTTGCGGGCCGCGGAGAACAGGCCCAGCACAATCGAGACGAGGTAGCTCATCGTGATTGACGTGATCGAAAGAACGAGCGTGGCTGGCAACCGGTCGACGATCACTTTCAACACGGGCTGTTTGAACGTGAACGACGAACCCAGGTCGAGTCGGAAGACGTTGCCGAGCCAGTAGACGTAGGCCGTCGTCCAGGGTTTGTCGAGGCCGTAGGCCTTGTTCAGCCGCTCGAGATCCTCCGGCGAGAGCCGCTTGCTGGGGTCGACCTCCGCCATGTTCACGGTCAGGGGCGTGCCCGGCATCTTGCGGATCAGTCCATAGAGGATGAACGTGATCAACAGCAGCGTGACGGCGCCGATCAGCAGGCGGCGAACAAGGAAGGCGAGCATGAGGAGAAGGAGTCCGCTCCGTTCCCAGGTTCAGGGCGCGGGCTTCCAGATGTTCTCGACGCCGGGAGAGTAGTTGTACGGGCCGCGGGGACTGAAGACATACCCGCGGAGCCTCTTGTTAAAGCCGTAGAGCGAATTCCGGCAATAGAGCCACGTGTAGGGCTGTTCTTCCCACATGATGCGATGAATCTTGCCGTAGATTTCGGCCCGTTTCTGGCGATTGAACTCGGTCTTTCCCTGGCGATACAGCTCGTCGACTTCCGGATTCGAGTACAGGCCGTAGTTGCGGCCGTGCTCGGCCGCCCGCGTGGAATAGATGTTTTCGGTCGTGTCGGGATCGCTGCCGGTGCCCCAGCCGGCAAAGGTCGCCTGGAACTTGTGCTCCAGGTCGCGCTGCTGCAGCACCGTATATTCCATGGGCCGCACCGTGCACGAGATGCCCAGCTTGTCGAGGCTCTCCTTCAACAGCGTGCAGATGCGAATGGCGTCCGGATTGGCGCTGGTGACGGTCAGGTCGAACTCGAATTTCATCGTCTTGCCGTCGATCTCCTTATCGCGAATGCCGTCACCGTCGTGGTCTTCCCAGCCGGCTTCCTTGAGCAGCGTCTCGGCCTTGTCGAGGTCCTGCTTGAACGGCTGGGGTGACGGCTTGGCCGACATCCACCCGTCGGGGTGGAACACGCCCGCGCAGGGCGCCGCCAGTCCGCCGAGCACGGTATTCAGCATCTCGTCGTAATCCATCGCGTACGACATGGCCGTGCGGACCCGCTTGTCCGAGAAGAGCGGGTTCTGGCAATTCCAAATGATATGGAACTCGGTCCACTCGACCGCCTGCGCCTTGGTGTTGAGCTTGTAGAAATCGTCGCCGACCGTCTGCGTTCGCCAGAGGGAGAGCGGAATCAACTGCATTTCGTCGATGTCGCCGTTCTTGAGGGCCAAGAGGGCCGTGTTCGCGTCGGGAATGATCCGGAAGCGGACCGTCTTAAAATAGGGTTTGGGCCGGACCTGCTTCCCACCGTGCATGTAGTAGCTCTCGCGCCGTTCGAGCACGATCTCTTCGTTCCGTCGGCGTTCCTTGATCGCGTATTCCCCGCCCACGACCGGTTCATTCTCGTACTTCACGAAGCGGGCGCTATTTTGCAGGGTCGGATCGTCGTCGTAATTTTCGTAGACGTGTTTGGGCACGATGGGGAAATTCAGATTCCATACGTTGGTGGCTGCGGACTGCTTGTGGAAATAAACCAGCGTGTGATCGTCGTAGGCCTCAATCCAGCGGAGTTGGTCGACGCCCGAGCGAACCGCGGGGACCGGCACTTTCGGATCGAGAATCAGCTTGAACGAGAAAGCGACGTCGTGCGCGGTGATCGGCTTGCCGTCGGACCAGACCAGGTCGTCCCGCAACACCACCTTGTCGTACATCCGGTCCTTGCTCGTCTCCCATGATTTGACCGTGGATTTCAAAGCGAACGGCAGAAAGGTCCAGTCGAAGCCGAACAGATTCAGTCCCGTCAGGCCGGCCACCTCGAATTCATAGGTCGAGCTCATCATCACGGGGTTGGTCGAGCGGACGTCGGCGGCGAGCGAGCGAATCAGCGAAGCGTTCCAATCGACGTCCGATTCCTTGGCCGGCATGCGGCCCAGGGCGTTCGTAATCTTGCGATTGGCCTCGGCGTCGGTGTTGCGGAGCGCCAAGGCTTCGTCGACCGTGGCCAACTGCTTTTCTTTCGCCTGTCGCGCCCGCATCAGCTCCAACGCGTCAAACACCGGCTGAGGCTCCCACTGGGCCTTCGCGTCGATCTCGGCTAGCGGCGGAGCCTGGAACGGCTGGACGCCCGCGCTGTACGTGTCGGGCTCGCTCTTCGATTCGTTCTTGGCGGGCGCGGCCGGTGCCTTTCCGAGGGGCCTGGCGATCGAGGCGACTTGCGTCTCGCCCTTGGCGGGCGGTGTGGCCGCGTTCGATGAGGGCGCGGCCGCGTGCTCGGAACTGGCGGAGGCTGGTGGCGACTTTTCCGACTCGGCCGGCGCGAAGCAGCCGCAAACGCTCAAACCAACGATTGCCGCGACCGCGAAACCGCCGACTCGTCGCATCACCATCAGGGCCGTTCCTCGAATTGATGCGAGGCGACTGTCCCGACATCTGCCTGAGCTGTCGCCGGACCGGCCGGTCCAGCCGAATTTGGCAGACGTCCGTCGCCTCGCGCTGCTCGGAGCGCCGGAAGCGCAACAACGAACAACGCTGCGCGGCCGGCACGGAGCAGGTCAATTCTTAACAACCCTGATGGCGGCGGCAACCGTCACTCGCTCGGGCGCGGCCCCTTCCCCCAACGGACCGCGCCCGCCCACCCCTTCGACTGCCGCTCACGCGGCCGGTGTTTGAGCCGGCAGCGGAACCGGGTTTTTCAGCCGGAGCTTGGAATAGCGCTGCCCACGAGCATCGTAGAGGTAAATCACGTTGAGGTCGGCCACCCAGACGGCGGCCAGCCGAACGCTACGGGGCCCGCGGAGGCAGAACTCGAGTCCGCAGATGCGTTCGCCGGAAATCAGGCGGAACTCGGAGGTGCGGTATTGGTCGTCGAGCAGGTTCTCTTTCTGGCAGAGAGTCCGGTGGATGAAGCGTCGAAGTTCGTCCAACGTCCGGACGTCGTCAACGGTCGCGTGCATTGGATTGGTGTTCGTCTTGGAAGCGTCACGAATGCCGTCCCTGGAATCTCGTCGTCAGCCGTGTTGTAGGGCGGAGAAGGATATCGACCAAAACCGCGTAAAGGTTCGCGACGGCGCCAGACTGCCATCCGACCGCTACGGTTTGGCGGACGCCTACAACCCGACCAACACGAATCTTTGCCGCCCCACTGGATTCGAGACCGAGCGGCTCAGTTCGCGGGCGACAGGCAAAGTCCGTACGCTCTGCGCGGCCATCCAAGCCCCGTGTTTATTCGGGGACCTTGGACTTTAGACATTGGACCTTGGGCCGTGCCGGAGCGTCCGGCCGTCCTATTGCACCTTCGCTTCGGGTGCTGCGAGTTCGGGTATGGCGGCCGTATCGGTCGGATCGTTGCTGCCGGCCACGGGAAGCGGCGTGGGGTTGCGCTCCTTGTCGACGTATTCGTCGAGGGCGAAGATTTCGACCCGAGCACTGGGAACCGGCTTCTTCTCGCCGGTGTAAAGCGTGTCGGGTTCGAGCGCGCCGTCCTGCGTCAGTCGCAGGCGGTCGGTGGAAATGCCGTGATCGGTCAGATACTTCATCGTGGCCAGCGCCCGATCGCGCGCCAGTTGCCACGCCTCGCCGAATGCTCCCCCCTTGGGCAGCGCCTGGCGGGGAGCGTAGACGCGGACTTCGATTTTGTTCGGCTTTCCCAAGAGCAGCGGCAAGAGCGAGTCGAGCCGCTCCTTGGCCGCCGCGTCCATCACGGCCGAATCCTGATTGAACACGATCACCGAGCCGACGCTGTAGGTCCGGTTGAAATGCCGGAAGATCACAATTTGCGGCGGCTTCTTGGCAGCGACGCCCACCATGCTGCGGCGGCCGACCACCTTGTTCTGGGCCATGGCGATGCCGCGGGCCGGGCCCAGGCCGCTCTCAAACATGCCGATGGTGGTCGAGTCTTCAGGCCCCTGCAGCGAGGTCGACCGCGAGCCCTTGTCCATGCCCAACGGGTCTTCGAAGTACTTCGCGACGGCCTGCTTGACGGGTTTGTCCTGCCCGACGATCCACATCACCAGGAAGAAGGCCATCATCGCGGTGACGAAGTCCGCGTAAGCGACCTTCCACGCGCCGCCGCCTTTACCCGCCATCGACGCCGTCCCTCTCAAGCAAATACCGACGGGCGAACCGGCCGCCCGCGTCGACCGTCATCAGGCTTCGCTTACGTCGCGTCGACTTCCTTGAACAGGGCTTCCATTTCGGTGCGGCTGGGTCGGAATTCGGTGCCGATGCCCCGGCGGGCCTGTTCGATCACGACCTTGGGGCTCTGACTTTGCGCGGCCCCCATCACAATCGAGGCGATGGCGCGGAAGAAGCCCAGTTCCACGACGCCCATGAATTCCATCCGCGATGCCAGCGGCCCGAAGAAACCGTACGACAGCAAAATCCCCAGAAATGTTCCGACGAGGGCCGCACCGACCTTGTGACCGACTTCCTGCACCGGCCCGTCGATGGCACCCATCGTGATCACGATACCCAACACGGCCGCGACGATGCCGAATCCCGGCAGCCCGTCGGCCGTCTTCGTCATCACGCTGATCGGCGCGTGGTGTTCTTCCTCGATGATCTTGAGCTCGGCTTCGAGCAGCCCGGAGACCTGTTCGGGTGTCGCCCCGTCGACTAAGGGAGACAGCCCGTTGCAGATGAACTCCATCGCGTGGTGGTTCTTGGCGATCCGCGGGTAGCGATTGATGACCTCGCTGTGATGCGGATCGCTGACGTGCCGCTCGAGCATCAACAGGCCGTCGCGGCGGGCGATGCGCAAGAGGTCGTACATCAGCTTGAAGAGTTCGCGATAGGTGGCCTTGTCGTACTGGCTCCCTTTGAGCGTGCCGATCAAAGCGATCCCGAGGTTCTTGAGCACGCTGATCGGCGACATCATGATCATGGCGCCCATCGCCGCGCCGCCAATCGTGAGCAACTCGGACGGGTGCATCAACGCGCCGAGTTGGCCGCCGGACATCATGAATCCGGCGAGGACAGCGCCCATGACGACGGCGACACCGATGAGGACAATCATGGAGGTTGGTGCCAGATTCTCTGAAAGTTCGGAGCAAATCGTCGTTTGGCAACGGCGCGGGCGCTGACCGGGACGGACCCCGAGGCGGACAGCGACCGTCAACAGCGCGAACCCGCGCTGGCCCTCATCATTTTCGGCGTATCGGTTTTGAGCGCTAGAGCGAATTCGCCGGATCGACAGGGAACGCCGATTCGTCCATTCCCTCCGTCCGCACGTCCGCTACGGGCGATTTGCCGTCGGCCGGTTTTGCCTGCCCGATCGGCCCAGGCGGCAGAGTCGTGGAAATGCCGCCGAAACCGCCCAATCGTCAGACACCCAAGACGTCAAACGCCCAAACCTCACACGACCGCGGGCAGAGCGCGGACGGCACGGGCATACGCGATGGCCCGGCGCACCACCTCGGCCACCGGTTCTTTGACGACGAAGCGTTCGGTGGAAGTCAGCGTGACGTACGTATCCGGGCGGCCTTCGACATAGCGAATCAGCTCCGCGTTCACCACGAATTCTTCACCGTTCAGCCGCGTCAACTTGATCATGGCGGCGTTCCCTCACGCGGTCAGGTCGTCTGCTGGGCCAGGGTCAGCAAGTCGTTGATCAGCTGGTCGACCACGCTGATCACGCGGGCGTCGCCCTGGTAGTTGGTGGAAACGGTGATTAACTGCACCAGGCTGGTGCCGATGTCGGTGTTGGAGGCTTCAACGGCCCCCGACTCGAGCGCCCCGGCCCCGGAGCTGTTGGGAGCTGCGATGTTCGCCGGCCCGGCGCTCACGC
>Ga0210390_10000515_pt1 | contig 42181 bp, 35 predicted proteins | sample IncBWH11OmetaG_FD_161050 | JGI IMG/M metagenome (GOLD analysis project Ga0210390, IMG submission 161050) | Forest soil microbial communities from Barre Woods Harvard Forest LTER site, Petersham, Massachusetts, United States - Inc-BW-H-11-O ... | reverse complement strand
TCCTGAATCCAGGAAGCGTCGTATAATATGCGCTCTCCCGCTTCAGACCACCGGCATACGAGGCAATCTTTCTCCGGTTGCCACAATCCATTCGCGTTCCAGGTCGCGGAAGCTCCAGCCCTTCAGGTGTTCATGATGCAGCAGCGCAGCACACGATCAGGGGCGATACCGTCGCGCCCGGTGCGCGTGGACAGGGGGCTGCGTTTGGCCAGACACGGCCGGACCATTTCCGACTAAGGCGGGATCGTCCAGGAGTTGGTCGACGGGATCGAGCAAATCGTCCTTGAGTAGGACGGCTTGCTGGGCCAAAGGGGAGTAAAAGAGCCAGGGTTGGTGGGAGGTGGAGGCAATCATATAGTACTCGACTATATCGAGTAAGACAAATGAAGTCAAGAAAAACTGGAGTCCCTCAGAAATTCGTGGGGAATTTTGTGAGAAGAGATCGTGAATCCACAGATCTGCCACGCGCCTGCGTCTGCGACTCGCGTCAATCAAGGCTGTGAGCCCTGAGTTTTGCAACAGCTTTTAGCTAGGGTTGCCATGCCTGCGAGCAGACCTGATCCTTGGGCGACGCCTGTACAATGAAAACTCTGCACATTTGTCTCGATAATTTCCACGGGTCAAAACTTCAGCGCGCCGCTCAAATCTGATTTGAGCATCGGACCTTTGAGTTCACGACAAGCCAGATTGAGGATGAGATGAAAATTTCGATCGTGATGCCGACCTATAATGGGATGAAGTATCTTGACCAGGCCGTCAGCTCCGTGCTCTGCCAGAATCATCAAGACTGGGAGCTCATCATCAGCGACGATTGCTCCAAAGATGAAACTCGGCAATATCTGGCAACCCTTAAGGATGATCGCATCAAGGTCCACTTTCAGCCCGCCAACCTCGGCATCTTTGGAAATTTGAATTTTCTTTTCACTCAGGTGGGCAGCGAGATCACCCAAATACTCTGCCAGGACGACTATTTCGTCGACGAGGGCTCTCTCGAAAGGCTCATCTCCGAGTGGTCACGGCTCGGCCCTGAGATCTCCTTCTTGCGTTGCAACCATTTGCTTGATGCGTTCTCCAGGCACGCTCTCTTCGAAGGACAGGTCCTCCCGCCGATCGTCACCCCCGAGAAATCAGACCTCTATTTCTTTATCTTCGGCTGCATCCCCGGCAATCTATCGAATGTCTCCGTCCGGACGGAAGCCGTGAAACGCGCCGGTTGGTTTCGGACCGACTTGCCTTACGCGGGTGACTTCGAATTCTGGAGCCGCCTGGGACATACTTCTCCCTGGGCCATTTCAAAAACCAAGGTTGCCAAGGTGCGAAGCCACGCGGGACAGGCATCTGCAACCTTGAACCGCGCCGGCGAGCTGTTACCGCAGATGCGCGAGGTCCTCGAGCGTCTCTATCAAAGCGTGGCCAGCAAAGGCTATTCGCCCGCGCTCCTGCGCCTCGAGGCCACCATCAACTACATATCTCAGCATCGTGACCGCGGTGTAAAAGCGGTTATCAAAGGAGGGCAAAGCCGCTACCTGCGTGGAGTGGCCACTGAGCTCGACTCATCCAGCTTTTCCTTTGGCCCTTTTCTCGGATGGCTCATCTTTTTCGGCAGCTTAGGCGGTCGGTTTTTCTCTAACTCGGTTGCGAGACGGCTGCTCAAAGAGAATCCGTCTACACCCTGAAGCCTCATTCAATTCGTTTCTCAGGCACGCTCACGGCCTCCAAAGCGGATTCGCCTCCTCGATAAACTCCACCGGAACCTCCCTCACGAAACCCCTCAGCCACTCCGCGCAATAGTTCATAAAGAGGTTCTTGGCCGATTCCGATTCCCACCTGCAACTTCGGAATGTCGTGTGACGGCCTGTTGGAGGGTGCCCTCGATAAGGACGAAGGCGTTGTCAAGGCGCAGCTCACCTTGGCGGTGCGGAAGCGCCGCTTGTGTGGCCAGAGAGGTTGAGGACCAGGGGCTCTGGTAAATTCACTTTGCATCACCACGCGGTGGATCGCTCCACCAACCATCGATACGGCCTGTTGCGGCCCATGATGCTTTTATGCGGACATCCAGCCTATCGCTGGATGGGAGAGCGCTCATTCAACTCATCGGTCTGGCTTTCGCCGACCAGGGCCACCCGCGGGCTGCTCTCGATACGGGCGATCTCCGGATAGCCAACATTCTGCCGCATCATCCAGTAGAGTCGCCGGGCCAACTTTCTTGCCGCCACCTTGGCCACGCCTTTCGGCTTGTGATGGCAGCGGGCCGCGTACTGCTTGCGAAATCCTGCATCCGGACGGACCACACTCTGCGCCGCCTCCACAACATGCGCAGAAAGCGATTGCCCTGCTTGCTGATCGCGCCCAGCCGCTGCCTGCCGCCCGAGCTGTGCTCGCTGGGAATCAGGCCCAGATAGCTGGCCACCTGCTTGCTGTGCGCGAAGCGGCTGGCCTCGCCAATGGTCAGCACAAAGGCCAGCGCGGTGATCGGACCGACCCCCGGCTGAGTCATCAGCAGCCGCGCCTGTGGATGTTCCTCCGCCGTACGGCTCGCCGCCTGGTCCAGCTCGCCGATGTGCCCGTCCAGCGAACAGATCCTCGCGCCGCCGCGCAGTCCACCCTTCCAGAGGAAGTTTTTCCAAATCAGCCCTCCCCAGAACGCTCCACAGCCGGCTCTTTTTCCGCACGCCACGGTTCAGTGCCAGATGCTGCAACCCGTTCTTCACGCGTGTCCGAATCTCCACCAGCTTGTGGCGGTGAATCAGCAACTGGCGCAGATCGCGCTGCTCGGCGCTGGGCGTCCACAAGCGAGGAAAGCGGCCCTCCACGAGCAGCTTCAGAAGATGCTCGGCATCGCGCCGGACGGTCTTCCGACGCACATAGCTGGCCCGGATGCGGGCCGCATCTCCGATCCATACCTCATGGCCCAGCCGCTGCAGAAAATCCACGAACCACTGACTGTTCCCGCACGCTTCTATGCCAATCAACGCCGGCATTCTTCGCCTGCCGGTTCACTTCGGCGAAGAACCGCTGTGCGACTTCTGCGGTCAGCAATCGATCGCGGTTCTTCGAGAATACAGCGTGGTTCCAAACCGCATCATCCATGCCCAGGCCCACAAACCATCGAAACAGCAGGTTGTAAATCCAGAGGCGTTATGGACCATGCTTCACCGGTTGCTCACGGGACCGAAATGATGGGCGATTTTGTGGGGAAGAAACCTCCAAAACAGCCCGAGGCTCCTACGCTCTTTACGGTGATACCTGCGGGCGCGGAGACGAGCGTCAGAGAGTGTCACGCAATCACGGACTTTACTTTGTTTGCGGCAGCCGAGGACGTTGCGAATGCCGAAGCCATGCTCAGCTCAATAGCACAGAAATAAGACCGGCAGTTAGCTCTGTACAAATCTAAACCAACCTTTAGACTCTGTTTGGGGGGTATCCCACCACCTTTATGTACTCCAGTGAGTACTCCGTCGTTCTCATGAAAATTGAAGACGCGTGTTTACAGAAAGATATGGCGGTACTGAAGGTTTTCCGGTAGAACAAACTGAAACGTGCCCATCACTAGCCAAACCACCCAAACCTCTGCCCCTGCTACGGGTACGAACCTGGTACAAGGACTGGGCCTCTTCAGCGCAACAGCCATCGTCGTCGGGTCGATGATCGGCTCAGGCATTTTTATCGTGCCTGCCGATATCAGCCGCGGAGTGGGTTCGCCGGCCCTGTTGATAGCGGCATGGTTGGTAACGGCGGCAATGACCATGATCGGGGCCCTGAGCTATGGCGAGCTAGCCGCGATGATGCCGCGAGCTGGCGGCCAGTACGTTTACCTGCGCGAAGCCCTCGGCCCTATGTGGGGCTTCCTTTATGGCTGGACCCTGTTTCTCGTCATTCAGACCGGTACGATCGCGGCCGTCGCTGTGGCCTTCGGGAAGTTCCTCGGGGTCTTCTTTCCCAGCGTCTCCGCCTCGCACTGGCTATGGCACATCGGACATGTTCCGGCGTGGCGTGTGGGGCCAATGGTCCTCGGCAACATGGAGATTGGTGTGAACACCGCCAACCTGGCCGGCGTCGTGATCGTGATTTTGCTGACGGCGGTAAACGTTTTTGGCGTCCGTTTAGGCGCGCTCGTCCAGAACATATTCACGACCGCGAAGGCCGCTGCGCTGCTTGGCTTAGTGATTCTGGGCTTCCTGCTTGGACGCAACGCCAACGCCATCCACGCGAATTTCGGTTCGAATTTTTGGCAGGGAGCATCCTTCTCAACTCTCCACGCAGTGGAAGTCGGTGTGGGCGGTTCTATTGCGATGGTCGGGCTGTTTACGATCCTCGCCATAGTTCAAACCGGATCGCTCTTCTCTGCGGACGCCTGGAACAACGTGACCTTCACCGCCGGTGAGGTCCGCAATCCGCGTAGAAACCTGCCGTTCTCATTGGTAATGGGCACCGGATTAGTGCTCACCCTCTACATTCTCGCGAACTTCGTGTATCTGATGGCGTTGCCCCTCCACGGCGATCCTAACGGAACGACCATCTTTGCGCGTGGCATCCAGTACGCATCCGAGGATCGCGTCGCAACAGCGGTGCTGCAACAGATTTTCTCCGCGCGCGGAGCTTACCTGATGGCGGCGGCCATCCTCATCTCGACCTTCGGCTGCGTCAATGGACTCACGCTGGCCGGTGCGCGCGTATATTACGCAATGAGCAACGACGGGCTGTTCTTCAAGGCCGCCGGCAAACTTCATCCGCGCTACAAGACACCGGTCGCATCGTTGATCGTGCAGGCTATATGGACCTGTCTGCTGTGTTTGTCCGGGTCTTACGGCCAGCTGCTCGACTACACCATGTTCGCAGCGCTGTTGTTCTACATTCTGACCATTGGCAGTCTCTTCGTCCTGCGCGCGAAGCGTCCCGACGCCGAAAGACCCTATAAAGCGATCGGATACCCCATGCTGCCTGCCGTTTATATCCTCATGGCGGCGTGGATATGTGTCGTACTATTGCGTTATAAGCCCCAGTACACGTGGCCGGGATTGTTCATCGTTCTGCTGGGCGTACCGGTTTTTGCCGTGTGGTCTCGCAGGGGAACCCCACAGCTGTCGAATTGACCTTTGTTTGGAGGAAGAACCTCATACATGGCGAACCTTCTAGCGGTTAAGCCGCTCTCTTCGCTGAAGCAGGAAGCTGGCGAAGAAGGCGAGCACACACTCCGGCGGTCTCTGGGACCGGTTAATCTCATTACGCTGGGTATCGGAGCCATCATTGGCGCGGGCATCTTTGTCCTCACCGGCCAGGCAGCGGCCCTCCACGCGGGCCCGGCCATCGCGCTCAGCTTCGTCATCGCCGGCATCACCTGCGCCTTCGCCGGACTGTGCTATGCCGAATTCGCCTCTATTATCCCCATTGCCGGATCGGCTTATACCTATGGATACGCCACTCTGGGCGAGCTTGTTGCCTGGATCATCGGCTGGGATCTGGTGCTTGAATATGCCTTCGGCGCGGCGACCGTCGCGTCCGGGTGGTCTGGCTATCTGCTGAGTCTCCTGGAACAGATTGGGCTCACGCCCTCGGCCTCCCTGGCACGCTTTACGACCACCTACGGAAATGACATCTATCTTTATCACGGCAAATGGGCGCCGCTGGCTTCGCTCCCGATGGAGGTAACGTCGGTTGCCGGAATGCCGCATGTCGTTGGGATATTCAACGTCGTCGCCTTCCTCGTGATCCTCGCCGTAACCACGATTTTGGTCATAGGCATCAAGGAATCGGCCAATCTCAACTCCGCGATCGTCATGGTCAAGCTGGGTGTTGTTGGCATCTTCCTCGTTCTGGGAGTCCACCACCTGATCCTTCATCCGGAACTGCTCAAAGCGAACTGGCATCCATTTATTCCGCCTCACCAGGGGCCGGGCGCTTTCGGAATACAGGGCGTAGTGGCTGGAGCGTCGTTTGTCTTTTTTGCTTACATCGGTTTTGATGCTGTCTCCACGGCAGCTCAGGAAGCAAGAAACCCGCAGCGCGACATGCCTATCGGCATCCTTGGCTCGCTGGTGGTCTGCACCATCCTGTACATCCTCGTGTCCCTCACGCTTACGGGCCTGGTCCCCTATGCCGAACTCAATGTGGCGGAGCCGGTCGCCGTCGGTATCGACGTTACCGGTGTCGCATGGGGCAGCCTGCTGGTGAAGATCGGCGCTGTCTTCGGCCTCGGAACTGTGATGCTGGTGATGTTGCTTGGCCAGTCGCGCGTCTTCTTCTCGATGTCCCGCGACGGGTTGCTGCCGAAGTGGGCCAGCGCGATTCATCCGAAGTTCCGCACGCCCTGGATCTCGAATATCGTCGTGGGCACGATCGTAGCGTTTCTCCCCGCTTTGCTGCCCATCGCCAAGCTGGCCGCGCTGGTGAACATGGGCACGCTGCTGGCGTTCACCATCGTGTGCGCCGGCGTCTGGATTCTTCGCGTCCGTCATCCTGGCCTGGAGCGGCCCTTTCGAACACCGCTGGTGCCGCTGGTGCCGATTTTGGGCATTATCAGTGCTGTCTACCTGATGCTCAACCTGCCTCTTATTACGTGGATAGTGGCCATCGCGTGGCTGATCATCGGGCTCGTGATCTACTTCACATACTCAACCAAGCACAGCAAGGTTCAGCAGTTGCCCGTCGTTGTGACGCGCAGCAGCTAACCAATCTGCCAAAACGCCTCGGCCTTCCTGATTCCGGGGCTGTTGACTCTCCATTTTGCGTTACCACTCGCGCACAGCCTTGCCTCCCAAGGCCTCGGGGTCGACGATCATCGCGTAGGAATGCATCACAGAGACGAGTGTACCCAAGTGGATAGCGCGCTGCGCTTCCTGATGTGCGAACCGATACGAGAGCGGTTACACTTGGCTCACCCCCACCAAGCATGCAGACGTTCACCAGATTCGGACCCTACGAGATTGTCGAGCAGATCGGTCACGGCGGCATGGGTCTCGTTTACCGCGCGCACGACCTGCGTCTGAATCGCGACGTCGCGCTGAAAGTAATTGCGGACACATATCTCGCTGCCAGCCCGCTGATGGCCGATTCTCGCGAGCGCTTTTTCCGGGAGGCTCGAGCGTCATCGGCCCTCAATCATCCCAATATCTGCACGATCTACGACGTTGGCGAGCAGGATGGCCGACCTTATCTAGTTATGGAGCTGCTCGAAGGCGAGACGCTCAAGCGCGTGATTCACGGCCATTCGTTGCCTGTCGATCAAATCGTCGATTACAGCATTCAGCTTGCGTCCGCCCTTATCGAGGCTCACGCTCACGGCATCCTGCACCGTGACATCAAGCCGGCGAATCTCTTTATCGCGCGGCGAGGGCAGGGAAATGGCACCCTGAAGGTATTGGACTTTGGATTGGCCAAGCACTCGACTGTACTGGCCAACTCTTCTGCGTCGAACTCGCTCGGCGATTTAACCAAACCCGTGGTAGATGAAAGCCTCACAAGCCCGGGCTCGACGACGGGAACCGTGGCTTACATGGCTCCCGAACAGGCTCGCGGAGAGGAGTTGGATGCGCGCGCAGATCTCTTCTCCTTCGGCGTTGTGATGTATGAGATGGCGACGGGCTCCGCGCCTTTCTTTGGGCAGTCCATCGCGGAGATCTTCGCCGCACTGTTGACTCGCGAACCGGAGTCCATTCGCAAGCGCGTTCCCCAGTTTGCCAAGGACCTGGACCGGATCATCCTCAAGGCATTGGCCAAAGACAAGGCTCAGCGCTACGCATCGGCGACCGAGTTGTTAGCCGATCTCGAACAGGTACAGTACCGGCTCCTGAGCCGTACCGGCGCGAGCCTTCCGTCGCAAACAGGCCTTCGGATCATTCAGCGCCGCAGAAGCCCCTGGCCCTGGGTGGTGACTCCGATCGTCATCGCTGCCCTTGCCATTGCTGCATATTTCGGATGGCATCGATGGCGCGAGCCGAAAGTGACGCCACTCGCCGAGGCCGATTCCATCATCCTTTCCGAGTTCACGAATCATACCGGCGACTCAGCCTTCGATGTAGCACTCAAGCAGGCCCTTACATTTGAATTGGAGCAGTCGCCGTTTCTGAACGTGGTGAGCGAGTCGCATCTGCGCCAGAGCCTGTCGTATCTGGGGAAGTCGCCAGACGAGCCGATCACTCCGGCCATCGCGCGCGATATTGCCGAGCGAGAGGGCGACAAAGCCATCGTCAACGGAACCATCTCGAATATCGGCAATCAGTATGTGATCACACTCGAAGCACAGAACGCCTCAACGGGAGAAGTGTTTGCCAGTGGGCAGGGGCAGGCAAACGGCAAAGATCATATTCCCGATGCGCTGCACACTGCGTCCTTTTCCTTGCGGAAACAACTCGGAGAATCGCTGGCCTCGATTCAGAAACTCGATCTTCCCGTTAGAGAGGCAACCACCCCGTCGCTTGATGCTTTCCGCGCCTACGCGATGGGCCAAAGCCAGCAGGCGCAGGCAAACTTCGCGCAGAGCATCACCTTTTATAAACGCGCCATTGAACTTGATCCGAGCTTCGCTATGGCCTACGCGAATCTTGGCGTCGCGTATGTAACGCTCGGCAATGAGACTCAAGGCAATGCCGCCATTACCCGCGCGTTCGAGCTGTCGGACAAGGTTTCCGAGCGCGAACGGCTGTATATCCGGGTACGCTATTACCTGAATGTGACCGGGGATCTCCCGCAGGCTATCGACACTCTTCGTCTCTACCGGGATACTTACCCGAACGATCCCGCCGTGCCCAGTCAGCTCTCCGTCGCTTATTTCACTCTGGGCGAGTTCGGTCACGCCTATGAGCAGGTAAAGCGGATGCTGGAGCTGAATCCAAAAAGCGGGACGGCCCGCGTGAACGCCATCCTCGCGCTCACCGCCCTTAACCGTTTCGATGAAGCGAAAGCCATGTACCAGCAGGCGACGGCGTTGAATCTCGCCGAAGATGCTTCGATGCGCGGCACCTGGATCTACACCGCATATCTAATGGGCGATCAGGCCGCGGTCCAGCAGCAGGTGGAGTGGGCGCGCGGGCAACCCGACGGATTCATACTTAATTCGCAGATGGCACTGATTCACGAGAATGAAGGGCGATTCGCGGAAGCCGGGAAGGATTGGCAACGGGCCATCGCGCGAATGACCGATCAGAAGCTCGGGAACGCCACCGCTACCCTGATCACCCAGCAGACTCTTGACCGGGCGCTCGTCGGCTCCTGCACTGACGCTGTCCCGAACCTCGAACGCAGCCTGAAGCTCGACCAGGAGCGCACCATGCAGGGAAGCGCGGCCATCGCCTTCGCCCTCTGCGGCCAACCTGCCCGTGCACTGGCCATTCGGCAGGATTTGGCTCGTGCCTATCCCCAGGACACCATCATCAACCATGTCTTTCTGCCGGACATCGATGCCGTCATCGAGCTTGGCCGGAATCGCCCTCAAGACGCTCTTACCGTGCTCGCTCCCGCCGCCGACTATGACATTCTGGGTATCGGATCATATCTCCGCGGCCTGGCCCATCTCGCGCTCAAAGACGGAGCCGCTGCGGCCTCCGACTTCAGTTTTCCTCTCGCCCACCGCGGCGTTTTCGTACTCTGCCAGGTGCAGGGAATGAACGTCGCCTATCCGCTCAGCATGCTCGGGTTGGCGCGCGCGGAGTCACTTCAGGGTGACCGGGTGAAGGCTCTCCAGCAATATCAGGCATTCTTCGACTACTGGAAGAGTGCCGATCCAGACCTGTCTCCTCTCGTCGAGGCGCGCCGCGAGTTCGCCGCACCCGGACAATAAAGCCATCGAAGATCCGTAGACTGTCTCGATGAAAACGCGTACATTTACGCAGGGCATTACACGCGGCTGAGCAATCGCCTTGAGTTCCGTGCACTCGTCCACGTACATTGACGAACGTAAGAAATAACCTGGGGAAGGGTAGAACAGAGCACAGTGAATCTGACACTTATCGACTGGCTCATCATGCTGTTGTATTTCGTTTTTGTGCTGGGCATCGGTTTTGCGCTCAAGCGATTCATGAAGACGAGCAAGGATTTCTTCCAGGCCGGGCGCGCCTTACCCGCCTGGATTTGCGGATTGGCCTTCATCTCTGCCAACCTCGGCGCGCAGGAAGTCATCGGGATGGGCGCTTCAGGCGCCAAGTATGGAATCGCCACGAGCCATTTCTACTGGATCGGCGCGATTCCAGCGATGATCTTCGTGGGCGTCTTCATGATGCCGTTTTACTACGGCTCGAAGGCGCGTTCGGTCCCGGAGTTTCTGCGCCTGCGCTTCGATGAAAAGACCCGCGCCTACAATGCCTGCTCCTTTGCCGTGATGACCGTCTTCTCTTCGGGCATCTCTATGTATGCCATGGCGCGGCTTATCCAGACTCTGCATGTCTTCGATTCGCTCTTCATCAAGCTGAACATGCCCCTGGGCTGGATCTTCCACTTCGCCGTCATCATTTCGGCAGTCATTGTGCTTGGCTACATCTTTCTAGGCGGCCTCACCAGCGCGATTTATAACGAAGTGCTGCAGTTCTTCCTCATCGTCGCCGGATTCCTGCCGCTTGTCTGGGTAGGCCTCAAAAATGTAGGCGGATGGAACGGCCTGAAGGCGACGCTTCCCAGCGCGTATACGCACTCCTGGCAAGGTATGACGAACCCGCACAACAATCCGCTGGGGGTGGAGTGGTTCGGGCTTGCCATGGGACTTGGCTTCGTGCTTTCCTTCGGCTACTGGTGCACGGATTTCCTCGTCATTCAGACCGCCATGGCATCGGATTCGGAAGAATCGGCCCGGCGCGTACCGCTCATCGCTGCGATTCCGAAGATGTTCTTTCCATTCCTCGTCATCCTTCCTGGCCTGATCGCGATTGCCACTCCCGCAATCACGCAACACGCTATGGTGCACACGCATGTCGCGCGCACATCGGCCAGCGCGCTAGTCGCCACTGACCTCAATAACTCGATCAGCACGGGCAAAGGCCTCATCCCGGCGAAGGTCAATCCAGTTACCGGCAAGGTCATGACGGATGAGAAAGGTAATCCGCTCTTCGACTACGATCTGGCCATCCCCAACATGCTATTGTATTACTTCCCAACAGGTATTCTCGGCCTCGGCCTCACGGCGCTGCTCGCCAGCTTTATGTCCGGCATGGCCGGAAACGTGACTGCCTTCAACACCGTCTGGACCTACGACCTCTATCAGGGCTACATCCACAAGAATGCGAGCGACTCCCACTACCTCAAGATGGGGAGGTGGGCCACTGTCGGGGGTATCCTGCTTTCGATCGGAGCAGCCTATGCCGCAACGTCGTTCAACAACATTATGGACACGCTCCAGCTCGTCTTCTCCTTCGTCAACGCGCCATTGTTCGCGACGTTTTTGCTCGGCATGTTCTGGAAGCGCACAACTGGCCACGGAGCGTTCACGGGCCTGATAAGCGGCACCGTGGCAGCCGTCCTGCACCACGGCCTCACCCTTCCCACTGACGCGCGTCCCGGCATCCACGGCGGTTGGATTGCTGTCGTACATTTCTATCCGAGCCAGATGGCGCAGAACTTCTGGACCGCGATCTGGGCATTCTCGGTGAACTTTGTGATCACCGTCGTCATCAGTCTTCTAACCAAACCGCGGCCCGAGTTCGAACTTGTCGGATTGGTCTACTCGCTTACCCCCAAGCCTGTCGAGCACACCATGGGGTGGTATGCGCGACCCAAGGTGATCGCGGTCGGTTTGATCGCTATGCTCATTGCACTCAATCTGATCTTCAAATAGGCGAGAGGAAACAAGCAGATGAATCTCGATCTTCGCGTCCCCATGGGAGCGCTCTTTACCCTGGTTGGCGGCATCATGAGCACCTACGGATTCTTCACGCGCGGCAGTGTTATCTATGAGCGCTCCGCCGGCATGAACATCAACCTCATCTGGGGCTTGGTCATGCTGATCTTCGGCGTGACGATGTATCTGCTCGGACGCAGGGCAGACAGACGGCCGAAACCTCAACCAGTCGAAGGCACCCCACGGCCTTTGGGACACGGACACGGCGGCCATTAAAACGTAGTTGGTTCCAGCTGGCGCTCGTGTAAGAATTCGAGCGGAATGCCGACCACGAAAGCATCAGTTCAACTGAACCACGCCTTAACGAAGAAGATGACGCGCAGGGCGTGGTTCATGTTTTTGATGTGTTTGCCGGTCATTTGCCTGGCTGTCTACTACACTCCACTGCTTGTGTCCCTTGGCTGGCACGTGACGCATGGAATGGCCGTTAACTACCGCGGACTCCGAATTCAGGTGCCATTTGGCTGGACTGCCGACACCAGTTCGCAGAATGAAGACTTTCCCGCCAGCCCGCAAGGAATCACTTTGGAAAAGCAGGCGGAGACGCTCCACATTGAAGCCCCGGGTCCGGAGACGATGTACTTTAACATTCTGCTGCCCGATGCAGGAATCACTCCGTCTCAGCAGGCCGCCCAGTGGGAGAATTTATTTCGTCAATCGCATCCTGCTTCAGACTTCAACGTGTCGCGCGTTCGCGGTCTCTCCTCGGATATGGACTGCCTTCAGGCCATACCGCTCGCCAGCCGCTCTGCCGCTGCGTTGGACTGCATCTCCCTCAAGAACGGCTGGGTGTGCGTATATGCCGGCTCGCAGGCGCATGTGCCCTTATTTCTGCAGGTGGCCGGCGCATTGAAGGCCAAGGCGTAGCCGGGTCTTCAACATGCCCCAACCCGTTAAACTAAAACCAGAATGAAGCATCGCACAATCAAGCACTACGAGTTAGTCCGCCGTTTGGGCACCGGTGGCAGCGGCATCGTCTACCTTGCCACCGACACGCTGTTGATGCGCCCCGTCGTGCTGAAAGTATTGAAGAGAGGCGCGCTCACGGTTGAACAGATGCGCACCACCGTTCTGCGCGAAGCGCGCATGGCCTCGGCCATCGAACACCCCAACGTATGCGCCATTTATGAAGTCGGTGAGGAAGGCGCCGAAGGCTTCATCGTCATGCAGTACGTACCGGGCCAGTCGCTCGACAAACTCATCGCCAAGGGGCCGGCGAGCCTGCAACTTCTCCTCTCCGTGGGCATCCAGATCGCCGACGGTCTGAGTGCAGCGCACTCGCTCGGCATCTTTCATCGTGACCTCAAGCCCGCAAACGTCATGCTAACGGATGGCGGCCTGGCCAAGATTCTCGACTTCGGACTGGCAAGGCGCATTAACCTCGAAGACGCTGAGTTTGACCCGGCAAAATCCTCCCGGCTCAAGACAGATCCAGCGACGGCCACCTACACCGCGCGCGGAGGCACCATTGCCTACATGGCGCCCGAGCAGTTCGTCACCGGGCAGAGCAGTGTACAGAGCGACCTTTGGGCGCTGGGAGTTATCTTGTACGAGTTGGCCAGTGGACGCCATCCCTTCGCGCGTCCCGAAGCGGATGAGTTCCAAAGCATCCGTGCCATTCAGTACCTCGATCCGCAACCGCTCGAGGTAGCCGCTGAGTTGAATTCCGTCATTCTCAAGCTGCTTCGAAAAACGCCCGCGGAGCGCTACTCAAGCGCGGCCGATGTACGCGAGGCTCTCAAGACCATCATGAAAACCTCGCAGATCGAAACCGGCATCATTCCTGGCGATGCCGGGGCGAATCTGCCCCCTTCGAACGCGGAGACCGAGAAGCGCACCACCGGCCTGCTCTCCATGCTTGCCGAGCGCTTTCGCGAATCGGCGGATACGAAAGAAAAGCAGAACACCATCCTCGTCTTGCCATTCCAGAATTTTGGACCCTCTGAAGTGGCGCCACTCTATGGCTTCGCGCTGGCAGACGCGATTGCTGCCCGTCTGGCGCGTATGTCGTCGCTCGTTGTGCGCCCTTCGAGCGCCCTCATGCACCTGCCGCTGGCCCAGTTGGATCCCCTCGCCATCGGCCATAAGCTTCTAGTGGAGTGGGTACTCACAGGCAATTTTATCCGCTCCGAAAAAGGCTTCGATCTCAATTGGCAGCTGCTCAACGTTCCCGGCGAGAGCATCCGCGCGGCGGAGCCATCAGCGTGCCGTCGTTCGATCTCATCGCCGTGCAGACAGAGATCTGCGACGAAGTCTTCGCGTCTCTGCAGGGGCTGGGACAGCTCAACCAGCATCCCGAACGCGGAAGCGCTCGCAGCGAGCCGCTGGCCGAAAATCTGTCCGAAGAATACCTGCAGGCTCGCGCCATGCTGTCATCCTTTATGCAGCGCACCGGCAGTCGCCTCGACCTCAACCGCGCGCGTGAGCTATTCGACAACGTGGTCGAGCGTGATTCCTCGTTTGCTCCTGCCTGGACCGGGTTGGGCATTACACATCTGCAATATCTGCGCCACGGATTTGGCGGCCACATGCACGTCATGGCAGCACGCCGTGCCTTCGATCGCGCACTCGAGATTGATCCGGGCTCCGTGGAAGCGAATTTATACCGCGTCTACATGCTCCTGTCACGCGGTGAAAAGGAGAGCGCGCGTCACGGCATCGAAAACCTTCTCCAGGAGGCCGCGAACGACTGGAACGTTCACATGGTCGCGGGTATCACCTTGAGGATGGACGGCATGTATGAGCAGGCCCTCGACCAGTTCAATCGTTCGCTGAGTTTGAATCCCTCGAATGCTCCCGTGATCTACAACCACCGCGCCCGCGTCTACCAGTATCAAAACCAGCTGGAGTTGGCCGGCGAAGAACTCGACAAGGGCCTCACGCTCGAGCCTAAGCACCCTCTGCTACGCACCTCCTACGCTTACCAGCGGATGCGCCTCGGCGATCTTCGCCAGGCGATTGAAATTCTAGAAGGAGTCATTCGCGATGACGACAGCATGCGCATCGCCTATCCAACCCTGGCGATGTGTTACGCCATGGCGGGAGAACGCGACCGCGCCGCATCGTTCATCGAGGAAGGCTCCATGGCCGCCGCCGAGGCCGACAGCGAAATGGCGTACCGCCTCGCCACCTACTTCGCTGTGGATGGCGATGAGAGCGAAGCGCTGCATTGGTTACGCCGGGCAATCTACCTGGGCAATGAGAATTATCCATGGTTCGCGAAGAATCCCGCGTGGAATCGTCTTCACGGCCACGGCGACTTCGAACGCATTCTCGAAGATCTGAAGAAAACTTATCGCCGCAATCAGAAGAACTGGAAGCGGCTGCTCGATCAGGCGCCGCAGAGCTCTTCGTGAGTCGTCACTAGTCCTGAACTTGCGTTTGCCGACGCAAGTCTTTCGGCGCAGCATGCTTCCAGGCCGAGAGCAGGGCCTGCCCTACGATCTGCTTCTTCGCCGCCTTCAGATACACATGCGTCGAGCCGTGCTCACCCCAGAATCCCGGAACAGGCGCGAACGCCGCCGAGTCCACTTGAGTGAACCGGAGCTGGTGGGGCAGAGACAGCTTTACCATGCCGAAGTTCTTATTCGGATACGCGAGCGTAGCGAAGATTTTCCTGCGCACTCGGAAGTCGGGATGGTTCATATGCTCCGCCTCGACTGCTTCCGGCAGATCGAGAGCGAGTCGTCGAAATTTATTCGCGGTCATCGCGTTCACCCGTGTGCCTTTTGTTCCAGCTGTTCCTTCGACATATCTTTGATATGTGTCCCGATGAACCACTGGAAACCGAATGGATCAGCCACGCCAGCCATCCTGTCACCGTAGAACTGATCGGCCGGCTCGCGCAGGCTCTTCGCGCCCGCCGCAAGAGCCTTCCGGTAAACCGCATCGCAGTCCTCGACGTAGATCATCAGGCTCATGGGCGCGCCTCCGTAGTGCTCGACGCTGAGCGCTCCCCACTGCGGATTCTCATCCGCCATCATGACGCAGGAATCGCCGATCTCGATCTCCGCGTGGCCGATCCTGCCATCGTTGCCGGCCATGCGAAGGCGCTCGGTTGCGCTGAAGGCCTTGGTGTAGAAGGCGATCGCATCGGCGGTGCTCTTGAAATACAGATACGGCTGGACGCTGTGGTAGCCGTCGGGGATAGCTCTTACTTCAGGCATGTGATTTCTCCTCGCGTATGGCTTCTCTTCTATTGACAGCAAGTGTGACGCGCAGTGATGAAATTGGATTGTAAAAATCTGACCTCTCGCGTCGATCAGACGAGCGGTACATGGTTCAGATGCTCCGTGGCACGCGCCGCGTACACAGTCGGGGTAAATCCGGAAAAGCTCTGAAAATCATGAATGAAATGCGCCTGGTCATAATACCCGCAATCGACCGCAACATCCGCCCAGTCAATGGGCGATGCGCGATGAACCTTTCGCAACACACGCTGAAATCGCTGCACGCGGCTGAACGACTTCGGCGCGAGCCCCACCTGGTTGTGAAACAGTTCCACAAACCTGCGATGGCTCAGACCGATCCGATCCAGCACTGACGCAACGCTCATGCGGTGCGGGCGCGCGCAGAAGTGGTGCAGCGCAAAACTCACTCCCGGATGCAGCTCGAAGGGCCGCACCGCCTGGCGCATCAGAAAGCTCTGCGTCAATTCGAACATGCCATCAATGTCGGAAGACGCCAGCAGCCGCTCGCGGAGCTCGTGGACCGAGTTGCGCCATAGGCCTTCGAGAGATACGTCGCTGTCGGCAAATTCTGATGACGGAATGCGAAAGAAGGGAAATGACCCGCCGGGCTGAAATTCAATCCCAAAGACGGGGTCTTCCTGCTCGGTGTCAATCACAAAAGGCCGCGACCGTGGTCCCGACAGAACCGCAAGACCGAATGACTCACATTTACCCAAATCACATGGGTCGTAGATGCGAATAGGTTCATCGCGCAGGTTGATGATGATGGCGGGCTCGCCGTTCGGCATCAACTGCTCTTTCGCGTGCGTTTGCGGGGCGCCCTCCCAGTACCAGAAGCACTTCACAAACTGCGCGAGAGGCGCAGGCGGCGTGTAAAGTCGATGAGTCATGGCACGCAGCTCATTTTACTCTGCTGCGGTAAAAGAGGGCGTCGAAGCGCTCGGAGCCATTAGTGATGCACGGAGGACCCGTCTGAACTATCCAATTTGGCTTGGTTCAGACGGGTCCCACTTGCGGGCGGCGAATCGCCTACTCGGTTTCTGCCACGAAGACAGCAGTTGTAAGCGCGGGAACAGTAACTGTGCCCTGCGTCGAGTTAAAGGTTGACTGCCGAGTAGTTGGATCGCCGGAGTTTTGCTGGACTGGGTGCAGGTGTAGTTGCAAACCTTGCAGCCGACCATCGGTGAAGTTGATTTGTGCGTTGGTTGCGTTGAAGACGACGACGATGTGCTTGTAGACTCCGTAGTTCCCGCCGTTAGCGTCCAGCTTCATAGCGATAAGGCCAGGCGTCTGGCTTTGTCCGGTGTTAAGGAAGGTGAGGTTTTGCTGCACCTCCTCGAAGGTAAGCATGCGGAAGAGTTCTGAACTGTAGCGGATCTGTAGCAGTTCGCGGAACGCCTCGCTGCTGTATGCGATATTTACCGGCAGGGGGGTATACGCTGCATTGCTGAGCAGTGGCGTCATGATGGGCCATTGGGCCTGGTTCTGGCTGGCGATGGGCAAGCCGATTCCCCAGTTAGCCGTCTGGCCGCTCCAGTCGATCTTGTTGAACCAGTCTCCGGAGTCGTAGCTGTTGTTGTCCATGTCCTTCGAGCGCAGTAGATCGTCGCCGGCCTGGAAGAATGGGATTCCCTCGCCGAGGGTGACGAGGCTCATGCCGATGATCTGTCGGCGGGCACGGGTGGCGATAGAGTCGTTGAAGCTCGACTTTAACTGCACCTGGTCGAAGAGGTCCTGATTGTCGTGAACCGAGGCGTAGTTGACTGCTTCGATGGGACTCTTTGTGTAGCCGGTCGGCTGGCTGTTGTAGATCACCTGGGCTCCAGTAACTGTTGCCCCGGCGCTATCGGTAAAAGTGTAGTCGCGCAGATTGCCGGTGAGGCCGACGTCAATCCAGTCCGAGTACTGCAGCAGTTGGGCCTGCTGGCTGGGCGATGGCGGGTTGGCGTTGGTGTAATCGCTGGAGTCGGTGAAGAGGCCGGTGGCAAAGCCTTGGACCCGCTCATCGGTAAACGGGCTGCCTCCGTGAATGCCGTCACGGATGCGGTCATTGAAGGTGCCGATGCCGAATCCATAGAGATTGATCTGCGAGGCGTTGGGGCCGATCTGGTTGTTTTCGGTGTCTCCGAAGTTGAAGCCCTCTCCGTAGAGATAGATCTTCGATCCGTCGACACCGTCTTTCTCGAGAGTAAGTGCCTGCAGAGCGGCTTTAATATCCGTCATGTTGTAAGTGAACATGAAGCTCATGATGTCGAAGCGGAAGCCATCGATCTTGTACTGGGTGGCGTTGAGTACGAGACTGTCGATGATTAGTTTTTCCATCATTTTGTGTTCGGCTGCGGTGTCCGGGCAGCAGGAGCCTTCTTCGAGATTACCGTTCGCGTCGAGGCGGTGATAGTAGTTCGGCACCACCTCATCGAGATTGGAGTTGGGCCCTTCGCCGCTGGCGTTGGTGTGGTTGAAGACGACGTCCTGCACGACGCGCAGGCCGGCCTTGTGCAATCCGTCCACCATGATGCGGTATTCGCGGACGCGGTGGTCGGGATTGATGGCGTAGCTGCCTTCGGGGGTCATGTAGTGCACAGGATCGTAGCCCCAGTTATAGGCCGGACTGCTCTGGCTGGCGGTGACAGCGGCCTGCTGCTGCTGGCCGTCCGGTGGAAATGCCGCCAGACCTGTGGGAATGATCCACGTGGATTTGTCTTCGTTCACGCTGGCGAAGTGGAAGGATGGGAGAATATGGACGGCTTTGAGTCCGCTGGCGGCGAGCGAGCGCAGGTGCTTCATGCCATTTGAATTCTGATCGTCGAAGGCCTCGTACAAGCCCTGGTGCGCAGCAGGGACTGTAGGATCGTTCACGCTGAAGTCGCGGATATGAAGCTCATAGATGCTCATGTCGCTTAAGCTCCGCAGAGGAGGCGAATTGTCTTCATCCCACCCGGAGGGCTTGGTCTCGTCGGAGTCGAGGTCGGTGATCCGGCTCTTCGTGCCGTTGAGGGCGATGTCAATCGAATATGGATCGCTGGTAACGTTTGTGTCGACTGCCGAATCTGATGGCACCCAGACCTTCACGCTGTAGAGGTAATACTTGCCGCGCCAGTTGGGATTGCCGCGAGCCACCCAGACTCCGTTGTGGTTATGCATGGGGATGACGGCGGAGGACGAGGTGTCGGTCGAGTGGTCGAAGAGCTGCAGGGAGACGCTCTGGGCGGTGGGAGCCCAGACCTTCAGCTTGATTGCGCAGCTCTCATCGTCTGGCCAGTCGCGCCAGCCATGCTGATCGTCATGATGGAAAACGACGCCCAGCTTTCCGGAATAGTAGTAGAGATCGTCGAGGGCTCCGGCGAATTGGAGGCCGGTGGCGTAAGTCAGCGCACCGCTCGAGCCTACTGCGGAGAAGGCAAGCTGACCCTTGAGAGCGGTCTCGATCTCGGAGAGTTGAAGATCCGGTGGAATCGTAAGAACGGTGTAGCCGCTCAATTGGGGATAACGGTACAGCTCGTCCGCAGTGAGGGTGCCACCGACCGTCAGAGGGATGTTCGTGCCGCCAGTAATGCCGGTGGGAGTAACGGACAGGCCTCCGGTGAGGCTGAAGCTGAGAGCGTAGGTGTCGCCGCTCTGGACAAACTGGGGCTGGATGGCTATGCGCTGGCGGTCGAGCCAGTAGGCCTGCTCGACGTTCAGGAGGCTGGCGAGGATTTCGGCGGGTGTCGGCACGGATGTGTACACCGTGGCACTGCCGGAGATCACCCAGGCCTGGAGATAGGTATTCACGTTGAGATACATGTTGGGCCCGGGATCTTTCACGCCGGTCGAGGTGTTGTGGACGATGAATCCGATCTGCTGCGCATTGGCGATCAGAGCGATATCAAAGTACGCGCCGTAAGAGTCATAGCTGGTGGCGAAGGTAAGGCCGTCGTTGTAGTCGCCGGTATATTCGGCGGTGTCTTCGAAGGCGTATACGGACCAGTTGGAGTAGTTTCCATCGGGGCGATAGTAGTGAATGCGAGCGTATCCGGGAAGCAGGGCGTTGGGATTGCTGAGATTGATGGGTTTGTCGTAGAGCTTGCCGATTCCGGAGTAAGCCCAATATTCGTTACCCATGGTGGTGGGGTCTACGAACTCGTTGGGGCCGGGATCTTTCTGGTCTCCGCCGGGGGCGGTGGGATTGTGGATGATGAGGCCGACATTCTGTGCGCCGGAGGTGACGCCGACGTCGAAGTATGCGCCATAACTGTCGGTTCCGGTGACCTGCACGGGTCCGCCGCCGTAGTTTCCAGTATTTTCGGTGGTGTCGTAGAAGGCATAGACGGTCCAGCCGGTGTAGATGCCGTCGGGCCGGTGGTAGTGGATACGGATGTCAGCGGACGGGATGGGCGGATCGGACTGCGCGGAGGCTGGGGTGAATGCAAGGAAGCCAAACAGAAGCATGGGCAGCGAAAACGCAGCCCTGCAGAGAAGGCGGCACGTGGGTTTGAGTCTCATGGGGAGTCTCCTGAAGATGTATTCGGCGCTGGTTGTGGTTGCTCCGTTCAGCGGCGCTCACATTAGTCGGAGAGGACGTAAGGTGTCAAGCTACCGTGGTTTTGTTGGCTTCAGCCTGGGCCCTGTCTGTTGACTGAGTCGATTCCCGCTGCTGCAAGAGGAAAAGTCTCGCTTAGATAGCCCGTACACTCGGCTGAGCCAGACAGTGACTGGCTATTTATGAGTTGTGGGGATTGTGATGAAGCTTTTAATCTTTGCTGCTTGTGTTCTGTCTGCGTTTGGCAGTCTGAGAGCGCAGAAGCCTGTGTGGCAGCCATCCCCGGGACATACGCAAGTGCCGATATGGCCGGGGGGGGCGCCCGATCCGCAGCCTGTCGCGGGGCCGGAGTTCGTTGAGACCGATCCGAAGTTCCTGATCGCCGGCAAGACCGTGGCGGGAATAAGCAACGTGACGCGGCCTACGATGACAGTCTATTCGGCGGAAGGAAAGAATACGGGCGCTGCAGTCATTGTCTTCCCTGGCGGAGGCTATCAGGGGCTGGCCATCGATCTTGAAGGCACGGAGGTCTGTGACTGGCTGACGCCGAAGGGGATCACCTGCGTGCTGCTGAAATACCGCGTGACGGATGTAGGGCCGTATCCGAAATCTGGGCCGTATCCGGAATCACCGATGGCACTGGAGGATGCGCAAAGGACGGTAGGGCTGGTGCGCCTCCACGCGGCGGAGTGGCATATCGATCCGCACAAGATTGGAGCGCTTGGGTTTTCGGCAGGAGGGCATCTGGTGGCAGCGATCAGCAACCATTTTCTGGAGCGGTTGTATCCGGCGGTCGATGGGGCCGACAAAGAAAGTTGCCGCCCGGATTTTGCGGTGGCGATTTATCCGGGGCATCTGTCGCTGTCCGCCGCAGAGTGGGATGCGAAACAAGGCACGAAGAAGTTTGTGATCCATTTTCCGGCGGGCACCGACAAGAACCTGGGATTGAATCCGGATATCCATGTGACGAAAGAGACGCCGCCTACGTTCCTGCTGCAGAACGAGGACGACCACGTGGACAGCGTGTACGACTCGCTGGCTTACTACATTGCGCTGGAGAAGGCCGGGGTTCCGGCGGAGATGCATGCGTATGCGCAGGGCGGCCATGCATTCGGGCTACGGCGCACGAAGCTTCCGGTGACAGCATGGCCGGAGTTGGTGGAGGCGTGGCTGGGCTCGATCGGGATGATTTCGGAGTAGGGGCGCCGGTAAAGCCCCCTACATCGCTTCTTTCAGTCCCCAGCCGACGAGGAGACTGTTCATGGGGTAGGACGTGAAGTAGCCGATGACCATGCCGATCTGCATCATGAACCAGTAGAGCGGCTGCGTAGGTTCGAGGTGGGGGTTCGGGAAGAGGACGAAGTAATTCAGCGCCATCCAGCCGAATAAACCGACTTCAAAGGCCAGGATGGAAAGCGTGTCGGCTTTGAGTGCGGCGATGAGAGCCTGTCCGGCCGACAGGTTGCGCATGGGTTTGATGGTGAAGTACTGGAAGGCGATTCCGAACAGCCACGCGAGGAAGAGGTCGGCGGCAAAGGAGGCGTAGAGCATCGAGCCGAATAGAGTGAGTCCGAGGCCGAAGAGGGAGAATTCGGCGATGATGTCTCCGACGGTGCAGCCGGCTCCGCAATGGCTGGTGGCGACGGCGGTTTGCTGCCAGGTGGGGTTGCGGGCCATCGCGTTGTGATCCATGCCGGACATAGTGTCATGACTCGCTTTGTCGGGGCTGGCCTTCTTTCCGAGGCGAAAGTAGGCCCAAAGGGCGAAGACACTGAAGTAAAGCGCAGTGATCGGCCAGACGACGTTCATAATCCACATCTTCTGCGGATGGCGGAGCTCATCGACTGCGATGACGATGGCGCAGACGATGGCGACAACGGTCGAGACCCAGGCGAGCGCTTCCATTACGGACCTCATTTGCGGCGGTTCATCTCATTAAGGCAGGCGCACCGGCTGACGCGTGGCGGAGAGAAAATCTCTGATGAACGTGAGGCTTCGATTGATCGCGGAAAAGAAGTTGTTGACGGTGGCGAGATCGGTTCCGCACAGCATCCTGATCTTGCCAGCGCGCAGCCGCAAGAAGCTAATCATCGTGCTTGACTACCCGGAAGCCCTCGGCGACTTCGACATGGGGCGTGTCCCACCCGCCTGGCGGGACGACATTCTGGTTGACCTCAGCTGGTCCCCAGGTGTGCGGCTCGTACACATACACGGGTGTCGATGTCTTTAGAACAGGATCGACGATCCTCCATGCCTCTTCGACGTAGTCCTGACGCGCGAACAGCGTTGCGTCGCCCGCTATAGCATCGCTCAGCACCCGCGAATAGGCTTCCATCTCGCCGGGACGCGGATGACGGCTGGCTACCAGTTCCACGTCCTGGCGTCTTCCTCCCTCAACAAAAGGCGCTACGGAAACGGCCATGGCCACGGTGATATCGGGACTCAGGCGGAAGCGCAGATAGTTCTGCGGCAAGTCGTGGTTGATGGGGGTCGCGGGAGGCCGGTGGAAGCGGGCGATGACTTCGAGACAGGTCATGGGCAGGTTCTTTCCGGCGCGGATGTAGAAGGGAACTCCCTCCCACCTCCATGAGTTCAACTCCAGCCGGAGGGCGGCGAAGGTCTCGACTTTGGAGTTCGTGGCCACGCCTTTTTCCTGCAGATAACCGTTGAACTGACCGCGCACGAGATTTTTCGGATCGAGCGGAGGAATGGTCTTCAGCACCTTGACCTTCTCATCGCGCAGCGACTCGCTATCGTCGCGCGCCGGTGGTTCCATGGTCAGATTACACATCACTTGAAAAATATGGTTCTGGATGACGTCGCGAATCGCCCCGGTCTGGTCGTAGAATACGCCGCGTCCCTGAATCCCGAAGTCTTCTGCCATGGTGATCTGCACGCTCTCCACATGGTCGCGGTCCCACATCTTCTCCATGAAAGAATTCGCGAAGCGAAAGGAGACCATATTGGTGACTGGACCCTTTGCGAGGTAATGATCGATGCGAAAGATCGCGGACTCGTCGAAGGCGGTATGCAGAATACGGTTGAGCTCCTGCGCCGAAGCGAGATCATGACCGAAGGGCTTTTCGACGATGATGCGCGCGCCTTTGGCAGAGCCCGACTTCACCAGTTGCTCGATCACCGTCTCGAAGAGGAAGGGCGGGATGGCAAGGTAGTGAGCGGGCCGCTCCGCCGCGCCCAGCGTAGTCCGGAGCGCGTGAAAGGTAGCAAAGTCCGCATAGTCGCCGTCGACGTACTGAAGCAAGGCGCTCAGCTTCGGCCACGCATCGGGATCGACCCCGCCGTGTGTTTCCAGGCTATCTTTGGCGCGCGCTTTGAACTGGTCGAGGTTCCAGCCAGCCTTGGCTACGCCAATCACGGGAATGTCGAGATTCCCATGCTGGACCAGTGACTGCAGCGCCGGAAAGATCTTCTTGTAGGCCAGATCGCCGGTCGCTCCGAAAAATACCAGCGCATCAGAATGGGGACTGCTCACGAATCGCCTCCTTAAAGCATGTCTTTTGAGGATATTCAGTTTCAAAGATTAACAATTGGTGATTAAGGATAAGCTACTCGCCGGTATCGAGGGCTTGGCGCGGTTTGATTTTTCGCGCCACGATGAGAATGCCGAGGAAGACCGCGCCCGCAGGGACTCCCAGTACCAGAATCGCACGCCGCAGCCCCTGCCTCACGCGCGGGGCCGAGCCGGCAGTCGTATCCCGGCAGAGGCTGCATCCCTGCGCGTGACTCAAGGCTGAGAAGGCCAGCAAGGCCGCGAGGACGAGCAGAAATCGAATGCGCTTCACTGGAAGCAGACGAGCAGGGCGAAGAGGAAGATCCAGAAGAGGCCCATGGTGTGCCAGTACCAGGCCGTGCAGTCGACGACGATCTGGCGCAGCTCAATTCGGCGCAAGACAAAGAGCGCGCCGAGCGCCGCGGCCAAGGCGACCACTCCCAGCAGCAAGTGGACACCGTGGGTGCCGGTGATCAGATAGAAGAAATGGCTGCTGGGGTCGGGCGAGTTATAGCGGAAGCCCTCCTGGACCAGCTGCTCCCAGGCGATCCACTGTCCGGCGAGAAAGAGCGAGCCCAGAACGCAGGTCGCCACCAGCCAGGGAGCGGCGCGCTTCACTGCGGGGCGGCCAAGGCCAAGCCACTCGTCCATCACGTCAATCTCGTGGAAGAGCTGCCGCCGCGCCATTTCCATGGTCAGGCTGCTGAGAATGAGGATGGCGGTGTTGATCCAGAGAATGGGCGGCACGGCCAGCGGATGCCAGTCAGTAACGTAGTTCTCGCGGGCGTCGAAGTGTCCGGCGCTCTGGCGCACGAAGAAGGCGCTGACCAGCGCAACGAAGAACATCAGGTCGCCGGCAAGCGCGAAGAGGACTCCGAGCCGGTAGCGGGTGAGGAGTTCGCGTGGGCCGCGCCGGCCGGAGGGGCGATTCTCCCAGTTGTCCCCGTCGCCGCCGCCGCCTGTCGGCCGCCGGTCGAGGGGCGGTTTACCACCAATGCCGGTATCTTTGCGCTCTATCTCAACAGGATGGCGAGTGAAGGTGGCAGGCATCGCAGTCCCCTAACACGACAGCTTACTCCTGTTTTGATGCCATTTCCCACTGTGGATGAAAGTTCGTTTCGTTTGCCAGGATTTCATATTCATAGGGTCCGCGTTCTACCCGCCCGCGTGCCATTTCGGGAGCCCATTCGAGGGTCGTCGCCTCCCAGGGATTGGTTTCTGCCGCCGGGCCCCGGCGGGCGCTCGCGAAGACATTCCACAAGAAAATCAGCTGCGCCGAGGCAAGCAGCAGGGCGGAGAAGGTAATGCCGCGTTCGTTGGCGGCGATGGCTGAGAAGGAGGTTACGGGACCGGTGAGGCGTTCGTAGTGGCGCGGCTCCCCGGCGAGCCCGGAAAAGTGCATGGGGAAGAATGTTCCGTAGGCGGCGATCAGGGTGATCCAGAAGTGCAGCTTGCCCAGAGTCTCGTTCATCATGCGGCCGGTCATCAGTGGAAACCAGTAGTAGATGCCGCCAAAGATCGAGAAGACTCCGGCCATGGCCATCACCAGGTGAAAATGCGCGACGACAAAGAACGTGTTGTGCAGATAGGCGTCGAGCGCCGGCTGCGCCAGGATCGGCCCTGTGAGACCTCCGGCGATAAAGAAGGAGAGAAAGCCCAGCGCGAAGAGCATGGGCGTGCGCAGCCGGAGCCTGCCTCCCCACAGCATCGCGAGCCAGCCCAGCACCTCCACCGTGCTGGGGACTGCGATGGCCATAGTGGTAAGAGCGAATGCGGTTCCGGCGTAGGGATTCATGCCGCTCACGAACATATGATGTCCCCAGACGACGAGGCCGAGAAGTCCGATGACGACCAGCATGGCCGCCATCACCCGATAGCCGGCCACGCGACGGCGCGCGAAGTTGGCGAAGAGGGAAGTCGCGAGCCCCATGCCCGGCAGCACTGCGATATAGACCTCGGGATGCCCGAAGAACCAGAAGAGATGCAGCCACAGCAGCGGCGAACCGTCTCCATGGCCGACGATGTGTCCGTTTATCAGGTCGCCCCGGGGAACAAAAAAGCTCGAGCCGAAGTGGCGATCGGAGAAGAGCAGAATAATCGCGGCGAGAAGGACGCTAAAGACCAGGAGGGTAAGAATCGACGTGACCAGCCATGCCCAGACGGTCATCGGCAAACGCGGCCAGGTCATACCGACGCGGCGCTCGCCGAGTATCGTCACCAGCATGTTGACGGCGCCCAGCCACGATGCCAGACAGAAGACTCCGATGCTGGCCAGCCAGAGATCCATTCCGGCTCCCTCGCCCGGCCCTGCCGCCGCAACGGCGCTCAATGGAGGGTAGCTCGTCCATCCTGAGATAGGCGCACCCTGCGGCACGAAGAAGGCCGCGAGCAGGACAAGAAGCGCCATCGCTGTCAGCCAGAAGGCCGCCGCATTCAGACGCGGAAAGGCCATGCTGCGCGCACCGATCTGCTCCGGCAGAACGAGATTCGCAAAACCGATCTGCGGCGCTGCGGTGAGAACGAAAAAGATCATCAGCGTGCCGTGCATCGTGACCAGCGCGAGATAGCCTTCCGGCTTGATCGTCCCGAAGAAAGGAAGCACCAGGTCCGGCCATACGCGATGCAGACGCATGATGAGCGAAAGCAGCGTGCCCGCGATCACCGCCGCCAGTGCGAGCAGCAGGTAGAGAGTTCCCAATTCGCGATGGTTCGTCGTGAAGAAGCGCAGTCTCACGGCGCGCCTTCCTCGATGCGGGCTCGCTCCCGCGCCGCCAGCCACGCCTGAAACTCCGCTTGCGAAACAACGGACAACATCGCCTGCATGCGAGCATGACCGGAACCACATACCTGGCTGCACAGAATCGGGTAGGTTCCAATAACAGACGGCGTGAAGTGGACGTGCAGCACGAGCCCCGGTACGGCATTTTCTTTGAGGCGCATTCCGGGAACAAAGAATCCGTGAATCACGTCGAGCGAGCGTAGGCGAAGATCGGCTTCACGGCCCACGGGAAGTACCAGAACGCTTGAAACAACGTCATCCTTACCGCGCTTGTCCCGGGCATCGATCCCCAGAGGATTTCCCTCCGCTGCATTCACCAGCTCGGGACGCGTTGCTCCGAAGGCCGCGTCTTCTCCGGGATAGCGAAAGTACCACTGGAACTGCTCTCCAACGACCTCGATCTGCATGGCTGCCGGCGCCGGACCCGCAATCCGATTCTCCGCCCAGAGACGCTGAGCCGTGACGGCCATCCACACATACATTGCGCAGAGCGCGGTAAGTATGATCCAGGGAAGTGCGTTCGGGGCGGTTGAGCGTTTGGGCGTGCGTTTGCGCAGGACAGCCGCGATCAGCCATGCGTGCGCGACAAGAAAGCACAGGCAGAGCGCGATGAGGTTCCAGCGCATCAGGTGATCCAGCGCGGGTCCATGCGAGGCTCCGTCGGGCGGCATCCATGCCGGTGATCGGGCCACGCGCACAGCTTCGAGCAGGATCGCGTGGAGAGGCATCGTCGGGATAATCCTCAGGAACGAACGGCGGAGTGTTCGCGCACCAAATCGACAAAGCGCCGATGGATGCGGCGGTCGGCGGAAAGCTCAGGGTGAAAGGTTGCGGCCAGAATGTGTCCCTGCTCGACCAGAACAGGGAAGCCGCCACGCTCGGCGAGGACTTTGACCCCAGGTCCGATTTTCGCAATACGCGGCGCGCGGATGTACACGAGCTCCATTGGACCGCCTTCGAACTTCGTCTCTGCTTCTTCGATCACGCTGTCGATCTGGCGTCCATAAGCATTGCGCTGGACGGTTGCGTCGAGCACGCCAAGGCTCTGCTGCGACGGATTCCTCACCTCTTTTGCCAGCAGAATGCAGCCGGCGCAAGTGCCGAAGGTCGGACGGGTCCGGACGAAGGTCTGAAGGCGGTCAAGAAAGCCGTCGCGCTCCAGAAATTTGAGGAAGGTCGTTGATTCACCGCCGGGAATGACCAACCCGTCGATTTCGTCGAGCTGTTCGGGCTTGCGCACCAGCAGAGCTTCTGCGCCAGCTTCGCGCAGGGCGATAGCATGAGCGTCGAAGTCGCCCTGGATGGCGAGCACGCCGATGCGAGGGACTAGCCGTCCCGGCACCAGCTTCGCGTGGCCACTACCGCTGGTCGTGGAATCGGTGACGTCAACACTCCCTGGCCGTCTTGCTTCGCTGGCGGGAAGTGCTTCCGCTTCTCCCTGATTGCCACGTTGTTTCATTAGTTTCAAAACCTTTCCCGTTCCGCTTGCGAAGGACAGAGATTGAGACTCAAGATACTTCCACGATCATCGGGAATAGCCACAAAGGTAAGCACAACGACGGCGCCGGAGGCGCATGTGCCCGACGCGGCCAGCGTCACCAGCCGCGCGTCTGCAGCAGTTGGCTCTCTTCGATTGCGGCGATAGCCAGGCCCTTCATCGATCCTGTGACCTGCTCGCTCGCCTCGGCGAGTATCTTCGGATCGTCGTAATGTGTGGTCGCGATGACGATGGCCTTGGCGCGCGACTCGGCCTCTTCGCGCTCCTTCGGGTTGTTCAACTCGCCGCGTTCGTTGCGTTCCACATCCAGCGGCGTGGCGCGTTCCTTCATGAAGATGCCCGAGCCTACAAATACTGATTCAGCTCCGAGCTGCATCATCAGCGCTGCATCGGCGGGAGTCGCGATACCGCCGGCCGAGAAATTCGGCACCGGCAATTTGCCGCTCTTTGCGACCATGCGCACCAGCTCGTAAGGCGCTTGATGCTCCTTGGCCGCGGCATAAAGCTCCTGATCGCCGAGTACCGTGAGCGCCTTCATCTCCTGCACGATCTGGCGCATGTGCTTCACCGCATGAACGACGTCGCCGGTGCCGGCTTCACCCTTGGTGCGAATCATGGCCGCGCCCTCCGCGATGCGGCGGAGCGCTTCACCCAGGTTGCGGGCGCCGCAGACGAAAGGCGTCGTAAAGGCGTGCTTGTCGATGTGATGTGCTTCGTCCGCGGGAGTGAGCACTTCGCTCTCGTCGATAAAATCAACACCGAGGTGCTGCAGAATCTGCGCTTCGGCGAAGTGTCCGATGCGGGCCTTGGCCATTACCGGGATCGACACGGAGGCGATGATTTCCTTGATGAGGCTCGGCTTCGCCATGCGCGCTACGCCGCCTTCCGCGCGAATCATGGCGGGCACGCGTTCGAGAGCCATGACGGCAACCGCACCGGCCTCCTCTGCGATCCTGGCCTGCTCCACGTTCATCACGTCCATGATCACGCCGCCCTTCAGCATCTCGGCCAGGCCGGTTTTCAGACGCAGCCCCGTACCGTTGCTCGAGTAGTTGCCGTTAGCGTTCGCGTGATTCGCCATGATGTGCCTCCCGTTTCTCAACCGCGCTCCATGAAGGACAGATCAAGGTCCGCCACATGTTACGCAAATAACTCTGAAGCACCAGTTTAGCAGTTTTCATCGAGTGCTAAACCCACAGCCGCCATGCAGTGAATGCTCTCGAATTCTGGTGGCAGGCAGGCTTGTTCGTTAGACTCGCCACAAGCGGCGGTGGAATCGAAGGAGCGCAAGGCCGCCTGGAATCCTCATGGCCGACGCCCCCCGTCAGGTGCCATCTCATCTCCGGAGTCCGCACGGCGCGGCGTCCGCTCATCTGGACGCGCTACGAGGCATTGCGGCGGTCGGGGTTTGCCTCATCTGCGTGCCTACTTCTTTCAGGATTACTGGACACTACTGCATTACAATCCGCTACTCGCAGTGATGTATGCCGCAACCGGGCTCGGCCATCAGGTGGTGATTGTGTTTTTCGTGCTCCGCGGATACCTAGTGGGCGGCAGCGTGCTCCGCTCCATGGGGCTCGACTTCTGGTCATGGAAGGGCTATCTGCTGAATCGGCTCACGCGGCTTTATACAGTGCTGGTTCCGGCACTCGTTCTTGGCGGATTACTCGACGTAATGGGGATTCACTTGTTTGGAAGTGCCGGCATTTATGGCAGTCGAACAGGAACGCATGATCTCGCCTTTGTGGTTCACAGCCGCTTGAGCTTTCCCATTCTCGCCGGCAATTATGCATTTCTCCAGGGAATCTTCGTGCCAACGTTTGGCTCTAATGGGCCGCTCTGGAGCTTGTCCAACGAGTTCTGGTACTACATCGTCTTTCCGTTTCTCGCCTGTGCATTGTGGCCGCGCCTCTCAAAACCTCAACGGCTGCTGAACGGCGTACTGCTGGTTGCGGTTGTGCTCTTCATGCGTCCGTCGATTGCATCGCTGGGCTTGACCTGGCTGATGGGAGTGGCGATTCACTACGTGCCGTATCTTCCTACGGAAAATGTATTCTTCAAGCGGCTGATGATGATTGCTGCCGTGCTTGTGTGCGGTGGGACGCTGGCGTGGTGCAAGCAGACACGCAACCACATAGCCGATTATGTTCTTGGCATCGCGGTCACGCTACTGATTTATGTGGTCTTGAATTGCTCGCGCACTCCCCAGCCAAAGCCTTACCAGTGGACCTCGCACGTACTCTCGCGCTCTTCCTACACCTTGTATCTGGTGCACGTTCCATTTCTGGTTCTCATTGCAGCATGCATCACCCAGACGCGATGGACCCCAACTCCAGCTCACGTGCTTGAGGGTTGCGGCATCTTCGCGGCGGTGATGATGTACGCGCAGCTGGTCTGGTCTTCTTTGAGAAGCGCACCGACTCCATTCGCGCCCGCATCAAACCCTGGGTTCTGGGTACTCCGAGATGTGCCATCGACGCGGAGTCACGTCCAAAGGCCACCACGTCCGCTTAGCGGCTCAGGCTGCGGACTACCGATGCATTCACCGCAATAAACAGCGCTCGCCCCTGCGCCAGGATGGTGCCGCTCTGATCCGCAATCTGCGCCTCGCATCGGTGCTTCCGCCCGCCGGCGTTCACGTGATGCGCAGTAAGTGTTAGTGGCTTCATCAACGGGACCGGCTTCAGATACTCCACTTCCATCTGCCGCGTCATTGCCACAACGCCCAATTGACGATTAGCCTTGCTCATCGCCTCGTCGAGTAGCGTCGCGATCACGCCCCCGTGCACGTGCCCCGGAGGCCCCTCAAAGCGCTGAGGCACGCGCACTCGGCAGACAACCCGGTGCTCGTCATCGACAAAAAAAATCAGCCGTAGACCGGTCTTGTTCTCCTGCCCGCAGCCGAAGCAGTGGTTGAGAGCGCCGTGCTGCAAGGGCACCAGTTTCGTCGTCATGCCGCACCCAGCGCCTCCAGAAACAGCTCGCGGTCGACATTTCCGCCCGTCAGCACTGCGCCCACCCGCTTGCCCTCGATGCTATTCCGCTCCTTGAGCACGGCTGCGATCGACGCTGCACCCGCGCCCTCGGCAACGTTGTGCGTGTCTTCATAGACGGCGCGCATCACCGATCGGATCTCGTCTTCGCTCACCTCGACGAAGCGGTCGACATGCTTCAGGATGACTTCGAGCGCCTCCTCCACCGGAATGCGGCACGCCAGTCCATCGGCAATCTTTGTTCCCGCCTCGTGCGGCACCACTTTGCCAGCGGCGAACGACAAGGCATACGACGGAGATGCCTGGGCCACCACGCCGACTACCTTCGTCTTCAGTCCGAGAGCCGCGCGAGCCGCGATCACGCCGCAAATCGACGACCCGAGTCCAACCGGCACAAATACGGTATCCAACTCGGGCGCAGATCCGAACATCTCCAGCGCGTAAGTGCCCGTGCCCACTACGAGCAGCCGGTCGAAGGACGCTACTTTGTGCAGGCCGCGCTGGGTTGCCAATTCGGTTGCATATTCATTCGCGGCCTGAAAATCTTCGCCGTGTTCAACCAGTTCAGCGCCCTGCGCCTGCATCGCGCGATTCTTCTCCCGGCTATTACCGTAGGGAACCACGATGGTCGCTGTCCATCCACGCTGTCTGGCAGCGACCGCCACGCCCTGCCCATGATTGCCGCGTGTCGCCGCCACCACGCCGGTGAGTTCGGGATGCTCACGCGCCAGCCAATCCATATACACCGTTGCGCCGCGCAGCTTGAAAGCGCCCACCGGAGAATGATTCTCGTGTTTCACCCACACCACAGCCCCGCAACGCGCGTTCAGCAGCGGCCAGGTGTACGTGGGCGTGGCCGGCATCACCGTGCGCACAAGTTCCGTTGCTCGGTGCAATTCATCCAGTCCAGGAAGATCCATGACATTTACTCTAGCGCGTCGAGCGAGTCTTCCACGCAAACTTCAGGCCCGACCAGTCCGCATCGACCGCGCAGGTCTTGTATCCGGTTAGGCCGCAAGCTGCACCCATCGCCAGCAGATCCTTCTGGCTGAAATCCGCCTTCAATCTGCCGCTGCGCTTGGGATATATAATCCATAACCCCGCCGTCGGTGGAAGCTGTCCAGCCGCGTAGTCGAAGGCAGCATCCAGATCCTGCTCCGTGCGCAGGACGACAATCGCCATCCCCGTTTCTCCACTGATGCGCTCTTCGTACTCCAGCCCCAGACGCTTTCCCAGACCGATCACATCGCCCTCGATTGATACGCGCATCTCCGGCCGCAGGTCGAGCTTTCGCGCCAGCACAGAACCGCTCGTCACCACCTCGCCGCGTGCTCTGGGCCGAACCGGCCGCACTGGCGGATTTGCAATCGCCCGATTGATTCCCGCCTGCACCGCGTCCCATCCGCAATAAACAGCATCGGGAATCTCCGCGCGAACGCGGGCGATCTTTTCCGCGACCCCTCCAGCGAACACCATGGGCAGACGCCGAACCGACGCGGTGTTCCGCATGTAGATCGCAACCTCGCGTCCATAGGCCGGCTTGGAATCCAGATCGATGACCAGAGCCAATGGAGCGGCAGCTGTGAGTTTTCCAACCATGCCCGTGCCCCGGCTCATCACCGGATCCACGCGAAATCCCTGGGCCTCGAGCAAGTGCTTTCGCTCGGCTGCAGCCTTCACGTTCCAGGAAATCATTGCGATGTGGCGTTTGGCCGGCACTCAGCGAACATATCAAAATGTTTTGCCTGCCGTGGCGATATACTTAAGCGATATGGCGCCTCTTGAGACACTCGACGCGACGCTCGCGGAAACCGATCAGGCGGCGCGCAGCCGGACCTTTTACATCGAAACCTTTGGCTGCCAGATGAATGTCCATGACTCGGAAAAAGTCATCGGGACGCTCGAACACCAGGGCTACACCAAGGTCGAGACGGAAGAAGCCGCCGACCTCATCTTGTACAACACCTGTTCCATTCGCGACAAGGCCGAACAGAAGGTCTTCAACCGCCTCAACGATTACAAGGCGCTCTACAAGAAGGGCAAGCGCTTCGCCGTGCTCGGCTGCGTCGCCCAGCAGGAAGGCGAACGCATCTTCGAGCGCGCGCCCTATGTGTCGATCGTTTCCGGCTCCGCATCCTACAACAAGCTCCCGCAGATGCTCGTGCAACTGGAGCAGGGAACTAAACGCATTGCCGGACTGGACGACCGCCAGACCGAGGAAACCTTTGAGACCGAGTTCACCGCCCGCTCCAATCCGCATCGCGGATACATCACCATCATCGAGGGCTGCGACAAGTTCTGCGCCTATTGCGTTGTCCCGTACACGCGCGGCAAGGAGCGTAGCCGAACCTCGACGTCCGTACTGGCCGAGGCGCAGCGCATGGCCGATGCCGGCTACACCGAAATCCAGCTGCTCGGACAGAATGTAAATTCCTATCGCGACACGGAAGGGAAGCGGAGATTCGCCGAACTGCTCGCCGCTGTAGGTGAGATTCCGGGCATCCGGCGCGTGCGGTTTACCACCTCGCATCCGCGCGACTTCACCCGCGATATCGTCGAGGCCATCGACGCCATCCCGTCGCTTTGCGACCATGTGCATCTGCCGGTGCAGAGCGGGTCGTCCCACGTTCTTCATCTGATGCAGCGCGAGTACACGCGCGAGCAGTATCTTGAACGGATCTCTTGGATCAAGGCGGCGAAACGCCCAATCAGTATGACCACGGACATCATTGTCGGCTTTCCGGGAGAGACCACCGCCGACTTCGAGCAAACCATCGACCTGCTGGCCGAGGTTCAGTACGACGGTGTCTTCGGCTTCAAATACTCACCCCGGCCGAACACGCCCGCGCTCACCATGCCGGATTCGATTCCGGAAGAAGAGAAGTCTCTGCGGCTCCAGCTCTTATTCGACCGCCAACGTGAGACGCAAAGAATTAATTATACAAAGCACATCGGCCAGCAACTTGAAGTAATGATTGAGGGGTATAATTTGGCGCGAGGCCAGGTCATCGGCCGGACCTCGCAGAACAAGACCCTCAATTTCACCACGAAGCAACCAATCCTGCCTGCGCAGGGCAGCTATTTGCCTGTGCGTGTCACCCAAAGTTTTCCCAACAGCCTGGTTGGCGAGGCAGTCTAGAGGATAGCGATGGAAGTCGAGATGAAAATACGCGGACTTATGGTCGATCCGTCGACCAATATGCCGATCATCCTGCTGAAAGACGCGCAAAGTGAAGCGCTCCTGCCCATCTGGGTTGGGCTCTATGAGGCGCAGGCGATTGCGTTGGAAGTCGAGAAGTCGCAGACACCGCGACCGCTTACCCACGACCTGCTCAAAAACCTCATCCACGGCTTGAATGCCAAGGTGCAACGCATTGTTGTAACAGAACTTAAAGATGACACGTTTTACGCCGTTGTCTGGATGGAACAGAACGGCGAAATTGTCGCACTTGACTCGCGACCCTCTGATGCACTGGCCCTGGCGCTGCGCACCGATTGCCCCATCTACGTCGACGAAGACGTGCTGCGCACCGCCAAGGTTCTTCCCAACCCAGCCGAGCAGGCCTCATCGCAGGATGTGCGTAAGTGGCTTGAAAGTCTCAACGATGAAGACTTGGGCCGCTACAAGATGTAGCGAATCTTTCGTCAGGTTGCGAGTGTCGCCTGCTCGTTCACTCACCTTGTAGCCGTGTGTCCTTCTGTGGCCAGATTCGCTCGAGGCGATCGGGAGAACGGCAACGATTTTCCATGATTTCCATCCGCTATAATGAGGACAGATACCTTCCCTGTGTATGGCACACGTGAGGCCAGCGACATGGCAGACGTGAAAATCGTATCCTGACTGATCGATTCCGGGACTGCTCCCATCACCTCGCTGGCTGACTTAAACAACCCACGGAGTTTTGTTACGAATGAGTCGCACCGGAAAAGCCGCCAAAGGCTTTGTAGCCAGTATCTTCCAAATCGTTTCACAGATCCTGGTGCAGTTGCTGCTCGCTCCCATTGTGCTCAAACTAGCGGGCAGAGAAACTCTCGGCGCCTATGCGGCGGTCATGCAGGCTCTCACCTTCGTCTCGTTAACGGATATCGTCGGCACGTGGGCGCTCGAGCGTTTTCTGGGACAAGCCAGTGCACTCGATGACGGCGGCGCGCGCTTTCGCACAATAATGACAACTGCGCGCACAGTTCTCATATTTAGCAATTTCGTCTATTGTCTCGTGGTGTTTACCTTCAGCATGTTCACAGCCAGGCTTTTTCATTTGTCGCCTCCTGTGGCTCATCAGGCGCAACACGCACTATGGGTTATCGGGATATGGGCCGTAGCGCGGACGCCCCTGGCAATCTATGGAAACGCATTGCTCGCCTTGCAGGATATTGCAGCTGTCAATCTCCTTGCCACTTTCATGGGAGTCGGACGAACGGTCGCCTCATTGATGTTCGTCCTGCTGGGAGGTGGTTTATTCGGCCTGATGCTCGCCGGAACAACCATCGAAGCTCTCGGTGTGGTCATGTTCCGAATTCGCTTCAAGAAGCTGTTTTCCAACCTGATTCCTTCGTGGGGAATACCTGACAAAGCCTTGCTGAAGGAGATGGTCACTTTTGGCGGCCACGCCTTTTTTCTCAATCTAGGAAATGGATTAGTTTTCAGCTCCGGAAATGCTCTGGCTGGTTTTACGAAGGGTGCTGCTGTTGCGAGCAGTTTCTACACGACGCAAATGCCGACAATGACTATCTACAACATGATGATGCGTCTGTCCGAGAGCGCCACACCCGCCATCAACGAACTCTGGGGCGGAAGGGAAGTGGAAAGACTGCGGGGAGCACTGACGCGGATCACACGCCTGTTGCTAGTGCTCACTTTGCCCTTAGCTACCGGTGTACTCCTGTTCAATCATGATCTGGTGATTACCTGGGTCGGGGGTCAGCAATATGCGGGCAGCCTTATGACCGCATCTCTAGCCGCCTTCTGCATTATTGTGTCGCTTCAACGCGTGGCCATCAACTATTCGTTTACGTTCGGCTGGATGCGATTACTGACCACGACCGCTCTGATTCAAGGGCTGGCAAACTTCGGTCTTGGGATTCTGTTCGCCAGACTCTTCGGGTTGGGCGGAATTACGCTGGCGCTCGTCATCGTTGTTTTGCCGCAAACCGTGATCCTCTGGCACCGTGTAGGCCGTTTCCTCGATATCAATGTTCCGACTCTGCTGGGCGGGTGCCTGGCGCGCGCGCTGGTGCCATTGGGCGGTGGGGCAGTTTGCGGATTGCTGCTTCACCGGATGGTGGTCATAAGGCAGCGTCATTTCTCGGGGCTACTTGCGGAAGCATTTGCCTTCATCCTTGTGTACGCAGCCCTTGCCTATCCACTACTTTTGTTCGATCAGGACCGGCTGGAGATCAAGCGCTATCTGCGCCGCTTCGCGAATCGCGGAAGGAATGTGCAGAGACGCTTAGTTCGGGCAGTTGGAAGCGCGTCTGATTAAGACACTTGCGATGCCCTGATTCCAAAGTCGATCTAAATGATCGGCCTCGTACAATAAGACAAGCTTTTTCATACGCATTCACAAATCTGAAGCCCCGTCTCCGGTTAACCTTAAAATGCGGATAGCGATCTTAGTGCAAATGATGTCTGGGCGTGGCGGCAGCGAAAGTGCCGTTATGGGTCTGACGGAGGGTTTGCAAAGCAGAGGAGATGAGGTTTGCATCTATTTGTTCGGCGGGCTGCCGCGTGATCCACGGTGGCTCGAATCGGTCCCGCATACCGTTCTGGGCAACCCCACAGAGAAACGGTGGCGCCGGTTGTACAAATATTCGTTCGGGCTCGCGGGAGAGTTCAGGCGCTTCCAACCAGATATCGTCGTTGCTCTTGACGCAGAGCGCCTGCTCACGGGCAGAATCGTTCTCGCACTTTCCGGAGTGAAAGCATCCCTCTGGTCGTGGATTCATTTCCCGATTGAACGTATTAAGAAGAATCGGTTACTCAGGCTGGCTGACGGACATCTGGCAGTCAGCGAAGGCGTTGCCGGTCAGATAAGAACGCTTGTCAAACCGTCCCACGCAAATCGGGTCGTTACTATCTATAACCCTGTTTGGACGAACGCCCCACCAGTTACTCGTCCGGTAACTGGTGAAGCAATCGAATTCCTGCACATCGGACGTCTGGAGTTTGCGGCGCAAAAGCGTGTCGCCGATCTCGTCGCCGCGATCTCGCGCGTCAGGGGTAGTTTCCGACTGACCATCGTCGGCGATGGGCCGGATCGCGTTAAGCTCGAGGAATACAGCAGGGAATTGAATATCGACGATCGAATCGTCTGGCTTGGATGGAAGGAAAAACCATGGGATCATGTGACCGAAGCCAGCGTACTCCTGCTCACCTCCTCATATGAAAGCTTCGGCATCGTTTTGGTCGAGGCCCTGTCGCGCGGCATTCCGTGCATTGCGTCAAACTGCAAATATGGGCCCGATGAGATCGTAGAGCACGGTAAGAACGGCTGGCTGTATCCGGCAGGCGATGTCGATCGATTGACGCAGTTGATGCAGGCTGTGGTCGACGACCCGCGCCTTCTTGCTGAGCAGTCAGACGTCTCGGCTTCGGCACAGAAGTTTAGCGTGCAGGCGGTGACAGAACGCGCCCGGCTTGCTTTCGCGACTTTAGCAAAACCCAACGCGCCATTGCGCGCTCAAAATCGCCACACCAGCGGCGTATCCAAGAATTGAGAAGACTGAGCGATGATGCCCCAATCTGAATTGCCGCTTGTTTCTGCACTATTCATCACGTACAAACGCTTTGACCTTTTGAAGAAGGCCGTGGAGGGTTTTCGGCGGAATACCGCTTACCCGAATCTCGAGCTGGTCATCGCCGACGACGGAAGCGGTCCGGAAATTCAGGCTCAGATACGAACTCTTCCGGCGGATGTTTTCGCTCTGGCGCCCAAAAACAGGGGACTGGGCGCGAACAATAACAACGGTCTCCGCCATTGCCGCGGCAAATATATCCTGATGATCCAGGACGACTGGGAGTGCCAGGGGCCGGCTGACTATCTGCTCAATTGTGTAAAGGTGACGGAGGCCAATCCCCAGGTAGGAATCATCAACTTCGCCGGAGCCCCGTATCCGCCTGATCTCTCCCATCGCCTCGAGGGGAGCGACGAGCCCTGCTACGTGACGCCGGCACCGGCCAAGACCCAGAAAATAGAGTATCTTTATGCCGATCAACCCCACATCCGTTCACGAGCGGCACTGGAGCACGTCGGGTTTTATATCGAGCACCGTGATCAAGATCAGTGCGAGATTGACTACAGCATCCGCTGGCAGCAGCAGACAACGTTTCTTACCGCCACTTTTCCGCGCTACCATTACAGCGTCTTTAGGGATAACGGCACGCCAGATCAGAGTTTTCGCTTGAAATTATTTCGCTATCGAGTCCGCGCATTCCTCCTGCCGGCTAAGCCGTTTTTGGTCAAGTACGCCAATCCGCTGTTCCGAGCGGGAAAGGCGGCGGTCAATGGCGGTGTACGCACACTGGAAAAGCTTCGCCTCGTGAAATAAGTCCGAAATCACCAGCGGGTTTAACACCCGTCGCGGTGCCTTGTCAGGCTTGCGTGAGTTGCTTGAGGTGATTCGCGCATTTCTCGCCGTAGTCGTGCCAGCCGCCCAGGTGCTTGACCCGTGCCATGGCTGCCTCACTCATCCGCTGGTGTAACGCCTGGTCCTCCGCCAGCTCCTGAAGACTTTGAGCAATTGCTTCTGCGCTTCTGATGGGCACGATGAAGCCCTCCATGCCGTTCCGGTATAGATCCGGGCCACCCGTGTTCTCTGAGCTTACAATCACGGCCCCGCAAGCCATGGCTTGGGCCATCACCAGTCCGAAGCCATCTTCAATGGACGGCAGCGCCAGGACGTGGCTTGTGCTCATATACTCGGCTAACTTTGGCTGTGACATCCGACCGAGAATTTCAACACCGTCGAGGTTCTGACCTTTAAGAAACGATCTTGTTTCCGCTTCCACCGGTCCTGCCAGACGCAATCGCTTACGCGGGTGTCGAAGCATTCGGAAGGCCTCCAGAAGGTAAGGGATACCTTTGCGCAGGCTGACTGTGCCAGCAAACATCACGTTGAAAAAATCCTTTGGCGGCTCGCCTGTCCGTTGGAAGCGCTCCAGGCGCACGCCATAGGGAATTGTTTTGACTTTTTCCGCTGCCACGCCCATCTCGATAAAGGAGCGCTGAGCGAATCCCGACGGCACAAAGATTGCGTCGGCCTGGTGGTACTCCGACTCCTCGCGTGCGATCACTCGAGGGTCGATGGTGGCGAAGGAAAAGCCCCATTTTGCATATTCTTCATTCAGAATGGCATCCTGGTAGCGGATATGCGACGAACCCCGGTCGCATACATGCTTGCCGCCTCGGCTCTGCACAACGCGGCCGGTCTTCAAAGCGGATCCCGACAGCCCGACCAAGGCATCGCACTCTTCTATTTGTGATGCCACCCAGGAGTCAAAGAGCCTGATATTGGCATGAAGGATCTGCCAGTTGATATGTTTCGGTATGCGTAGGTATTTATTGTACCTATTGATCATCATCCAGGGTCCATGGACCCATGGGAACGTTCGAACCAGCTCCTTCGGTACGCCTTCGCGCCGGAGCCTCTGCCAAGGAAAGGACGAGTAAATCCGTTTTAGATGTCCACGGGATACCAACTCGCGAGCCAGGTCGAATTGCCAGAAGACGCCGCTCACAGACTCAATCACATGCATTGGGGGAATGAGGATCTCCAGATAGATGATGCGACTCTATCACGGGCGGGCAGCGCGCGAAGCGGTAGCGCTGAAGCTGGTGGAGTCACAGGCCTAATCTTTCAGAAGCAACACGAGCAAGCGATCTGCTGTTGGCGCCCGATAGAAATGTCTCTATGCGCGCCGAATAGAAATGTCAGTGTAAACCCAGTAGCAGCGGTGCGGTGGAAATGTGTGGAATCGTCTGTTCTATGGCGATTTCCAAGGTCTGTGGGAAGGGTGGGAGCCGGACAGTTTCATTGTCTGGCTTCCATGCTTTCCATCAGACCGTCATTTCCACTGCCGTGGCCAACCTTGTTTTCGGCTCGAAGGCTGGTCCATAAACTCGTCGCGGTGTTTTCTTATAGCCGGACTTCTCGCTGTTGGTCATCACCTTAGTCTCGAGTTTACGATCCTGCTGCGCTTTGACAAACGCCAATGCATGGCCAAGGCATTTGTTTTCGACGATAGCGGTGTGGCTGACGCGCTGGTCCTTACTGAAGACACGGTAGGGAAGTGAGCAGCCCTTCCATCTCACCTCCAGACGGCCATCTGGAAAGTCGTATAGGTCGACGTACTTACCGCCGAGACCTTCAGAAACCTCGTTCCGTTCGAGGATGATCTGTTTGCGGTCATAGGACATGGTCAGTTGTTCACTGACATGACGTTGTTCGCGGTGGCACAGGATATCGTTCAACCGGCTTGCCTTGATGTTGAGAGGACGATGCAGGTTCTCTGGCTTGGCAGCAACTAGCGCGAAGCGTTCGTTGAAGCGTTGCAGGAATCCGGGCAGGAAAGCGTTGCCGGCCTCTATCTCGCATATGTTCTTAAGACGAAGCTCCTTCACCAGCCGATCCTGCAGAGTGCGATTGGCTCGCTCGACGCGACCCTTGGCCTGGCTGGAGTTCGCGCACAGGATCTCGATGTTCAACTCAGCGAGTGCACGGCCGAACTGGGTCATACCCGAGCCTCCCTTAGCGTCTGGCCGGTTGACGCGAAAGACCGTGTGCTTGTCGGAATAAAAGGCAACCGGGCAGCCATGGGCTTCCAGATAACCTTGCAATGCCTCGAAGTAGGAGTTCGTGCTTTCACTCGGCACGAAGCGCAGCTGCATGAGCTTGCTGGTCGCATCGTCGATGAAGACCAGCAGCGTACACGGATCGCCGCGGTCTTCAAACCATCGATGGTCACTTCCGTCGATCTGAATCAACTCGCCATAAGACTCGCGCCGAAGCCGAGGCTGGTGAAAGCTCTTACGCTGCTTGCGCGAGAGCCACAAGCCATCCTCAATCATCCACGTCCGCAACGTCTCACGACCCACCCTGATGGCATGCTTGTCGTGCAGGACTTCGATCGCGAGTGTCGGACCGAAGTCAGCGTACTTGGTCCTGACCAGTGCGAGGGCGTACTCGCGGATGCCGGGAGACAGACTATGGTTCGAGGGTTGGCCGCGACTCTTGTGAATCAGAGCTCCTCCACCATCTTCACGGAAGCGGATCAGGAGCCGGTGGATCTGCCGTACACCGACCGCCAGCACAATGGCAGCCGAGGCAACGGTCCGTCGACCTGAAAGAACTTCTGCCAAAACCTCCACACGTCGCACGTCTCGTTCGCTCATCAGCACCCATCCCAAAGTCGTCCGCCTCCCAGGCGACCATACTGCGGGGAGGGCAATCGGACATTTCTATCGGGCAGAGGTGTGACATTTCTATCCGGCGCTAATACTTCGGGTGCGGAGAAGTGCGGTTATCAGCCGTTACGGGCAACCGGAAGAGATCGCCGAACTCCTCGGCTTCATGGTCTCTCCAGCTGCGAAGCGGATGACGGGCACATCGGTCCGCATGGACGGTGGCGAGACTAGAGGCATTTAGAGTCAAATGCGAAGATTCGTTGGCATAAGTATTGAGCTTACTGCCGCCGCAAAGCAACACACCGGCCGATTTTCCTGATTCCAATGCCCCTTGGAGCCTCCTGTATTCTGACAGGCGAATATCTCCTTGCACCGCGACCGCGGGCATGGAGAATGATTATGCAATATGGAAGTCTGGTGAGAACGAGTCGCAGCCGGGGCCCCGATGTCTGGCTGTTTCGGTG
>Ga0210390_10000514_pt1 | contig 42184 bp, 39 predicted proteins | sample IncBWH11OmetaG_FD_161050 | JGI IMG/M metagenome (GOLD analysis project Ga0210390, IMG submission 161050) | Forest soil microbial communities from Barre Woods Harvard Forest LTER site, Petersham, Massachusetts, United States - Inc-BW-H-11-O ... | reverse complement strand
TGTCGAACGGCGTGCTTCCCGTCAAAAGCTCGTACAAAAGCACGCCCAACGAATAGATATCGCTGCGCGTGTCGATATCGAGCCCGCTCATTTGGGCCTGTTCGGGACTCATGTAAAGGGGCGTGCCGACAATCTGCGCAAAACGCGTGTAAATGGTCTTGTCCGTCAGCGGCTGGTGCAGCGCTTTGGCAACGCCGAAGTCGATCACTTTGACCACCGGGCGGCCGTCGTGCAGGGTGACGAGCACGTTCGAGGGCTTGATGTCGCGGTGAATAATGCCTTTCTGGTGGGCGTGCTGGACTGCTCGGCACACCGAAACGAAAAGTTCTAGTCGCTCGCGCGGAGTGAGCCGGGCCTGGTCGCAGTAATCCGTGATGGGGATCCCGTGGACCAGCTCCATCACAAAGTACGGTCGGCCCGAATTCGTGGTCCCCGCGTCGAGGACCCGCGCGATGTTGGGGTGGTCCATCAATGCCAGCGCCTGCCGCTCCGCCTCGAACCGGGTGATCACCTCGTGGGTGTCCATCCCCGGCTTGATGACCTTGATCGCGACGCGGCGGCGAACGGGTTTCTGCTGCTCGGCGACAAAGACCAGCCCGAAGCCGCCTTCCCCGATCTGCTCCATCAGCTTGTAAGGACCGATGACGGCGCCAACGTGGTCGGCACCGTTGCCGATCACCGTTGCGGTGGGCGAACGAGGCAGGTCGTCGTCGTGATTTTGCGAATCACCCATGGGCTGACCTCGGGTTGCGCGTTCCAGATTACGGCGCGCCACGTCGGCTCCGCAATAGGCCGAAATTCATTCGATTTACGGGATTGCGTGCGCCGGCGACGGGTTGGCTTTGCTCACGGTGAATCGACCCTACCTCTCAATGCGACGCCCGTGGACCGATCTGCCCAAGAAAACTCTAAGCTTCCGCGACCAGTGCGGGCGGCAGTCCAGCCGCCGGGCGTGCAGTTGGCCCAAATCTTGGCAAATCCGATTGCAATGTGCTGTCGCTCAGCCGATCCGCAAAACGTTCGTTTTCTGAATTTGAGCAGTCCGAGCGGAATTGGGAATTCGCGGGAAAACGTCAGTCCCGAAAACTCATAAAGGAAATCAAATTCCCGGAAACTCGTCGGGATTGAGGTTTCCGGGTTTGCGTCTGCCAGAGGTCATCCTGACGTTCTTGGCGCCCTGATAGTTAAAAAGAACGGTGCCGATTGGTCGTCATTGGTCCGCGACTCGCCGCTCGACCGGCCACAGCGCCTGAATAAGGCACGGGACTGATCGAGCGGCGGGCGGTTGATTTCAGCAGTTCGACGATTCGGCCGCGGTTGGAGCCTGCCTCTGTTGGGGGTTCGAGAGCGCTCCCCCCATCCAGGCCTCCAACTTGAGGCCGGCCAGGCATTCATTCAGGGACGGAATGAATCCCAAGTCCTCGACCACGTGTTGTTCGCCGATTTCTTTGACGAACACACGGCGGTTCGCGCTGTTCGTGATGAAATCGCCGAAGACGTCGACGGCGAGGTGAATGCCCCAGGCATTGTGCAGGATGGCGCGGTGGCGGTTGTCGGCAAGGTGGGCTTTGCACTGATCAAGCCAGCGATGAATGGTCAGATAATCCTCGGGCGTGCCGCCCCACTTCTTGGCCGACCGCTCCGCGTGGACGTAGGCGTTACTCATGTACGGTTCTCTTTCAAACGCTCGGCGGCCAGGGCCCGCTGTGCGATGGCCGAGGCGGGCAGCTGCAGCTCGCAGACTTCGAAGGGCCGCTTGACCGAGCCGAATCCGTCGTCGAAGTCAAATTCCGATCGATCCATGTCCTCAGTCAGACCGAAGAGCCAGTCCCATTTCTGGTCCTTTGACCAGTCGTCCCAGTTCTCGGGTCCCGCAAAGCCGCAGCCGGTGTAATCATCGGGATCATCCGATTCGCGAAACCTCTGGACTAACTCCGTGCAAACCTTGTCGGCGAGGCCCTTGTCGGTGTAGACGTGCTCGGTCACGAACTCTCCGGCCGGAGAGTTGACCTCGTCGTTGTACTCCCAGTTGACGCCGACGATCACCCAAACTCTCTCCTGCGAAAGAGACAATGGTGTCGGCGGCGCGGACATGAGGGCGGCCGCCGGACTGGTTACGAGCCCGGCCAGAAACTTGCGTCGATTGAACATGCTCGGGTCCTGTTCGAATCTTGAATTGTGTGAGAATGCAGGGCGAGGCACTCTGGATCTCATCCCGACCACTCGCGGCAGTGTCGTTCCCGGAAGTCGCAATAGCTGCAAGCCTGTCCCGGCCGAAACACAAACCGGTGTGAATGCAGGTCATCGAGATAGGCCCGGATGACCGCGAACAACCGGCCGAAATGATTCCGTGTCCTGGCCGGCCACCGATGGAACGAGACTTGGGGCATCTTCGTCTTCACCAGCCGGCGGATTTCCAAGGCGGATTCGTTCAATCCAGTCGTCTGGCGGAACAAATAGGCGTAGCAGCCGAGCTGAATCTCGTGACTTAACTCGGACAGCTGGTCGGCTCGGGCTGCCGTCTTGAAATCAACAATCACCGGACCCGCGTGCTCTTCGAGAACCAGATCCAGGACGCCGACCAGCGGAATGCCGAGGTCTTCGCCAGTGCGGGGATCAATCAGCGGACTCTCGACGGCTGTCTCTACGGCCACGGGGCGGGATGTCTCTCCGGCGATTTTTGCCAGATAGCTCCGAATGAGGCCCCCGGCCTTCGTTTGCAGCTGAGCTTCCTCGGCGGCCGACTCGAACCCCATGTCTTCTGCGGCCACTGATCGGCTCCAGTCGCGTCGTAAGAAGTCACAGACGTCGTCGGATGTGAGGTCCAGGCCGAATTGTTGGTGCCGGTAGTACCACTCGAGTCCGGCATGCACCTGCTTCCCCAAGAAGACGGCTGACGGAGTGCGGAACTGAATCCCATCGATGTACTTGAGCCTGAAGGCCAAAGGGCACTTGAGCCAGAGAATCAGCCGACTGGCGCTTACGTAGTCGAAGACGCTGCCGGACCGAGGCGCCAAATCCGTCGATCCGTCCTGGGCAGAAGCGACAAGAGCCGGCTTCATCGCTTCTCCCCGGAGAGCGCCGCATCGACATCGAGCCTTTCGTCTTTGATGGCCTTGAGTGTGTCGATCAGGCTCGAGGCGTCGAAGCTAGAGAGCTCAGCGACTGGCTTCTTGCAAATGCGCTGAGCCAGCGATTCGAGTCGGCGGACACCGACCTGCGGAGTCTGCCGAGCCAGTTGCTCGAGGAAGTCCAGCTGACGCTTCGAGGCTCGGTGATTAGCCGCGCTGCCATTGGCAGGCAGTCTCCCAGTCCCATTCGGAGACTTGGAGCCGTTCTTCGGCGAAGCGCCTGCGCTTGCTCGATGGCGGGCCAGTTCCTCCTTGGCTGCAGTCGAGCAGGCGGCCTAAAGCTCACGGGCTTTGGCTCGGAATGCATCCGGGCTTTCGAACAGCGGGCCATCGAGCTGGCACTCGATGTGGCAGCTGGCGCCGATCGAACCGAACTCGGGTTGGCCCAGTTTCTCGCTGAAGCCGACGTTGATCGTCACGGGCATGAATCGAAACTCCTTCAGCAGCAGAGGAATGTCGGACAGAGATGCTTGTCTGGGCGGGGCGGATCGTCAGGTTTGCCCAGCGGCAACCGACGATCGTTTGAGTCGCGAAGCTCGCACCTGCGGCGATGTGACGCCCACGGGCTGGGAGGGCATGCGTGGTCTGCGCACCGGAGCTGCGGCGGCGTCCGCCTTCGACAGACCGCTCACTCGAGTGGACCGAGGTTGCCCCACAAGGGACGACTCGATCCGGACCGCATTGTCGACAGTTGGAATGAACCCTTTCGGGCTCAACAGGGCCCAGACGTACTGGCGGCGGCCGTCGCTGCAATGGGCTGGAGCTTCCGCCGACACGAAATCGACGTCCCGGAAGCCGAGCCGGACCGCTCGCTCGAGATATCTGCGAGCCGTATTGATACCAATCGGCTCACCCAGTCGTAGCGAGCCGACCAGGACCAGCTCGGTGGGAACGGCACCGGCTTGAGAGCGGGCACGGATCGCCAGGCTGCCATTCAGGTCGACCGTCACCGAGTCGTGGGACATGTCATCCATCGGAAGGCGTGGCAGAGCTCGCACCAAAAAAGCGGCGTCCGAATCCGAGAGCCGGAGCCGACTGTACGGGACAGATCGAGACGGCAGCACTCCGTCGACGTCGGGAAACCGTCGGCCTTTGTCGATCGCGAGCTGGATCGCCCAAGGGCCGATCTGAAGGGCAATCCAGTTCTCGCTTCGGCCAACCTGGACGTCGGCATGCGGAGAGAAGACGGTCGACTTAAAGACCGGGTTGGCGGCAACCAGAAGGTCATCGTCCCAGCCGAAATTAAAGCCGGAGTGGATCAAGACCTGCCGACTGTCAGTCGCATCGATCCGCCCGCTCGTGCCACGTAAGCGGACGCAGTCGAGGGCATAGCGACTGGATTGGGAATCAGTCGTGTCGATCGCGTCCCGCAAAGCGGCAAGAAATCCCTGGCCTGCCGGCAGCCTTTTCTCTGGGATCGCCGGATATTCCCCGAGGATTTCCGGCGAGTCGAACGCCGCCACCTGGGGGATTCCCAGATCGTTCCAGCGCAGCACGGCTCGATCGCTGTCGCCAGACTCGACCGTGACCGCTTCGGATCGGGAGCCCGCGCAGCGTTTCAAGGCTTCGAGGGGAAGGGAAATCTGCTCGGAAGCGTGGACTCTCGCTTCGCGGTACTCAATCGCGACTTCCTGAGACCAAGCCGAGATGCGGAGCCCCTCGCGATCCGTCCGGACGACAACTGCGGGTGGATTCAACCGTGGTAAGGCGCGACGAAAGACATCTTCGACCTGTCGGGCCAGTTTTCGGGTCAGTGTGATCAAGGGAGAAGCCTTTTTTTGAAAATGGGTGCAGGGGCAAAGAAGCGTCCCCGAGCCCGTGAGCTCGGGGACGTTTGGACGAACCAAAATCGATCAAGCAACGAAGGCAGGCCGTTTACGGCGGGATTGCAACGAGATGCGTCGCGTCTGCTGTGTCTCGTCCCAATCGACGGTCAGCGGCTCGCGTTCCCGAGGCGCACGCGTCAGCGGCACAAAACCCAAGCTTGAAATTACGGCCATCGATTCGCCGGTCGCGCGGGCCACGGCGCGATTGAGTTCGTTCTGGGTCATCGCTTCTTCTCCTTGGTTTGTCGAAGCTTGAAAAAGCGACCGCCCCAGAGTCAGGGCGGCCGTGTGGACAACACACAACCGCCCCGAAGCCGGGGCGCAGGGACCACGAGGCCTAACCCTGTCAGTCGGGAATTGCTATCGCATGGCCTTCGATCCATTCGGTCTCGGCCGTTATCGCTTCGCTACGTCTGGCAAACGGTCCTAGCGTTGGCCCGCCCAGAGGCGAGAGATCGGCGGTCCATTCACCCTGTTGAGTCGGCTCAACATGGGAGGCGCGGCGAATCGTGAGTGAGCCCAATGAACCGAGATCGAGCTCTTCGCAGTAAAGGCAGCGCACCTGCCCGGTCGACATGATGACAAGGTCCATCACGCCGGCTCCGAGCGCTCGGGCCGCAGAATGTTTCTCCGCGGCCGGTCGACCAGCAGTCCGTCCAGAACTGACTGCACCCCGGACAGCTGACTGGTCACGCGCTGCCGCAAGTTCTCATTGTCGCGCAGTTGCTGCGGCTCAACGCGGCGCACCACGCGCTGGGCTTGAGCCACGATCTCATCGAGCTGGTCGTTCGAGCGGATATTGAGCCGACGGAACCGGTCAAAGAACTCACCCAAGTTCTCGACCACCGAATCCCGGAAGATCTTCGGCTTGCCGTCTTCGGCGCCACTCAAGCGCTCAGTCAGGTGCGAGACGAGCTGCGCCAGTTCCTGCAAAAAGGCCTGCTCGGCCAAGCGGACGGCCTCGTCGAATTGGGCAGAGACCCGGCGGCACTCTTGCTCATAGAGCTCCGAACTGACCCGCTGCAGATAGGCGGGTGGCTCGACTGATGGAAAGTCCCAAGTGACGTCGAACAGGCCCCACAGGGACTCCGGGTAGTCGGCCGGGTTAAACAGGCGACCGAGTTGCTCGCGGGCGGCCGATTTGAGCGAGGCAAAGTGCCGATCGAGATTGTGGACGGCCTGTTCAAGGTCGGCCTTGAGCGTTGTGAGCTGCAGATTGACCGGCCCGACGTCGTCCTGACGGATGAGCCGGATCCCGGGCTCGGGGTAGGGGAGGCTGATTCCCCGCCAATATGAGACGATCCGGCCGCGGGCACTGGTCACGGCTTTGAAGTCGGGATGTTTGGTATCGATGAGCTTCTTGCCCGCCGAAAGGAATTCGCCTTCAGCTCCGAACGTGTCGGCTGCTTGAGCCTTTTGTTCCGGCGTCAGCGTTTTGCGGGTGCCGAACCAGGTGAACGACAGGCGGACAGCTGCTGTCAGAGCTCGCAGTCGCTGTCCGGCAGAAGCCTCAGTGTGAGGAGGTTCATCCAGAAGCGTTGCCATGCCAATGAGTCTCCTGAACAGATCGGGGTTAACACTCGTGTCCTTCGGCATCGAACGGACCGGCGACCCGAACGGTGAATGATGTGTACGTGCTGGGACGATCGAAGTCCCCATATTCGACAGACAGCTCGAGATCGGTCTCGTGGGCGTTGTTGTAGGCGCTCACAGAAACCTTGGCCCGCGCTTTGGCCTGCCGATTCCAGTGTTCCAGCAGAGTGATGAGAACGTGCGCCAATTCGGAAGCGGTGGCTGGAACGCTTGGCTTACTCTTGTCTGTCATCGGTAGCTCCTTTGTCGGAGAACCGTCTGAAGAATTTAGTTGTTCGAAGCGCTCCGGCTGATCCGTCGGCGGGCTTCCGCGCTGTCTTCACGGCGATAGATTCCCGGCTTGTCCGCTGACAGACAGCGACCGCTGGCCCAGTTCCGGAGCCGCTCGACCGACTCGGCGGCCGTCACTGCCACAGGCACGATGTTTTTGCCGGCTTCGAGTAGCGGCGCGTCCAAGAGGGCCGAGAGCCGGCAGCAAGCCCGAATCTCGGCTCCGGTCCAGTCTGTGTCGACCGGGCGCTGCTGCTTGACGTTGAGGCCGAATTTCTCGAGATACATCTGCCAGATCGTCTGCTTTTCGCGTTGGCCAGGCAGATCGACGAAGAAGACGCCGTCAAACCTCTCAGCCCGCGAAAACTCCGGTGGCAACTTAGATACATCGTTGAGCGTCCCGACGAAGAAGACGTCGGTCTCGTGATCGTTGAGCCAGGTGAGCAGAGTGCCGAAGAGTCGCGCCGAGACGCCGCTGTCGGTTTGTCCGCTCGAGGCGACCCCGCTGAGCGCTTTGTCGAGCTCGTCGGCCATCAGCACACAGGGAGCCATGGCGTCGGCGATCCTGAGTGCTTGACGGATGTTTTGCTCGGTTTGACCGACCAAGGAGCCCATCAGCGCGCCGACATCGAGAATCAGAGTCGGCCGGCCCAATTCGTTGCCCAGGGCTTTGGAGATGGCTGACTTGCCACAGCCCGGAGGCGACAGCAGCAAAATGCCCCGTGGCCTTGCCGCCGGATTGTGCTGTGAGCGAGGCCGCAGCGCTTTGCGGCAGAAGTCTTTGAGTGCCTCCAAGCCTCCCAGGTCGTCGAACCGTTCGCCTCCCCGGTGCAGCTGCAACAGGCCGCTCTTCTTGAGCATCTGAGATTTGAGTTCCCAGATCGCCTCGGGAGCCAGCCGTCCGTGCCGCACAATCGACAGGCTGAAGGCGCCTTCGGCTTCGTAGCGCGTCAGGCCCGACGCCGCGTCAAGCAGCGCTGTCAGGCCGACTCCCTCGGGCAGTTCGCCCGGCTTATCGGCGATCCCACTCGCGATCTCTTGCAGCTGCTCACGATCGGGGAGGTCGTGTTCCAGGTAGACGAAGAGTTTTTCCAGCTCGACGGGGATCTGCACGACCGGAGCCAGAACGGCAACGAAGGTCCGGTTCTGTTTGCCGGCGGTGATCTGTCGGGCTAAGGCCTGCACGATCTCGGGAGAGTTCAAGAACCGGTGAAAGTTGACCAGGACCAACAGCGCCGTCCCTTCAGGGTCAGCGAGCGAATTCAAGGCGCGGATTGCCGCCAGCGGATCCTGAGCCGTGTCGTCGCTTTTGCGGTTGCCAATCAACAGGCCCCGGTCGATGTCCCAGGTGGCCAGCCGCCAACTCTGGGCTCGGCACAGTCGGGCGATTTCGGCCAGGGCGTCTTCGTGTTCATGTGATTCGATCCAGAGGCCGGTGAAGCACGCGCGCACGTACTCCGCCAGGCGCTGGGACAGCGTCATGGGGATCTCCTGTGAATAGCAGGGGTTTACTGGGTCAGCGTCGCCTCGGCGGCGACCTGCGAAGCAAATTGAGAGGTGTCACTCAGCTTTGTTGAAGTCGGGCGATCTCGCGTTCGAGACGAGTGACTTTTTGCTGCTGCTTCTCAACTGCGTGGAAAGCCCGTTTGAGCCGGCTCATCCAGCGCGAGAGGCTTTGCTGCTCGGCTTCGAGTTTGGAGCAGCGAGCCAACAGCTTTGTGTGTCGAGTCCCGTCACCGGAGCTCGGGCGAGAAGGTCGCAGGATGCGGCGGCGAGGCTGGCTCATGTCAGGCGCCCTCCTGCAACCGCTCTGGTTGGCTTTCTTGGGCGTAGAACTCGCCCGTGAGCTGCTCGCCAGTCCGTTGACCGAGTGCCTTCTCAAGGAATTCGCTCGCTTGCCGGCATTCACTGCCGGAGAAGCCTTTGGTTTCGACGCTGGTCTGGCCAGCAGGAGAGACCGTGATTTCGATCGTCTTCAAGCGGCACCTCCCACCTGCACTGAGACGCGAATCGAGCCATTGGGCAGGGCTTGCTCGGTGACCGCGTACCCCTTACGGCGAGCTTCGATCTTGGCTTTTTCGACCGCGTAGGCCTGCAGGAACCGATCCAACTCTTGTTGGTTGCCCCAGCGGCCGCCGTAGTTGTCGAACTCAATCTTGCCCGTCTTGAGATTGCAGACGGCGGGATAGGTCCAGCCGGGCAGCTGCACGGCGAGGCCTTGGGCCGTGCCGCTAAAGAGCTCGTGTAGGCCGTGAGCCGCCGGCGGCAGCTTGAGCCGTTCGCAGGCCGCTTGGACGGCCGTCGCGTCCCGGACTTCGGTTTCGATCGTGACAATGTGTGACATCGTTCTCCTCTTGCTGCAGAAAGTCTGTTTGCGGAAATCAGCGATCAGACGCAACGCTCGGTTTCGACGCCGACCAGCTCGGCGATGGTCCGCAACCAGCCGATCACTTCGTCATCGGGATCGCGCTCAGCCAGGCGTTCGGCCGTCATGCAGTCGACGGCCTCGCGATTGAGCCATTTCTTGGCCTTGTCGCGAAGCCGGCGACGGCTCCGTTTCGAGAGTGACTCCCAGCAGCGAGAGTCGCCCGGCTGCAGAGATGCGCGAGCCGCCAGCTCGGCGACGTCATCTGAGTCACCGAACGAGACTTGGAGGCCGCTGGCCTCTCGGATGGCTTCTGGATGCAGGTAATTCTCCATCGCTCGCTTGGAGGTCAAGACAGCCTTGCAGGAAGGCTGCCGGTTGAGAGCCTCGGCGAGTCGACGTCGTTCCTCAGAAATCGGCGGCACTTCCCGGTCATAGAGATGGAACTGTTTGCCGAGCAATGCGGGAATGGAAACAGGGAACGCACTGGCCGTCATGAAGGTCAGTCGGCCGTCGGCTTCGAGCTGACTGAGATCAGGCACTGCCAAGTCGCGCCGATTGAGCACGCGGCTGATGCGCCGCAAGAACTCAGCGTCGTTCGTCCCCTCGACGACAACGAGCACTCCCGCCGGATTCGTCGGAACGAACGGATCGACTGCAATCCGGGGTGCCTGTGCGAGAGTGAGCCTCGAGCCGGCCTGTAAGCCAAGCCCTGCCGACAGCTGCGGATGGTTAAATCCAGCGAGAATCGGGTCGTGAGCGAGCAGCTCTTCAATGATCACATCTGCCACAGCTTCGTCGTCGGACTTGTGGAATAAGCCTCGCACCAGGAACAGGCAGATGACCAGCGGGAAAGCAGCCACGATCAGGCCGGCTGCCGTCTTGATTGATTCGGCGACGATGGGATCGCGGTTCCGTTGGCCCGCGATCTCACGACGCTCCTGCTCCAGGGCATCTCGCTGCTGATTGATGCCCGTGCGCTCGGCTTGAAGGTCTTGGTGAAGCTGGATGTGCTCGCGGCGAGACTGGGCGTCGGCTTCGACAAGCCTTTTGGTCGCGTCGATGACTTGCTGGTTGTTGTTTGCGACGAGCCGATTCTGTTCCGCTTGGCGGTCGACGCTTTGACGCGAAAGGTCAATCAGGCGCTGGTCGTCGGAGCTACAGCCGACGAGGATCAGAAAGGGGATCGGGGTGAGCCATCTCAGATGACGGCGCACGGTTTTTCTCATGCCGGCTTCTCCAGAGAGTGAGCAATCGGAACAAGAGCCGCTGCAGCGCCCGGCGGAGCCGGACCTCGCGAACGAGGGCCACGACTGTCCCCAACAACACGAGCGAGCACGTAGCCAGGGCAACGACAGTTATCAAATCGGTTTTCTCCTTTTGTCAGCGAATCTGGGGCACCAAAAGAAGCACCCTGCGGTTCTCGCTGTGCGGCGAGACACGCAGGGTCGGTGACTGGACGGCTTACTATCTCATCATCTTAATTTGCCGCGAAATCCCTTCTTTTTAAGGTTTGGACGGCGTGAGCTCGTGACGGCCAGCACTCAGTCACGCGCCGATTAGATGTCGAGCAGCACATTGCGACAGCCTTCGAGCAATAAAGCGGTCGCGCGCGAATCCGGTAATTAGAAACTCGGCCTGTCGGTTGCACTTCCAAATCGCCAGCCGATGCCGGTCATGGCTCTGACCAGGATTCGCAGGAGGCTGACCTTCGTCAGTGCCGCGACGGCGGTTGGGCTGCGGATGCCAACTGAATTCGGCCGACCACTAGCTGCAGTGCCGCGAGCGGGCTCGCCGGTAAACTACCGGATCGAGACTGCCATACCGCGATTTAATGCGATCATTTGCAATTGTCTGATCACGATTGCAAATCCGTCGTCTTTGCGTAAACTCATTGCCGACCGAGGGCTTTTGGTCTTTCGGCGGATACGAGGCCCCCGCTTGGGGTGCAAGAGGTCGCAGGTTCAAATCCTGTCGTCCCGACTCTCACAACCAATTGCTGAATCGCGAGTTGCGATTACCTGCCATCCGGCAGCGCGGCACAAAAGCGTGGTTTTTACCACGTTTCCTACCACGAAATGGGGGAGCTGCGATGCCGCGACCGGTCTCGAAGCCCGTCTACTTCCGTCACAAGCCGAGCGGTCAAGCTCGCGTGAGAATCGACGGGAAGGACCACTATCTCGGACTGATCGACTCCGAAGATTCTTGGACGCGCTACGACGCCCTAATCGAAGAATGGGTGCGGCGCAGGCCGGTCAACCGCGCTACGCTGACGATCGACGAACTCTGCTTGCGGTACCTCGATTATGCCAAGAAATACTACGTCAAAGGCCCGCCCGTCGATCAGCCGGGCGAGACGGCGAACAGCGAGGAACCGCGAGCCGTAACGTCGGAAGTCGCGTGCATCCGCGCGGCGCTGAAGCCCCTCATTCGGAAATTCGGGACACAGCTCGCGGCTGGCTTCGGGCCACTGAAGCTCAAGGCGGTGCGCGAATCGATGATCGGAGCGGGCGCCACGCGCCCGACCGAGAAGCAGAACCAATGCGCCGCCCGCGAGAGCCCAGACTGCGATAGGCGAACCTGGCAACTGCCACAATCCGAAATGTGGCAAAACGGCCCGACCCAAACTCGGGGTCTCGGAAGCCGGTTTCGCCCCAGGTTTCCGACATGTCCGAGCGAAGACTCGCGGCCCCATGGCAAGGACAAAAAAAGCGATGTCTCCGCGCCGAAATAGGGATGGGAAGCAGACCAGCCGTAATCAGAATGGCCGCATGCAAGTCCACGATGGCCGTTGCTGCCATCAAGTTGTGCTGACAGCGCTCGATCCGACCGAAACACGAGCACTTCACATTCTTCCGCGGAAACTTCACCGATCTGATGATCGCGTGTTTCCGGTTTGGGTTGAGCCGCTTCTATTCACCGCAGACCTCGGACTATCCTTGGTGGGAACAGGGGAAAACACCTACAGAACAGCGTTTTGAGAATTGGTCGTCTCTCGTGCGGTTTTGTTTGCTTTCGCGGAAACCTCCCCGCAGAATGGCCATCTAATCGAGTCGCGAGCTCTCGAGGAGTTTCGCCTTCCATCTCATCTCGATCTTCGAAATGCACGACCGCCCCGTCGCTTGACGTGAGGTGTCCGCCCCGTTTTCACCAAGTCTAAAGTCTCACTCGATTGTCGGTCCGTTTAGCGGTCGAAGCCCTTAGATTTCCAATCCAATTTGAGAAAGGCGATCCGTTCAATCCGGCTGCCCGGAGACGTTGCGGCCTGTTCCATGTGCAAATGCGACCCGCCATAACGCTCTCCTGTTCAACGCTCCGCATACGAGCTGCAAGCAATATTAGCCCCGACGATTGGCATTCCGTCAACGCCTCGGACCAAACCACGATCCGGACAAAGCATGATTGCGTTCGAGTGTTCACCCTACTTTGCGAGACACATTGATGAGCATCAGCTCCATGACGAACGTCGCGTTTATGCGCCGCGCCGATGTCCCCCCCGTGAATGTCGCCGCGACATCCGATGCGGCAATCGCGCAGGCCACGAGTGGAAACGATGCCTCACGCACGAGCGGCTCTCAAATGCAGGTCATCGCGACTTACATACCTACTGAAGTCTTGACATTGTATGTCGCGACCATTGCAGCCCTTTACGATCCGAGTAAGCCACCACTTGATTCGGCCAAATCGCGATTGACTGCTTGGATCACTCTCGGCGCCTTTCTGGTCGGAACACCAATCATCGTCTGGCTCAGCTACGCGGGCAAAGTCCACACGGCCTCGAAGCCACTCCCATTGGCACCGAGGGCCTGGCCGATGTGGGAAATGTTTGCCGCAACGATCGCTTACGTTGCCTGGGCGTTCGCCCTGCCGAACTCTCCCTTTCAACAGTTCCACGATTGGTACAGTTCCGCACTCGCGGGGGTTGTCGTATTGGCCGCGACAACAATCCTGGGGCTTCTCGCCCCGGTCGTTCAACGACCCCTCCCGAGTTAGAACTCAACCTGCTGTCCCAAACTCTGTGTCATTCACTCCAATGAAGGGGACTTGTTATGTCTGATTTTGTCTCGTTCAACGAATTCATCGACCGGACAGGCGACGCCAAAGTTGAGCATCACCGGGAGACGATCGCCAGAGGGCTCAGGCGTCAACCCTCGCCACGAGCGGCTCGCGTGTTTGGTGTTCAACCCATTGAGCCGACAGACGACGTCATCGAAGCCGAATTCGCGAAAATGAAGGCGTTCGTGCTGGCCAGGTACAAACCCGTAACTAATGTCACGATGGATCACACGTTCCTGGGTCCGGGCGGCAATTTTCACGACTGTGTTCTCTTCGAAGAACAGCCGGCGTATCAGGCCGCCAAGGCCAAAGGCTTGAACCCGTCGACCAAACTCCCCACCCAGCTTGCTCCGACCACCGATAAGGCGGTTCGCCCTATCGCCCAACCGATGCTGCCGCCCCTGCATCGGAGTTTGGTCGATCCATTTGGCAACGAGCTGGCTTGCTCCGACGATCGCGTGCCTCTGGCCCGCGTGACGATCGCACAGATGGCAAGGCTCGGCAAATTCGAGAATTTCTTTCAAAAGTACTCGAGCGCCCCTTTGGCTTTCTCGAATGCCGCAGCTCCGGATAGTGCTATTCACTACCATGCAGTCTGCGAAACGAATCCCGGCACCTATTACGGCTGTTCAACGTTTTTGAATGTCTGGCAGGTCGACCCCTCTCCAGGGGTGTTTTCGCTGTCCCAACTTTGGATGCTCGGGGATGTCATGAATACCGGCTTCAACCAAACTATCGAGAGCGGTTGGCAGACGTGGTCCGCAAGGGCGAACAACAGATCGGGCACCGACGTGCCACTACTCTTCGTTTTCTACAATCCGGACGGATACGGCGACAACGCTGGCTACGGGACTAATCAATACGGCGTTGGATTCATCGTCACACCGGGTAGCGGTTGGGCCATCGACATGCCGATGCCGCAGCCGTACAGTTCCAAAGGCGGGGATCAGTACGGGTACCAAATGCAGTGGCTGATCGACGCCCAGGGCAATTGGGTGCTCTATTTGGGGCCCGGTGGGGGCCAACAGCCAACTCAAATCGGGTTCTTCCCCGCAGGTCTCTATCAGGGTGCTCTCAGTCAGTCTGCAACTGTCGTGCAATTCGGTGGCGAAGTCTGCAGCGCCGCCCAGGGTTACGACGGATATCCGAACACAGGTCCGATGGGGAACGGAGTGGGTCCGTACACCACCCCGGACGGCACCCTCAATAAGACCGACAGCTTTAGCGAGGTGGCTTTCCAGGCGCAGATCCAGGTCTGTTCGACGCTTGGCGGGTCGCTGGCCCCGGCGCAACTACCGTTGGGCGCCGCCGATCCAGGCTATTCGGCGATCCTTGGTAACGACGCTTCCTCTCCCGACTGGGGGACCTATATGTTCTTCGGCGGCAATCAGCAGTGACCTGATGATCCGTCGCTGCGGCGTCGATTTGGGTGTGGGGAACGACGGCGGGCCGAAATGGGTTCAGAACGAAAAATGGGGACGTGGCACTTGCCCGTCCTCCATTTTCAGCGATCATTCCAAAGGCGGGCTTTTGGATGGTGGAACACCAATGGATGAAGTTGAACCCTTTTCGGATTTCTTCGCCCGAACAATGAACGCGCTGCCCGAGGAGAAGCGATACGCTGGACCGCTTCAGGCCGCGGCCGAGCGCCACGGACTCTCTCTGGAACGAGTGAAGTCCGAGTTCCAGAGTTTCAAGCAGTACATTCGGGAGGACTATGACGGCGTGACCCCGGTATGCAGCTTTGTGGATGATGCGGACGGTCAGACCTGGGATTGCGTTCCATTTGCGCAGCAGCGCGGCGTCCGAGGCGCTCGCGCTAAGGGCCTACTAATCGACGACCAACTCTTCGCGTCCCCCCGCGCCGCCGCCGAGCCGCGTGGACTGCCCATGCCGGGAAGTTTCCCGCCAGGCGCGACACGTTCGACGGCCGGGCCAACAACATCCACCAATCTGCCTCGGCCGCAGTGTCCGGAGGGGACCATTCCAGTTTTGCGTATCACCTTAGAGAGCATGATCCCATACGGGACATTGGATCATTTTCGGAGTTTCAACAAAGCCGGTCCTCCGACGCAGGGGACTTCGCCCCGCGGATGACACTTTAAATTGATGCATGTTGTCGATCGGAAACCGTGCGACAGTGCACCGTCGAACCGTTCCTCTGGCGCATGCATCCTGTCTGCAATTGAGCGATCGCCGCCACGTCGGTCGCCCGTAGCCGTCCGCCAAGCTTCTTTCGCGCGACGTTGGCGGGGTGCGCTTGAACGTCATTGCGAAAATATCGGCCGGAATTGCCGAACTGCGTCAGATGTGCAGGCCCTCAGCTCTTGAGGTCTTAAGCGGGCCTTTGCGTTTCCTGATCGATTCGCTGCCGCGGCCCTGAATTCTTGGGGCATCCCGGAACGTTCGACCAGTGCCCGAGACCTGCGCCTTTTGCGCAGCTTCAGGAGGCCAGCACCCGTTTTCAGGGCACCCGCGACGTCGGGTTTGCGGCTTCTGCCGAATCTGCGGGGCTCGCGCGGTGAAACACAGTGCGCTACCACCTACGCCAGCCGTTAATGACGAATCGAGCGCTCTGTTCAAACGATCTGTAATGTACCCATCTTGATGCCAGTTTTTCTAACAAACCCCGGGAGATCGTGCCGTGTTCTCGCGCATACTCTGCTCGAGCCTCGTGGCGTCGGGAGTTTTGGCGCTTGCAGCCACTTCCGCGTCAGCCGAATGTCCAGTTTGCGGCAACGCCAACTACGATTGCCAGAAATGTAACGACTGCCAGAAATGCAATAAGCAAACGATCATTGTCAAGCATCGATGGTGCTGCTGTTGCTGCAACGTACCAGCTCCACCAAACGGAACCGCAGTCCCCAGCGTCGCCGCGCCGCTGGTGCCGATGACCTCGATTCCAATTATGCCCATGAATTTGAACTTCGCGCAAAACACCGCACAGCAGCAACAACCGCAGCCCCGAGCGGCCGCCCCGGCGACCCCGAGCGCTAATCTGACCTGCCCGGACGCCTGTGGCGACATCAAACAACTGCAGCAGGACGTTGCCGATCTGAAAAACGTCGCGGCGAGTCTGACGACAGCAGTCAAGCAGCTCTCGGTCGTTGTGTCGGACAAAAACAACAACTTGAAGATCCCTGCCGCCCCCTCGAGGTGAGCCGCGATTGACACTGCAGATGTGGCAAGCCCGGAACCGGGCGCTCGTGCTTTTTGAACCTTACTCGCGGAGGCTGTGCTCGACGTTACTTGAAGCGATTCGGACCCCATCCCATCTTGCGAACGCCGCGTGGAATCTTTCTTGCGGCGCGCAGATTCCGAACGCTTCTGGTACGAGTGGCGGCAACCGCAATCGACACAACCGGCCAACAAGTAGTTGATCACTCAGACGAGCCGTGTCAGGATGACATGCTCTCGTCGGCTAACAGACCCAGGGAGGGGATAATGTCCTTCAAGAACTATTGCGCGCTGGCAGTCTTCACGGCCACGGCGCTGGGAGTTCAGCAGAGCCGCGCCTCGGCTCAGCAATGCGAGGCGCCGCCTTACGTTCCGCCGTGCGTCCAGCCACCCTGCAATCAGGTGCCTCCAGAGGCGCCGCCTACCTCGCCTCCGCCGCTGGCGCCCCCCACGCAACCGACAGCGCCCCCAACGGCGCAGTTCGCCGCTCCAACCCCGAGCGGGCAAATCTCCGGTGAGTCGAATTCCATGGGAGTTCAGGGGCTGTCGATCCACTTTCCGGAATTCAATCTGCAATTCCCGACGATTCAACTGCCGTCATTGGTCCGGTATCGCCGCCAGCCTGAAATGCAATTGGATCAGGCACGAGCGCCGATGATCCAAGGCCCGACGGCGCCTTACGGGCCTTTGCTGACAACCACGCATTTGGCTTCACCGAATCCAACCGCTCCGCCACCCGAAGCCCCACAGAATACCCCCAAACCGCTCGAGACCCCCAGATCAGTCGCACCTCCTCCAACCGCGCCGCAGTGTGTGCCTCCACGAATGTCCTCTGACCCGCCGCCGGCGCCCGGCGTCGCGGACGCCCGAAGCAACGAGCGGCTTCGTTATGAGCTGAGTTGCGCGCGGCAGGAGCTGCTGGAGTATCGTCGGGAAGTGCAACAATTGCAGCGCTCGATTGAGGTGATCGCCGCGTCGAGACTTGGCAACGGTGCCGCCGCCTCGCCGCCGATCGCCCAGGTGGGCGACACTGCGGCAGCGGGCGCACCCCGCGAGCAGGCCGCAACTCCGGCCGTCGACGGACATGTCGGTCCGATGGTGTTGGATCTCGACAACTGGGAATACGCCGGCGCACAGCCGGAACGCGCCGGTGCCTCGCAGGAACAGGCCGCGTCTTTGCCGGATCAAGCCGCGCCCGCGCCGAGCGAGGTGCCGCAAGCCGGCCCGCTCGCGCCGGTGGACAACACTAGGGCCACGGGCAGGGCAAGCGTCACGGATCCTGCGGGCGACGCCCCGGTTGCATCACCCTCGCCACCGCCCAAACCCTCGTTCTTCGCACGAATTCGCGGTTGGTTTTCGCGGAGTAACTGATCTGCGAGCGGTCGCGTGGCGAGATCGGACGCAGTGGTCTTACGCCCACTCGGCTCAAGCGAGCGAATGCGCTCCTCAACCAAGGCTTCGCCGCTTTTGCTGACGGCTACTACTCGTGAGCGGGCGGCGCTATTGAGGCGGATTCGCGATCTTTCCGGGCGGGATAGTCCCGCCGTTACCGCCGGGAGTAGGAGTGCCCGGGCCCGGGCTCGGGCTTCCGCAGTTGCAGCCCGCCGACCCCGAACTGGCGGCAGTCAGGAGCGCCAACTCCGTCACCGGCTTGTAGGTGGGGAGGTTCAGCTTCTGAAAGATGAAAGCCATGTTGGTATCGATGCCAACTTTGCTATCGCTGAGCCACGTTGTGTCGTGCCCTATCTTCCTCTGGGCCGGGGGAAGCGTCGCCGTTCCCGCACTTCCCGAAAGGGCCTGCTTGATTTGGTTTAGAACGCCCGTGATCTTAGTTACGGTCGATTGGTTGCCAGGCAGCTGTTGCAGTAGATTCTCGAGATCTTGCACCGCGGTTGTGATCGATGTGATATCGAAGGCTGGCGCCGGCGCCACCACGAGAGGACTTGCCACATAAGGGCTGGCCACGTACGGGCTCGCCACGTAGGGACTCGCGACATAAGGGGCAGCGATAACGCGACCCCGCGGTGTGTACACCCACTGAGCTTTTGCCGGTTCGGACCAGCAGGCACACGCCAGGCAGCAGATCGTCAATCCAAACATCTTTCTCATTGTTTGTCCCTCGCTGTTGTTTCAACTAGCAGTTCTGGCGCATCACCGCGGTCATCAGCGGCGTCGGTCATGCGACGACTCGCGCATTCGCCTTGCAGGCTCGAATGAGTGAATTTCGAGCGGGGAGCACACGAAACGCTGACGGCCCCATGACCGCGCCACTGCTTGCCACTTCGAGGTCTCTGTGCCCAATGGGATCTCTGGTCTACCGAACGAGATCTCCGTACACCCCAATCCAAATCTTCAGGGGTTAACCTCGCCTTTGTCAATCATTAAAGATAAAAACGGGCTTCCTCGCTCCGGTTATCCTTGCGGATATCGGGTCAGTTTCGAGGCACTGGGAGCAAAGGTCGCAATTCACCGTCAGTCGATGCCAGGAAGTGACAATCACGACTGCCAGAATGCAGCGTCTTGGAGCGTTAGGATGCTGGCATTTGACGCAACCGCGCTCGTCTTCAACCGTTAGCGCACAACAGGACACGGGTTCGATTCCCCCCGGCAGCCACGGCAAGGACAGTGCCAACGCATCCAATTCGGCTGAGCCCTGGAGAAAAAGTTCAGTAGCCGCCTTGTTGTCCCGACTCTTACAACCGATTGCTGATTCGCGAGTTGCGATTACCTTCCATCCGGCAGTGCGGCACCGAAGGCACTGGGACTGACCCAACCGAAAGGTGCCGCAATGTCGAACGCCCATTTCCCGCCGTATCCGCGCGGCCCTCACTCCTGCGGCCAAGCCCGCATCCGACTCGACGGCAAGGGAGTCTACCTGGGCGAGCATCAGTCGCCCGAGTCGATCGCCCGCTACGACGCGCTCCGCGAAGTCTGGCTGCGTCGAAACAACCTCACCTCGCAACGCTGACGATCAATAAGCTGGCGATTCGGCTCCTCGAGCGCGCGATGGTGCACGACGCGTAGGATGGCGAACCGACGTCCGGAGTCGCGTATTGCCGTGTTTTCGCCGTCACCAGGCTCATGTCACTGCCGCCAAACGGTCCTGATTGATACAATTCGGGCGTGCGGTGAAAGAGTCCCGAGCTTCGGGCAACACCGGACATTCTTTTTTAGGAACGTGAGCAGAATGCCCCAGGGTACGATCAAGCGAAAAACGGACAAGGGTTTCGGGTTCATCGACACCGGAACCGGCAAGGACATGTTCTTCCACTCATCAAACGTGGAAGGTTCGGGCTACGAGCAGCTCCAGGAAGGACAGCTGGTCTCCTACAACGAAGGACGTGGGCCGAAAGGGCCGAGAGCCGAAAACGTGCGACCCGTCTGAGCGTCGACGCATTTTGGAAGACCTGAAAGCCGACGAGCCTCGTCGGCTTTCTTTATGGGCAGTGGGCAAGTTCGCAAGACGGAGCGATGCCATGGATCAAGGTAATCTGCTAATGGTCGCAATGGCGGAGCGATGTCTGAGCATCATCCAAAACAAAACGGAGGACGTTCGCTTCGCGCTGCCCGACTCGCTTCGTCCCAAACATCTTCGACGGATGTGCAACCTGATCGTTGAGCACGCGGAGGACTGGCCTGATACCAAACTCCATCGCTGGATCGGCTTTGTTCAGGCCGGCATGATTGCCAATCTCATGCTCGACCTCGACGGTGCGAAAGCAATGTTCAACAAGGTCAAAGAGGAATTCGGTTCGATCGCCAAGGATCAAGACCTGGTTGATCACCTTGATCCGACGACATCTTTCGAGATGGAGATGGGAGGGCAGGGTTAACGAAACTCGATCGATCCTCTCACTTCGGTCTCATTTGGCCGCAGGGCGCCTTGCTGTCGTATCGCAGCGAGCGATGGATGTCCGCTGTAATTCTCTGCCGAAGTTGCGGAAGTTCTACGTCACGAAAGCCGGCGACCGATCACGTACTACCGATGAAACGCGCCTCCGCGGCGCCGACGTTTTCGAGCGGGGCAGGGATCCGGCTTGCCTTGCCAGGGTATCGTCCATCGATTATGATTTTTGCAAGTGCAAACTTTGTATCTACAGCATCACTTCCGGGTTGGACAACGGTTCTTCGTTCCGTGAGACGCTGGGCGCAAAAGGACGGCGGGTCGAGAACGTGAAGCCAGTGTCGCTCTCAGGAACCCACGGCTATGCGGGCAACGAAACAGATTCATCACGACTGCGTGCAAAAGCTCCAGGCGATCGAGACGAGCCCCATTTTCATGGCAGTTCTTGGTTCCCTATTGGACGAGAATTGGACAACCCCCAGTATCAGCGAACTGCGAATCGCGCGCAACGACCTCCTATTAGGCCGCTCCGTAGGCGAAGCCGACTTCAAGGCCTTTCACTGCGTTAAACGCGGTTTGATTCGCAACATTCACCGGCTTGCCGCGGTCGCCGAGCTCGACGGTGACGAACTCGGCTACCTGCTGGGCAAGGTTGCCGGCATCCGAGGAATAAACTGAGTTCGCGCTGGGCAGAAACGCGAGAAGTGATTACTGTTGCTCCACAGGTGGATCTTTACGGTCGGCGTGCAAAAAACCTTTTTGGCCAGGCAAGGACACGACGTTATCAATTCGGCACTTCCTGAATCGCCCGCCGCGGCGCCTTCGTTTCTCCCCGTTCGCGATTTTTGACGCCGCGCCTGCTGGAGAATCGCGTCCACGTGTCGCGCCGTAAGGACCACTCCCTCAAGGGACCGTCATGCCGATTCGCTGCCAAACAATACGACCCGCCGATAACGCGATGGAACTCGACCTGCGCCTCGAAAGCGACGACGACCAGCGATTTGTCACCGACAAGTTTGCAAACTGGGGGTATAAGGTCATCGCCATCCATGCGGCCGGTTTCCCGCGGGGGATCACCGTGCTGGTCGAGGGGAGCGACGATCAGGGAATTATCGACAAAATGTGTAATCAGCCGGAATTCGACGTGAAGTGTTAAGTCGCGGCGCCGCCCGGCTCCGACTTGATTTCGTGCCTCCATTCGCAATTGTGACGTTCCTTGCGAAGCCTCGGCGTCGATCGCTTGGCTTCCGACGACGAGGAAATGAGTTTATGCCATATCGCTCCGACGACGATGACGGCCCGGATCAGCGTCAAAAAGAAGAGAAGCAGCAGGCCAAGAGCGAACGGGAACAATTGAAGAAGGAACGAGAGGCTCAGAGGATCAAGTTGCGCAAAGACCGAGTCGCGCAGAATGACGGGTAGCTCTGCCCGGGCCGCCTTACCTCGATACGGCGCGTCAGCCGTATAGAATGACGGCATGAGCACCGGCAAGCCAAAGAAGCCATTCTTGCATCGGCTGATCGGCTGGCCATCGCTCGCGATTGGTGCGGCGCTGCTGTCCCTCAGTATGGTCCTGCAGGACTGGGTGCTCGCGCTGCTTGGTGGCGGGGTGGTGGTTTTTGCAGTCACGGAGCTGATCGCGAGTCCGTCAGGACGCAGCTGATCTGTGAGCCACCAGCATGACATTCTCCCGCGAGTCCGGTCTTTTGCTCCGATGCGGAGCAAGCTCATCTGTCCTGTTCCGCTTGGGACGACATCAGAATTGGACCGGGAGAGGCGGGTGATAACCGCATTCGATCGGAGTGATCTCTCCCTTTGCGGACAAACGCAACACCAGAGACTGGTAAGGCGAAAAGACGAGTTCAACGCCGGCCGACGCCGAGGCAGACCACAGAGTAACCCTGCGGCGGACCGTCTCGTCGCATTTCGAAAATCCGTATGGCATCGGATAGCGAACCTCCGCGGCTTTGGGATGGGCGAAGAAGAAGTCCGTGTCGTTGCCTGTCTGTCGCGCCCAATAAGAGGGCAGATTCTCGCCCGATACGACGGGTCGCAGGCCGGCCTGAGCCAGGCCGGCGACGACGTTCGGCAAGGCCGTAAGCGAATCGAGCGTAAGTTGGTAATCGCCGCGCGGGTGGTGGCCGGGTTGCCGCGGCCGACGCGTGAGAATGACCTTGAGGCCCGCCGCGGCTAGGCGGTGGATCTCGACTAGGGCATCTGCATCGAGCCATTCGACGTCGAGATATAGCGCAGCGAACGATTGCGTTCCGATCGTGAGGCGCCCGTCCCGCAACTCCGCGCGAGCCAACATCGTTGCGGAGATCCACAGCGGTTGGAACGGGCGCGTCTCTTCGGGCACGAAGACGTGCCGCATTTCCCACCAATAGACGGCGCCGGGAGTGCGCAGCTCGCGCGGCATCGCATCGCGCATCCACATGTCTTCGTTGGGCAAATATACGGCCAATTCAGAAACCGTTCGCCCCGACTGCATCAACCCGCAGACCTTTTCGAGATAAGCGTTGAAGGCGGGGAGTTCGGCGACGAAGGCGCAATCCGGACCAACGTGGACCGACGCATAAAATTCATGGTGGCAGCCCGCGGCGTTGTAAGGCATGCCATGCCAGACGATCTGGTTGACGCCGCTGGCAATGACGGCATCGGCCAGGAGCTTGAGGTCGGCGACTTGCTCGCGCTTCCAATAGCGATAGGCATCGGTGTGCCGCGGGCTGGTGAAGCCATAAATGCAGGTGAAGGTCTCGGCACTGACGACGGTGCGATCGCTGAGCGCGGCCGCCGAAGCCGAGATTCGCGAAAAATGCGGATCGAACAAAAGCGCCTCGGATTCCGGGACGTCGACCGCCGAGTAACAGGTCAGCAAATCGGTCGGCGAGCCGTGGCATTGCACGCGCGAGTAGGCGCCATGATCGTGACAGAGTTGGGTAAACGGCGCATAGAACTCTCGCACCATCGCCGCGGCCAGGAACTTTCGATAGTCGTAGCGAACATCGAAATGGCGATCGAGGTCGTCAGTTAATGGCTCGAGGCGATAGCTGCATTCGGCAGCAAATTCGTCCCAAAGTGCAGGACTCCACAAGCCATACGAATGGATTTCAAGCGAGTCGCAGAATAACCCGGATGACGCCCCCTCGAGCGCGGGTTGAAACGCTGGCATCATCGCCTCGAAGTATGCGTGCAGTGCCGCCCGGTTGAGGTGATCGACGACGAACAGGTCGCGATGAAATGCCTCCTCCCAAGAAGCACGAAGGAGCTGAGTGGGAGTTCCACCGAACGTTTGAGACGCGCGATTCGCCTCAACGCTTGACCCGCCGAAAGGCCAGCAGCTTCCGAGCGTGAAGTCGCAGCCGAGGCCGATGCGATCCGCATAACGTTTGGCGTGCGCGACGAGTCTCGACCATTCGGAGCCGAGCCAGCGGGGAATGAGATCGGAATCAAACCAGGGGAGCCAACTTGGCCAAAGCCAGGCCAGCTCGACGCCGCCGAACCCCCATTTGCTTGACCCAGGAGAGCTGCGTCTCGATGTCGCGCTCGCAAAATGGCCCCGCGAGCCACCACCAGCGGACGTACGGCTTGCTGCTGCCGCGAAAGTAGGCGGGTGCTGGCCGATCATTCTGCGCAAACGACATCGGCGCCTCCCGGCCGCACTCCTAGGTCACTCCTGCTTTTTAAGCCTGCAATCAGTTACGAGCAATCCTTTTGCTCTCGTGTTCTGACTGCCCCGAGATCGTGTCAGTTGTTAGGGGAGACCGAGCGACCATGGTCGGCCCAGGCCTGTCGAACCGGACTCGAGGAGAGTATTAGCCCTCAGTTCGGACCAGTTGAACGAGGCTGCCCCGTCCGCGCCTGCCGTCGCTCGGCCTAAATGGAGTTGAAGGCCCAAGCGACGGCGAGAGCGGACGGGGCATATGACTAGGGTTTTGATCTTGGGAAAAACTCGGTCGTCCTACCACCACCCAAAGCCGAAACCGGCTCCGCCCACGCCTACTCCAGCACCCCCACCGCCGACGCCAACACCGACCGGGCCAGCGCCGACATAGACACCTGGGGTCCCGGTGTAGTAGCCGTTGTAATAGCCGGGGTAATAAGTCGCGCCGTAGTAATTCGATCCGTAAGCCGGATATCCGCCATAGCCGTACCCGCGGTAGTAGCCGCCGCGATAACCCCCGTTCCAAGCGCCGGGACGAGCGCCGTCGCCGCGCCAGCCCTCACGCACTTCTCCGCGTGCTACGTTACCGCGTCTCACTCCGCGCTCTTGGGCCGATGCCGTGGATGCCCAAGACGTGATGGCGAGGACACCCAGCAGGGCCCCGCACAATAAGGTTCCAACGTTCCGTCTCATGATTCGTTCTCCGGTTTGCGAAAATCGGTGATTTTACTTCTTCTGCAATTGCTCACGCAGTTGCCGGATCTCGTCGCGCAGCTGCCGCATTTCTTCTTCGATTCGTTGCAGAGCGTTCGGATCCGGACCGGCCTGTCCCTGTACTTGACTGTACTGACCCTGTCCGGGACCGGACTGGCTTTCAGCAAACTCGCTGGCTCGGCTGCCGATCGTGACCGAGATCTTTTGCGGCTGGTTTTCCCGCGTGACCTCGAACTCGGCTTGGGTCTGCGGCTTCATCTCGTGGACGAGAGCGATCAATTCCGCGGGATCATCGATCTTCTGACCGTTGATCTGCGTCACGAGGTCGCCGGGCTGTAGCCCTGCACGGGCGGCGGGGCTTCCCGGATAGATCTGGGCGACGCGTGCTCCCGGTTGGCCGGGTGCATTTTGAGCACCGTTCGTCACAGTGTTGCTCGGCGAATTCTGAGAGTTTTGCACATTTTGGCCTCCTTCTGGACTGCTTGGCTGGGCCGCGGGCTGGCTTGGTCCGTTCGGAGCCATCTCATTCTCGCCGTACAGCAGAATTCCTAACCACCCGCTATCTCCCTCCGGCTGGCCGGCAACATACTGAATCATGTACTGGCGTCCGTCACGTTCGATAATCAGAGGCACGGGACGGCCCGTTTGCGCGGTCAAATAAGCCTTCGCATGACGATGGTGCTTGAAGGGGCGACCATCGATCGAAATCAATCTGTCGTGCGCTCGTAGGCCGGCTTGCGCCGCCGCACTGTTTGGGGCAACGTTCGCGATTTCGAGCCCTCGCCCCGAAGAAGATTGCGTCTCAAACTGGATACCGAGACCTTTGTAGCCAGGAGCGCCGTCTGGGCGACCCGCTTGCTCACCTGTGCGACCCTGTTCAGCCTGGTCGCGCGATTGTTCGGGCTGACGACCGGCCTGATCCGCTCCTCGCTGTTGCGGCTCGGCCGCGGCGGGTGGATTAGATGGTCGTTGATTCGCCGGCTGATCCTGAGCGATGAGCCGACTCCCCACTCCCATCGCGAACGTCGTGATGGCGCAGATTGTCAAGCCGATTCGCAAGTTACGCATTCGCTTCATCTTCGTCCCTCACTTTTTTCAAAACCGCGGTTCCGACGGCGATGTCGCAGCTTCACGAACTGCCCGTGCGACAACCACACTGATTGCCCAAAGGCCTCTGACGACTTCTTCGCCCTGCTTTCTGCCTGCTTTGCCCGCCATCTCAGCGTTGTCTTCCTAAGATGACTGTTGGGCGGATGCACGATGTGCAATGCATGTACCAACGGGCGCGGGTAGGGGCGCGTGTCGTATGTGCACAGCGTTCACAGCACTTGGCACCATAGCTTCAACCGTTCAGGCGCAAATGCAGGCAAGAGAACGGGCGCTAACGAGGTGATCGAGCGGATCGCTCGTGCCTGCCCATGCGGCGTGATTTCGTCGCACCCGTGAGAATGGCGGCGCAGGACGGCATTGGCCGCGGCGTGGATGCACCGGTCGGCGGACGCCATTAAGACGTCGCACTCAAACCGCGGTGCCGAAGTTCACTTCGGAAATGGAGGGAAAATCAAGATCGGTCGACGGGGAGAGTTGCCGCTCAGGCGACCTTGATCTTCGCCACTCGGCCGAGCAAATAGCCGAGTTCATCTCCGTCGAGTTCGGCGACCGCAGCGATCCCGTGGATGTTGCGAATCAAACCGCGCTGAGCACAATGAAAAGCTTTGAAGCTGACTGCCCCAGCGGAGCGACCCAAGAGGCGGTGTTCACGAGAGAACAGCAGTTCCACGACGTTCGGCGTCGTCCAATCTTCCTCCAAAAGAGAAGCGAGAATCGCCCGGAAGATATTGCTCGTCTCGACGGTCTGCAGCTTGCGAGCACAACCGCGGCGAAGGTACTCGGGCATTCGGACGCGATTTTGAATCATGATGGGCTCGCAGAGGTGAAGGTCGAACGAAATTCAGTTTACCATTTCCGAGCGCATTTTGCATTTTGGCCGTCGAACTCAGACCTCTTTTGATGCCGGTCCTCAGAGGCATTGCGAAATCTCCCCTGGCGCAACGTCGGCTCGATATACTGATTGATCGCGGGCCCCGAGTCGACTGCCGCCGGCTGGCGACCGTGGGCTGTTTGCCGTCGCCAATCGGATTTCAATCGAGCGCGTTTCTGAATCCCCTCAGCATTCCCTGGGAGCGCACGGGGTGGATAGTTCGACTAATCCCGATCCGCCCGATCCTCCCTCCCCCGAATCGGAGTCTGCGCCTCCGCTGATTTTCGAGTTTTCGGCCGAGGCATCGCACAGCCAGCAGACGTTTGTTCCCGGAGGAATTACCGGACCGGCGATCACACAGCCGCCGGCTCCCCTACCGCCTCCTCCGCCCGCGTTCGGCCGCTATCAGGTGCGAAAGGTTTTGGGACACGGCGGCTTTGGTGCGGTCTATCTGGGTCACGACAGCCAACTCGATCGGCCCGTGGCGATCAAGGTCTTTCGCGGCGGCGCTGAGGGACCGCCCGCCGAGGCCGACCGCTTGCTGCAAGAGGCGCGGCGGCTCGCCCGGCTGCGTCACTCGGGAATCGTGACGGTCCACGACGTCGGCACGCAGGACGGCCAGGTCTTCATCGTCTCCGACTATCTCGACGGCCAGGACTTGGCGCGTTGGCTGAAACACAACTCGCCTTCGTGGCAACAAGCCGTGACGATTGTCGCCGCCGTGGCCGATGCGCTCGCTCATGCCCACGCCCAGTTCACAATTCACCGCGACGTGAAACCCGCCAACATCATTCTCACGTCCAACGGGTCGCCCGTGCTCGTTGACTTCGGCCTCGCGCTCGACGATTCGTCGGCCGGCGGCAGCGAACTCGGCATTATTTCCGGCACCCCGGCTTATATGGCGCCCGAGCAGGTCGTCGGCACCGCCCATCGTATTGACGGCCGCACAGATATTTACAGCCTGGGCGTGGTCCTCTACGAGATGCTCTGCGGTCGCATTCCCTTTCGGGCGGAGCAGTCGCACGAACTCTTGCGGCAGGTGCGCGACGACGAGCCGCAGCCTCCCCGTCAGGTCGCCAGAGAACTTCCGCCGGAGGTAGAGCGGATTTGCCTCAAGGCGCTCGCCAAGAAAATGCAGGACCGCTACACGACGGCAGCCGATTTTGCCGACGACCTGCGGCGCGTCCTCCAGACCACGCCGGACTCCGGGATGCCACCCTCGTCGTTGCGACAGCCGGCGGCCGGCATTCCCGCGGGGGTGTCCTACCGGGAGACTTCGCGGAACGAATCGGTGACGCTGTCTTCGTCCCGCCGCCGCGTGCGTGAAGCCGAACGTCGCCAGGTGACGGTTTTGGTCTGCGCCTCGGAGCTGTTCGAGTCGGAGACGTACCTCGAAAACCTGGATGCCGAAGACCAGGCCAAAGTATTGCAGATGTTCGAGCAGATCTGCGAGCGGGCCGTGCGCGGGCTCGACGGCGCCGTAGTGCAATGCAACGAACAGGGATTCCTGGCCTGCTTCGGCTACCCGGTCGCATACGAAGACGCCGCCCGCCGCGCCGCTCGGGCCGGCCTCCGCATGCTCGACGAGCTGAACGATCTGGCCGAGCGACTTCGCCGCAAGCACCAATTGGAATTGAATTCCTGGGTCGGCATCCACACGGGGCCGGCCGTTGTCGAGAAAAAGGATGACGCGGTCTCGCTGGTCGGCGAAGCGCGAAATGCGGCCCTCCGCCTGGGCGACGTCGCAGCGCCGGGCCAGCTCATTTGCACGGAAGACACGCATCGGCTGTTCCGCGGCCGCTTTCGCTGCGCGGACCTGGGGCAAAAGAAGATCAAGGGCATGGCCCAATCGGTCCAGCTTTTCCATGTCGAGGGCATCGCTTGGGCCGGCAGTTTGATCGAGGCCTCGGCGCCGACCGAACTCTCGCCTCTGACCGGCCGCGATCAGGAAACGAGCCTCCTCAAGGATCGCTGGGAGCAGGCGGCCGAGGGAATGGGCCAAGTCGTGCTGCTCGTCGGCGAAGCGGGCCTCGGCAAGTCGCGATTGGTCTACACGCTGAAGGACCATGTCCTCGGTCAACTCGTCGAAGGCGAGACTGACTCGCCGGTTATTGAATGGCGCTGCTCGCCCCACTTCCAGAACACGGGCCTGTACCCCGCCATCGACTTTTTCGAGCGCGCCCTCGAATTCGGGCCCGAGAATAAACTCGGAACCGAACACGCAACGCAGGCCCGCTTCGACCGGCTGGTGCATTACCTCGATCAATACGGGCTGGCCCAGCCGGAAACCGTCTCGCTCTGGGCGTCCCTGCTGTCGCTCCCCACCAGCGACCGCTTCCCGCCGCTTTCGTTGTCGCCGCCTCGGCAACGCGAGGAGACCTTTCGGGCGCTGGTCGACTGGCTGCAAGCCCGCGCCGCGCAGCGACCGATTCTGCTCATCGTCGAGGACTTGCATTGGGTGGACGCATCCACCTTGGAATTCTTGGGGCAGTTTATTGCCGCGGGTCTGCACGATCGCATCCTCACACTGCTCACCTTCCGCCCGGAATTTCAGACGCCCTGGCCGGCCGTCGCTCATCAAACCAGCCTGGCCCTGAACCGGCTGACGCGACGCCAGGCCGGCGAGTTGATGCGCAAGAAGTCCGGCGGCGCACTCTCCGACGCGGTCATCGAGCAAGTCTATGATCGCACCGGAGGCGTCCCGCTGTTCGTCGAAGAGTTCACCAAGATGGTGCAAGAGTCGGGGGCAGCCACGCGCAAGGGCGACGGAACCCCCCCGGCGGCCGTCCTTCCAGCCCACCAGATCCCCGCCACGCTGCAAGACCTCATGAACGCCCGGCTCGATCGGATGGAAGGCGAACAGGAGGTCGCACAGCTCGCCGCCACGCTCGGCCGCGAGTTCAGCCACGAATTGATGGCTGCCGTCACGACCCACGACGAGGCCGACCTCGACGTCGAACTCGACAAACTGGTCCGGGCGGAGATTCTATTCCAGAAGGGCCGGCCGCCCGGCTGCACGTACATCTTCAAGCACGCCCTGCTCGAAGACGCCTTGTACAACTCGCTGGTGAAGAAGAGGAGACAGGAATTCCACGGACGGGCCGCCGCCGCGCTGGAGAACCGGTTCCCGCAGACTGTCGAGTCCCGGCCGGAGCTGGTCGCCCACCATTTCACCGAAGCGGGCCTGGCCGAGAAGGCGATCGGATACTGGCTGCAGGCGGGCTTGCGGTCGAAGGAACGCTCGGCCGACGTCGAGGCGATCGGCCATCTCACAAAAGGTCTCGCGCTCTTGAGGACGCTCGAGGAAACTCCCGAGCGCGATCGCCGCGAATTGCAGTTCCTCACCACGCTCGGTCCGGCGTACATCGCCGTCCGCGGATACGCCGCGCCCGAGGTCGGACCGACTCTGCTGCGGGCCCGCGAACTCTGCGAACGAATCGGCGATCCGCGGCAGCTCTTCGGCATCATGCTGGGCATGTGGGAGTGGCGACTCGTGCGGGGCGATTTGCGGATCGCCGTCGACCTCGCCGCCGACGGCATGGCCCTCGCCGAACGCCTGGACGATCCCGGCATGTGGATGGAGGCCTTATTCATGCCGGGCGCCACGATGTTTTACCGCGGCCAATTCGCCGAGGCCCGCGATCACTGCGAGAAGGCCCTGGCCGCCTACGACGACCGCGAGCGCACCAAATTCTGGACCGCCTCGACCGGTCACAACGCGGGCGTTACGCACCGCAACTATCTCTCGCTGGCGTTGTGGCACCTGGGCTACCCGGACCAGGCCCTCAAGCTCGATGCCGAGGGGCGGGGACTCGCTCGGACCATCGGCCACGCCTACAGCCTCGGCCATGCTGTCGACTTCACCGCCTTTCTCGCTCACTACTGCCGCCTCGGCACCGAGGTCCAGCAGGCCGCCGACGAAGAATTGACGCTCGGAGCCGAGCAGGGTTTTCAGCTCTGGCACGCCTTGGGCACGATCCACAAAGGGGCGGGAATGCTTTTGAAAGGGCGGCGCGAGGAAGCACTGCCGCTCCTGCTCGAGGGCTTTCGCGATTTCCGGGCCACCGGAGCCGAAGTTCGCACTCCGGCTTACCTCGCACTGTTGGGTGACGCATATACCCAGTGCGCTCGCTTCGCCGAGGCGCACAAGACGCTCGACGAGGCGCTGGCCGTCGCCGAAAAGAACGACGACCGTTGCCACGAGGCCGAGCTGTACCGCCTGCAGGGCGAACTCCTACTGGCCGAGTCCCCCGACCAGGCAACCGCCGCCGAAGCCTGCTTCCGCCAAGCCCTCGACACGTCCCGTCGCCAGCAGAGCCGAGCGTGGGAACTGCGAGCCACGACAAGTCTGGCCCGACTCTGGCAGCGACAAGGCCGCCCCGAAGAAGCCCGCGCCGCACTCGCCACCATCTACGGCACCTACTCCGAAGGCTTCGGAACGCCCGACCTCCGCGACGCCGCCTTGCTGCTCGAAACCCTGAGTTGAGCCGCGCCGGTTCTATCAGAGCACGTGTCCCGTCCCGTCGGGTGCTTCTCCTAAGTCTTTTCGCCAAGCGGCATTAACATGGGACACATTGCGGTCCCGTCAACTTGTCCCGCCCCGCTGCAAATGAGTCCCGTCCCATCCCTTTCACCCTCGCCCAGTCTTCTGGGAGAGGGCAGGGGTGAGGGCAATTTCTCAGGGCTTTTCTCGGTGAAACAACGTGTCCCGTCCCGCCCGTCCCAATGTCCGTGGGGAGCGGGTCAACTACTTTGGTGGGTCATCTCCCGAGTGAACAAAGTGTCCCGACCCACCGGCCAACCTCTTTCCGCCGACAAAATTCCTCGAGCTTTTCCCGATAAAACAACGTGTCGCGTCCCACTCTTTCCCCCTCGCCCGGTGCTCCAGGAGAGGGCCGGGGTGAGGGAGACCCGGGGCGTTTCTTTCTATTAAAGATGTGTCCCGTCCCGTTCTCCCGTGAACACCGGTGAGGCGGGTCAACTACTTGGTGGGTCAACTCCCTAGTGGAACAAAGTGTCCCGACCCACCGGCAAACCTCTTTCCGCCGCCAATATTCTTCGAACTTTTCCCGATAAAACAACGTGTCCCGTCCCACTCTTGCCCCCTCGCCCGGTAATCCGGGAGAGGGCCGGGGTGAGGGTCTGTCCTCCAATCCTTCGCGTGTCCCGCGTGTCCCTCCCAATGTGTCCCGTCCCGGTCTTGGTCCAAGGTCCCTGGTCCAAAGTCCAAAGTCAGGATTGCGAGCCTCTGACATTCTCGACCTTGGACCTTGGACTCCCCGGTGTCCCGTCCCGCGATCGGCAGTGGGTCACGAATTTCGTGGGTCACCTAGACAGAAAAAAATTGTGGCCCAACCCCCCGTGAAAGTACTTAGCCCCCTGTCGGCGAAAGTGTCCGGACCGGACCTCGACCGTTGACAGTCAGCTCACCGAGGCGGCCGGGGATCTTTCGCCCCTCTAGTGAAAACGGATCCCCATCACCGCCGGGGATTCAAATTTCGTCCCCGGCGGGGATCCGATCCCCGCCGGACAGATTTCTGACCATCCTCGCCGCCGCACAAGACAGCCTCCGCACCAGACCGCCTGGCATCAAAGCGGGACCGACAATCGACAACAGGATCCACCGGCGCGCACGGCGACCCTCCCTCGCCTCGCAGCACGCCGGCTATCTCCAGCCTGCCGCAACAACGGCCCGCCGCCAATCTCGAGTTTCTACGGCCGTGTAAACAACTTTGAAGATTTTTCCGGTCTGCGAGGTCCGGCGTATCTATCGGTTGCGGTCCGCCTGATACGCACAGGGGATCGGCCACCCCCAAAAACACGCCAATCAGAAACCCGGGATCCGACGAGTTTCCGGTGTTTTGAATTTCTTGATGACTTTCCCGGACTGGCGATGTCGGGGGACGGTCGCGTCTCGGATTTGTCTGGAAGACGACCGGAAAAGGAACCATTTACGGGAACAGGCGACGGTCATTGGCGCCTCGTAGCCGCGCTTTGTCCGATTCCGAACATGACCGAAGCGGACCGCCAAGCAGCGAGTCTCAGAAACTCCTCGATTCGAGAGCATTGCATTTCGGGAACACCTTTGTCACGTCGCGCGATCCGCTATCGCTTCCTGAGCGATGTCGTAGTGCGGTTTGCCGGCGAGTGCGGGGCAGCGGACATAATGCGCCAGGCGATTCGCGTGTCGATCGACGACCACGATTCTTCGCCCCCAATCGAAGGAGGCCAGGATATCCGCCGCCCGCCCCGAATCCCTTCCGATTGCAGACAGAGATTGGGATGGTCTAACTTAAGACCCAGTGCCGTTTGTCCGGAAACTCACATTTTTTTAATCCTCTGCCGCGACGTAGGGCGCTTTCCACGCGCTGCAATACCTGAAAGCTTGGGGCTCACGGCCTGGAACGCGATTTTGCGTTGCGAAGGCCGTAGCACGCGCCGTAGCCTGAGGGGGCCGACCCGAGGTGCTACAGGGATGCCTCAAAAGAATCTGCCGACAAGTTGTCTTTATCGCCGGCCGCAACGCTGATTGACGACGAACCACCGAGGCTCGTCACGATAATGATGGGCCATCCCGTCCGCAGATGTCGGATGCGGCCAGGGGACTTCCGTGCCGATTGATCCCAGCCGTGTCCAAGCAGTCTTTCTCGCCGCGGCCGACTTGATCAGCCCGGCGGAGCGCGACCACGTCTTGAGCGAGCAATGCGCGGGTGACGCGGAGTTGCGCGGGCGAGTCGAGGCGCTCCTGCAAGCCCACGATCAATCTGAGGAGTTGCCTGGCGTTGGGACGCTGCACTTCGCCGGCGAACGGCAGCCGACCGTAATCGGATCAAACACTGCTTCGTCGGGCAAGGTCATCGCGGGCCGGTACAGGCTGCTCGAAGAGATCGGCGAAGGCGGAACGGGAAGCGTGTGGGTTGCCGAGCAGACGCGACCCGTGCGGCGTCGCGTCGCGATCAAACTCATCAAGCCTGGCATGGACAGCCGACAGGTCCTGTCGCGTTTCGAGGTCGAGCGCCAAGCACTGGCTCTCATGGACCATCCCAACATCGCCAAAGTGCTCGATGGCGGCGCCACCGAAGACGGACGCCCCTACTTCGTCATGGAATACGTCAAGGGCGTGCCCATCACGAGTTTTTGCGACGAGGCCAGGATCACAGTGGAAGGGCGTCTGCAGCTCTTCGTGCAGGTCTGCCACGCGGTGCAGCACGCTCATCAAAAGGGAATTATCCACCGTGATTTGAAGCCGTCTAACATTTTAGTTTGCCTCTACGACGATCAACCCGTGCCGAAGGTGATCGACTTCGGCCTGGCCAAGGCGATGAACCAGCCGCTCACTGAACACACGTTGTACACGGCGCACGGACTGATGGTCGGCACGCCTATGTACATGAGCCCCGAGCAGGCGGAGCTAAACAACCTCGACGTTGATACTCGCACGGATATCTATTCGCTTGGCGTCATTCTGTATGAGCTGTTGACGGGAACGACGCCGCTCGATCGCCAGCGGTTCAAAGACACAGCCTGGCTCGAGATCGTGCGACTGATCAAAGAAGAGGAGCCGAGAAAGCCAAGCGCCAGGCTCAGCGGCTCCGGTTATTTGCCCGCCATCGCCGCGCAGCGCAGCCTGGAGCCCGCGCAGCTCACACGCATCGTGCGAGGTGACCTCGACTGGATCGTGATGAAAGCTCTGGAGAAAGAGCGATCCCGCCGGTACGAGACCGCGAATGGCCTGGCCCGTGACCTCCAGCGCTACCTAGCCGACGAGGTGGTGGAGGCCCGCCCGCCGTCCGCGGGCTATCGGCTACGAAAATTCGTGTACCGCAACCGCAGCCTCGTTGGCGCGGCCGCGCTGATCCTTCTGGTGCTGCTCTTTGCCATTGCCGGAACGACCTGGGGAATGATCCGCACCGCTCAAGCCAACCTCGAAACCCAGGAGCAAAAAATCAAGGCCACCGCCGCCGCTGCCGCCGAACGGGCCGCAAACGAGCGGGCGCAGCAAATCGAACAGAAACGACAAGCGGAATACGCGGCGAGCCTTGTGGACGAGCTCACCAAGGCCCAGATGGGAGAAGTGCCGGGAATCGTCCATGAAATTGGCAAAATCCGCCCTTTGACCGATCCGCTGCTCCGGCAAGAAGACGCGCGGACTCCGGAGAAATCCGACAAGAAACTGCGCCTGGGCCTGGCCCTGCTTCCGGTGGATCAAAGCAGGATTGACGACCTGCGCAACGGCCTGCTGCGCGTTTCGCCAAGCGAATTTGTCGTCGTGCGGGATGTCCTACTGCCGTATAAGAACAGCGTGATCGAGTCGTTGTGGACGGCGGCTTTGGATCCGAACGTCGAGGCGCAAAACCAATTTCAGGCGGCCTGCGCGCTGGCGACCTACGCGCCCAATGATCCGCGATGGAGTCGACTGAACAAGTTCGTGGCGGGCCGGCTGGTGACTCTCGAGGCCTCGGCGCTCGTTCCCTGGCGGGAGGCTCTGCGCCCCGCCAAAAGCCAATTCATCGAGCCTCTGACTTCCATCTTTCGGGAAACAAATCAAGACCCTTTGTCTCGTCGCTTCGCCACCGAGACGCTGGCCGATTATTTGTCGGACCGTCCCGACGAACTCTTTAATCTGCTGGCAGACAGTCAGCGATTTCAGTTTGTGGTCGTGTTCAACAAGTTGGCCCTGCATAAGGACCGGGCGATCGCGCTGGCTCGTGATGAACTCGCAAAGCATCCCACAGAAAAGGCGACTGCGCACGAGCAGGAAGTCCTCGCCAAACGACAAGCCAACGCGGCCCTGGCCCTCCTCCGGCTCGCAGCGGCGCAGCAGGTCTGGCCTTTGTTGCGCCATACCCCCGATCCGACGACGCGAAGCTACCTCATCGATCGGATGGCCGGTTATGGAGTCGATCCGGATGTTGTCTGGGAGCGGTTGACTGTGGAATCCGACGCCTCCGCCAGGGCCGCGCTGATCCTCTCACTCGGCAATTATCCTCAAGACGTGTTTGCCGCTCGGGATCGAGCCCCAAGGCGGTCGATGATCGTCGAGATTTACCGGAATGACGTCGATCCAGGGGTGCACGGCGCGGCGGCATGGTTGCTACGACATTGGAATGCACAGGATGACATGAAGCAATGCGACCTAGCGCTTGCGACCGGAAAGTCGGAGAATGGCCGTCGTTGGTACCTCACTCATCACGGTCACACGATGACTGTAGTCACCGGACCCGCAGAACTTACCGTGGGCAGCTCACCGCGTGAGCGTCGTGTCATCCTCAATCGCTCATTCGCGATCAGCGCGACTGAGAGCACGTGTGAGCAGATGCAGCAATGGATGCCGAGGTTTGGCGAGTCCGACACTGAGCACCCGGCGAAGGACTGTCCCGCAAATTATGTGCCCTGGTACGTGGCGGCTCAGTACTGCCGCTGGCTCAGCGAGCGTGAGGGCGTCCCGGAAAGCGAGATGTGTTATCCGCCGATTGACCAGATTAAGGGGGACATCACGCTTCCTGAAAACTACCTTGAACGGTCTGGTTACCGGCTGCCGACTGTGGCCGAATGGGAATATGCCAGCCGGTCCGGATCGACAACAGTTCGTTTTTTCGGCTCGCCTTTGGAATTGTTGCCCAAATATGCCTGGTACATGAGAAATTCGGAGGAACACACCTGGCCAGTGGGCACGCTGATGCCGAACGATTTTGGGCTCTTCGATGTCTACGGAAATGTTCTGGAGTGGTGCCAGGACGCCTTCGTGGAGGATAAGGACCAGGCGCGCGCGGCGACGGCACTGAGTCGATTTGTGAGCAAGACCAACGACAGAATGCTCAAGGGGGGCTCTTTTGGGCACATGGGCACCGCGACCCAATCCGCGGACAGGTCATGGATGTCGCCCGATATTCAGACTGCGCGCAGCGGGTTCAGAATTGCGCGAACGATCCATTAGATTGCCGGCGAGCCCAGGCGGGTGGCGCTTGCTTGCAGGGACCTCGCCGTCAGCGTGGCGGGTCGCGTCGAGGAATAAGCCCGCGCCCCCTCGTGGTAATGCCGCCCAGTATGGCCAATAGCAGACTGGGGGCGTAGGGATACTGCGTCTGCCCGCTGCCATCCTCAGGCAAGCGGACGGTGGCCGCCCGATCATGAGTCCGAATGCAGCCCCATGAACAGCCCACCGATGAGCTGATTCCATTTCACCTGAACTCTCCTTCCTGGATGCCGGCAATGAGGAAACGCAGCGGCCAAGCGAGCTTGTGGGAGAGATTTCGGGGCCCAAAGCACCAGGATTTATTTTTGCTCAAAACCCATATCGAGTAGTTGTTCCTTACCTACAAGTTGGCCGTTCCGGTCGAGCGAGCCCTCTACGAACCAGAATTTGTCATCATCGGTGCCCTCATACAGGATCGTCAACTCCTTTCCGGAGTTGCCGAGGACTGCGGTGGGATTCGCGCCTCTTCGGGCTTGCCCTTCCGTCAGCCGATGTGCTTCCCACGATGCCGCCTTTGGAATCGCGAAAGCCCGACACATAGAAAATCCGATGGGCATCCGTCCCTTCGTAAGCGACGACGACGCGGCCATTGTCCGGTGCGATGGCCACGGAGGGACTTGAGCCGCGACGTGTATTTCCTGCGGTCAGCGAAAACTCTTGGCCAATGATCTGGCCTTGGCCATTCACCGACCCGGAGACGTAAACGAGCTTTTGGTCCTCGGTGCCGCGATAAGCCACAACTACTTGACCATTGGAATCGAGTGCAATCGACGGCGTGTATCCGCGGCGAGTATTTCCGCGGGTCAGCTCAAACTCTTTGCCGACAAAGTTGCCTTGCTTGTCGAGGAACCCGGAGACGTACCAAACTCGATGGTCATCCGTGCCTTCATACGCAACGATCAAGCGGCCGTCCGAGGCAACGGCGGCGGCCGGGTTGTGCCCCCGGCGACTCGTGCCGCTGGTCAACAGATGCTGGCCTCCTTCGAACGTCAGGAAACGATCCGCGTTTTTGAATCGGCCGAAAACGTACCAAAGTTTCTGATCGCCGGTCCCTTCGTAGACCACGAACTGCGACAGATCCTTGGTGAGCGTGGCCGCTGGAGCGATCGCCTGGGGCTCGCCAGAAAGGAAATAGGTCAGGGTCAACTGTCGTGCGAACGCAAATGGCTTCGGCGAGCGCCGACGCCTTTAAGTTGAACCAAGAAACGCTGGCACTCCGGCAGGCCAAGCTCGGGCGCGACCACCCCGATACGATTGAGAGCATGAACAACCTGGCTGAGAGCTACTCGCGGCGTTGTACAGGCCGTCGGAGTCGGTGCGGTTGCGCTTCTCCCAAATCGTCGCCGCCTCGCGGATGGCGGCAACCGCCTCGGGGCCGCGATGGACCGCGATCAGGCTTTTTGCCACGCCGCGCGTGGCCAAAAGGGTATTGGGGACATTGGCTGGCACGAGAGACTCGTTTCCGATTTTCGCGCGTTTCGCGACGACGCCCGATCGCGTCCGCCGCGAACGTTCGAGGACCTCGAGCGTCGCGGCCGCACCTCCAGGGAAAGATTCGAGTCGTTGGCCGAGCCGTTCAGCAGGTTCGTCACTCGCACCGACCCGTCGTCGCTGCGATTCGAGAGAGTGAGCCGGGACGAGCGCGGCGAGATCGTTTCCGGAATCGGTTGTCGCGGGACCGCCGCCTTTGGACGTCGGCCTCAACAGAGCCGGCAAACCAACGTTCTTCGGCACGCGAATTCCGAGTCATCTTATTGCTATCGCTCCAAGATAATGCCGGCGGATGAGGAGCCGCGGCGGAGCCGAGGCGGCACTGGTCGCTCGTCGAATGGGGCGGCGACCCGCAAGAGGTAGATTCGGCACGCGGCGTGTGGCTATGCTCAGATGAACGACATCGAAGGCTCTGTTTGACCTAATATGAGCAACGTTACGCAAATCCTTTCCGCAATCGACCGCGGCGATCCGACCGCGGCAGAAAAGTTGCTGCCGCTTGTGTATGACGAGCTGCGGGAACTTGCGGCCGTCAGGCTGGGCCAAGAGAAACCGGGGCAGACGCTGCAGGCGACGGCTTTGGTCCACGAGGCTTATTTGCGACTCGTCCGCGTCGAATCGCCGCAAAAGTGGGATGGGCGCGGGCATTTTTTTGCGGCGGCTGCCGAGGCGATGAGGCGGATTCTGGTCGAGCAAGCGCGGCGTAAAAAGCGACTTAAACACGGCGGTAAACGGCAACGGGCCGACGCCGGCGAATTGCATCTGGTTGCCGCCGCGCCTGAGGACGAGGTGCTGTCGGTGCACGAAGCGCTCGATGGTTTGGCAACCGTCGACGCCCAGGCGGCACAGGTGGTGAAGCTGCATTTTTTCGCGGGGCTGACGCTCGAAGAGGTCGCGAGCGTACTGGAAATCTCTTCCCGAACTGCTTATCGCGACTGGGCTTTCGCCCGAGCCTGGCTGGCAAAACGCCTCGAAGGTCCGGAGAAGGAAACTCCGTAGACTTCGTGTCAGCCTCTAATCTTGTTTGTCGCATTGAAGAGCAGCGGTAGGACCACCTGGAGCGCGATGCTCGTTTGGTCTTTTTAGCCGGGACGGTCCAGTAGAACTCTCGGAGATGCCGACTTGAACGCCCCGACCAGTGACGCCAAGACGATCTTCGGACGGGCGATCGACATCGAAGATGCCGCCGCCCGGGCGGCCTACCTGGACCAGGCCTGCGGCCCGAACGATCAACTGCGCGCGGAAATCGACAGCCTGGTTCACGCCCACTTCAAAGTCGGCGACTTCTTGAAGGGACCCGCCCGTGATGCGGCGACCTGTCTCCATGGAGCCGATGCCGGCCAAGAAGGGATGGTGATCGGCCCCTACAAACTGCTGGAACGTATCGGCGAGGGGGGCATGGGTGTCGTCTTCATGGCCGACCAGCATGCTCCGGTCCGCCGCCGCGTGGCGCTCAAGATCATCAAGCCGGGCATGGACAGCCGGACGGTGCTGGCGCGGTTCGAAGTCGAGCGGCAGGCGCTGGCCCTCATGGACCATCCCAACATCGCCCGGGCGCTCGACGCCGGGGTCACCGATTCCGGCCGCCCCTACTTCGTGATGGAATTGGTCCGCGGCGTGCCGATCACCGATTATTGCGATCAAAACAATCTGGCCGTGCACGAGCGGCTTGCGCTGTTTGTGGACGTCTGCCGGGCCGTGCAGCACGCGCACCAGAAGGGGGTCATCCACCGCGACATCAAGCCGTCGAACATTCTGGTCACGCTGTTCGACGGCCGCCCGGTGCCCAAGGTCATCGACTTCGGGGTCGCCAAGGCGATCAACCAGCCGCTCACCCAACAGACGCTGTTCACGCGATTCGCCGAAATGGTCGGCACGCCGCTCTACATGAGCCCTGAACAGGCGGAGATGAGCGCCCTGGACATCGACACGCGGAGCGACATCTATTCGCTGGGCGTGCTGTTGTACGAGTTGCTGACGGGCACCACGCCCTTCGACAGAGAACGGCTGAAGCAGGCAGCCTACGACGAAATCCGCCGCATCATTCGGGAGGAGGAGCCGGCCAAGCCGAGCACGCGGATCAGCACCCTGGGGGACAAGTCCGGGGTGGTGGCGGCTCATCGGCACGCGGACCCCCGCGGCCTGAGCCACCTCGTGCGGGGCGACCTGGATTGGATCGTGATGAAGGCGCTCGAGAAGGAACGCTCGCGCCGGTACGAAACGGCCATTGGCCTGGCGATGGACGTCGAGCGGCATCTGGCCGACGAGCCGGTTCTCGCCTGTCCCCCTTCGGTCACGTATCGGTTTGCGAAGTTTGCCCGCCGCAACCGCGTGGCGTTCACGACGTCGATCGTGGTGCTGTTGGCGATCCTCGCGGGAACAGTGGTCAGCATCACGCAAGCGATTCGGGCGACCCATGCCGAGCACCTCGCCGAATCGCGCTTGCAGGCGGAAGCCGCCGCGCGCGCGGATGCGGAACGGGCGAGCAAGGCCGAAGCGGCCCAACGGCAAATCGCCGAGCAGGAGCGGCAACAGGCGGAAGAGAATTTGAAGCGCGCCCGCCAGGCGGTCGACCAGTACTTCACGCGCGTCAGTCAAAGCAAGTTACTCGATCTGCCGACTTTACTGCCGCTTCGCAAGGAACTGCTGGAGGATGCGGCCCGTTACTACCAGACGCTTCTGAGCGAGCGCGGCGATAGTCCCGCGCTCCTGGCTGATTTGGCGGTGGCCGATCTCCGTTTGGCCGAAATCGATCACGAAGTCGACAGGAACGACGACGCCATCGACGCCATGGCGTCCGGCCTGGAACTGGTTGAGCGGTTGCACAGCAAGTTTCCGGACGCCAAAGAGGAACAGCGCCGCGTCGCCGGATTCTGGAAGGCCAATCGAGACCCGAAGGCGCACACGGAGATGCCGAAGGACCCGGCAAAGACAGAACGGACGCTCGTGAAGTTTGTGAGCCTGTGGGAGACCCTCGCGGGCGAGCATCCTGCGGTGATCGCGTTTCAAAACGACCTGGCGGCCGCGCACGCCAGCCTGGCGACCTGGCAAAGCGCCGCGGGACTCGCCTACGGTTCCAGCGACCTGGCCAAGGCGGGACTCGACTCGTCCCAGAAGGCGATCGAGATTTGGGATCGACTCAGCCAGTCCCATCCGGAAGTGCCCGAGTACCGGGAAAGCCTGGCGATGGTGCTTCATGAATTGGCCTATTGGATCGACGCGACCGGTCGCCACGCGGAGGCGCGGGCGCTCGCCGATCGGGATCTGGCGCTCTGCGAGCAATTGGCCGCCCAATATCCGAACGTGCCCCAATACCGCGTTCGTCTTGCGGGGGCCTTGGAGGCTCGAGGTCGTTCTCTGGAAAAAGCCGGAAAGACACGCCAGGCCGCCGACGCCTTTCGGCGGGAGTTCGACCTGGATAAGGCGATTTTCACCGAGTTTCCCACGGTTTTCGATTACGTCTTGCACGCTGCGACTGCGGCACAAAGTGTCCTTCGTTGCTCAAACGCAAGCGGGGTCGACGCCGCGAAGTGGTCACGCCAGGAACTTGCCTCCGTTCTCACGAACTTGAAAGGGGTGGCTGCGAATCCTCCTCGGGATGCTGGCGACCGCTTCGCTCTGGCCGAGGCCCTCAAGCAGCTCGCATTGGGATTGCGCAACGCCGGGGACCCGGCAACCGCAGTGTCGGCCTTCCAAGAGGCTGTTTTGCTCTATCGGCGGTTGATTCAGGAGCAACCCAAGGATCTTCGGTCCCGCGAGCAACTCGGGCATTCGCTCCGAGAGATGGGAGGCGCCCTCCGCTCAATCCCCGAGCGTCTCGCGGACGCGGAGCAAACGATCCATTCCGCAATCGACACCTTTCAGGGCGCCACGGTCGTGGCACCAAAGAAGGTCCAAAATTGGCATTTCCTGGCGGAAATGCATCGTCAGTTCGCCTACTTGCTCATTGATCTCCACCGCTCGGAGGAAGCCGAGCAAGCGCTTCGTCACTCCGTCGACAGTTATGATGCGGCCTCCAAAAAGGTTCGTGGTCTTCAGCTTTATCACGAAGAGGAATGGGCGGACAACTATCGCGATTGTGCTAATTTCCTGGCGC
>Ga0210390_10000513_pt1 | contig 42189 bp, 36 predicted proteins | sample IncBWH11OmetaG_FD_161050 | JGI IMG/M metagenome (GOLD analysis project Ga0210390, IMG submission 161050) | Forest soil microbial communities from Barre Woods Harvard Forest LTER site, Petersham, Massachusetts, United States - Inc-BW-H-11-O ... | reverse complement strand
CGCACCCCGCACCCCGCACCCCGCACCCCGCACCAGATGAATGGCCCCTTCAGCTTGTGATAGCCAGCTGGAGGGGACATTCATCTTCCTGAGGCGAGCGGCGCGGCAGCGCGCAGCCCGGCCAGGTCGTCACTTCCTCCCCGGGAGTACCGCGCGCGCGGAGTGCTCACGCCACCAGGAATCGACCTTGTGCGGCCGGGATCCCGGCAGTGGTCCTGGCGACGGGCTCGTGTCCCAACGGAAGCCGGCGTCACTGGCAGCCCGCACCTGGCTCATGCCGCGTCTGGGCACCGCGCCGGTTGTGGCACCGTTTGCTTCCGTCCGGGCGACGCGTGAGCCAGCGCCAACGCCAACGCCATTCACAACAGCCCGAAAAGGATAGACAAGTATCGCACATTTACAAAAATCCCTGGCATCCTGTCATGCGGATCTGTCCATAATTTACTGATTTGTTCGACCTATTTTCTGGATTTCATATTGGCGTGGCTCCGGGTAATTGATGGTGTCAGTCGCCGGCCTTAGCCGGACCCGGTAGCCGAAATTCGGAGTGTCGGCGGCGGCGTCGGGCGGGTAGCGGCGGTCTCGGCCTGGGCGTGTCCGGAGGGTCCCGGGAGAGCGTCTTGAGGACGCCTAGTGGGCGTGCGACACACCGCCTAGTGGTCAACTGAAGGGGCCGAGGGTGCTTAGGATGCCGCTGAGCAAGAAAATAAAGACGGTCTAATGAGAGGTTTTTCCCCTTATGCGCCTTTTTTTAGGCCGTAGAACTCTTGATTAGGGCCGACATACAGGCCAGTATTTGCCAAGGTTATTGTGTAGCAGAGCCCGATCGTTTAATTTCGGGCCGGTCAGGGGTCGCAGGCGAGCAGCCGGCGCGGCCTCCCGTGGGGGAACGCAGGAGTGAATAATGAACAAGCGTGATCTAATCGACGCGCTCTCGGGTCGCCTGGGGGACAAGAAGTCCGCGACCGAGGCGCTAAACGCGGTCCTCGAGACCATCCAGTCGGCCGTGGCCAGCGGCGACAAGGTCGCGATCACCGGATTCGGCGTTTTCGAGAAGAGCGAGCGCCCGGCTCGGACGGCTCGCAACCCCGCCACCGGAGACCCGATCCACGTAGCCGCGTCCTCGGTGCCCAAGTTCCGGGCCGGCGCCGACTTCAAGGCACTCGTCAACGGTGACAAGCAGACTGCCACCAAGGCGGCCCCAAAGGCCACGGCGAGGGCCAAGAAGAAGTAGCGCGAGCACTACGAGCGTCGCGGCACCGACGGGCGGCACCGACGGGCGGCGGCACGGGGGACGGCTTTCCCAGTGCCGCCGCCCGTCAGTGGTCGCAGCCGGCAACACTGCCGCCGCGGCAAGGCGGGCGTCCCCGCGGTACGTCGCGCTGGACCGCAAGCCTGTCGTGCGGCCAGGGACCTGCGAACTCGCATGCGCGGACGACGGCCTTGGCATTGCCAGCATGCACTGGGCCACCTGGACGCAGCACTTCGCCGCGACGACCGGTAACCCGGTTACCGCGGCCCTTCCCGCTTGGCCAGCGCCGTCTGGATGATGCGATCGACCAGGGCCGGCAGCGGCAGCCCGGTGGCGGCCCACATCTTGGGGAAGCCGGACGCGGGCGTCATCCCTGGCATCGTGTTGATCTCGTTGACCACGATCTCCCCGGCCGGGGTGTAGAAGAAGTCCACCCGGGCCACCCCCTCGCAGGAGATGGCGTCGAATGCCGCGCACGCGAGCTGCCGGATCAGCTCGGCGGCATGCGTCGGCAGGGGCGCGGGGATGATCATGTCGGTCTCTGGGCCCAGGTACTTGGCTTCGAAGTCGTAGAACGCCGAATGCGGGTCCACCACCACCTGCCCAGGCACGCTCGCCTCCGGCGGCCCGCCGTCGATGCCCTCGAGTACGGCGCATTCGATCTCGGCGCCTTCGATGGCCGCCTCCACGAGGACTTTGCGGTCGTACTTGCGGGCCTCCTCGATCGCCGCCTCAAGATCGGACGCGTCCGTCACCCGCGAGGTCCCGATGCTCGACCCGCCACGCGCGGGCTTGACGAACACCGGCCAGTCGAGCTCCGCCACCTCGTCGAGCACACGCTTGCGTTCCGCCGCGGGCGCGGACGGCCCCCAGTCCCTGTCGCGGACCACGACGTACCTGCCGATCGGCAGGCCGCGGGCGGCGAACAGGACCTTCATGTACTCCTTGTCCATGCCCGCGGCGCTGGCCAGGACTCCCGCTCCGACGTACCGGATGCCGGTCATCTCGAGCAGTCCCTGGATGGTGCCGTCTTCGCCGTAGTTGCCGTGTAGCAGCGGCAGCACCACATCGACGTCGCCAAGGTCGGCGGGGATCTCGGTCGGCCCGCTGATCACGAGCGCTCCCGTGCCTGGCCCGGTGCGCGGTGTCACGGACACCCCGGGGGTGGCGACCGCGTCGACGGATGGCAGCCCGCCGGGACCGATCGCGAGCCGCGCCGGGTCACCCGAGGTCAGCACCCAGCGGCCGTCGCGGGCGATCCCGATGGGCACTACCTCGTAGCGCTCGCCGTCGATCGCCCCGAGCACCAGGCCGGCGCTGGCACATGACACCGCGTGCTCAGCGCTCCGTCCGCCGAACACGACGGCGACCCTGATCTTGCGCCGTTCCGTCAACGCGCCACCTCCGCTCTGCTCGCCCGACCCCCAGATGCTAGTGCCTGACCAGCGCTCGGGAGGCTGCTACGTCGTCTCATCCGCCACATCCATACCCGCCGCAGCCCAGCTCCGGCCCGTATGTGGTGCACTTCTTAGTTATCAGGAACGAACCGTGGCGTCTCCTTCCGACCACACCGAATGCCCGTGAGGTGTATAAACGCGCCGCCGCCGCGTGTGTGGTCAGCGCCACCCGCCGCGCTCGAGCCACGCCCGCCGCCACAGCTGCCGCCCCTGCCGGAACGTGCGGTAGACGAGCAGGAACGCCACGCCCACCACCACGTACGGCCAGAACTGGAACCCCGGCTCCCTGTCGAGCTGCCTTGCCATGAAGCTGTCTAACCAGCGCGAGCATCAGGGGCGGCAGCCAAGCCGAGCCCTGCGTCAGCTCGCGCACAGCGCGGAAGCGCAGGAGGTCATCCCATCCGAGCTCGACCTCGTCGCTGACACTCGACGGTCGACTCATGACATCCCTGGCCGCGTACCACCAAGCGACCACACCCGCCCCGAAGGCAACCGGACACGCGACCCACCACACGGCGGGCGCGGCGACCCGCCAGAGTCCCCAGGCTCCGAAGGCCACGCCGAAGACCGGGCCGATCAGCAGCACCGCGAACTCGGCCGGAGTGAACGCCTCCCGGATAGGAATACCGCCCAGGTGCGTGACGCGGCGAGCGCTGGATGCCTTCCAGCGCGGCCAAGCCGTGACCACGAAGAGGTTAGCGGTGTAGAAAAGCGGCATACCAGCGAGGATCCACGGAAACCACAAGGTCCAGTCACGTTGCTGTTGCGTGTTATCCCCGAGAGCCACGACGTTGAAGAACACGGTAGCCGCACCGAGCAAGGGCATCGAGAACAGGAACTCCCCGCGCAGGAACCGTGCGACCCGCCAGACAAGATGGGTGGGCAGCGCGATGTTGGACTGCCCCGCGAGCCGGTACGCGCGCTGGATCCACATGTTCTCGCGGAAAGCGAAGAACAGGTAGCAGGGGACCATCAGGAAATAGCCGATGCCGACCCCGATCAGGGTGTCGACGACGGCATTCGCGCTCACGGTGGCAGAGCCCCCATCGGTTCGACAGCTGTTTCCGCCTCGTGGCGCACGATGGCTAGGGCCTCGGCCGTGTCGAAGCCCAGTTCGCGCATCCGCAGCAGGTACGCCCTCGCGGCGTCTAGGCCAAGCTCCCGTGTCTGGGAGGGGGGACCGGCCACGAAGCTGCCCTGCCGTCCCCGGGTCTCCACTAGGCCGGCTAGCTCGAGTTCGCGATAGGCCCGCGCGACGGTGTTGACAGCGAGCCCCAGGTCGCCCGCCAGCCGGCGCACCGTAGGCAACCGGGCCGCCGGCCGCAGTCTGCCGCTCCTGATGGCGTCGGCGATCTGCGATCTGACCTGCTCGTAAGGCGGCATCGAAGACATCGGGTCAAGAACAAGCAACGCCATGACAATTTTGTACCACGCTCTGTACCAAACCGCATAGTGGTCCCGTCGGCAATAAACCGCCCTGCGCCCTCCGTACCCAGTCCACGCGCGGCCGCCTCGCAGTCCACGAGGGTGTTAACGGTTTGTTTCCGTTTAACAACCAACGTTTACGGCACATTAACGGTCCCAGTCCTAGGTTTTCTTTCAGCGTGTACTCAGCTTTGCCGGGAACCTCGGAGTGAACCGTGATCTGGTCCCGTAGGGTCAACCGTCTCCTCGCCACCGCGGCCGGCGCGCTCGCCCTCTGCGTGCCGATCGCCTACGCCGGACCGGCCGCCTCGGCCTCACCGGCCTCACCGGCCTCACCGGCCTCACCTTCGGCTTCAGTAGCCCCGTCGTCGTCTGCCACCTCACCAACTTCTCCCGTTAACCTCAGCACGCCGATCAACTTCAAAGCGGCCGTGGCGGCGGATGGCGCCACCGTCACGGCGGGAGACGCCCGGTTCGAGGTGCTCGGCGACGGGCTGATCAGGACGGAGTACTCGCCGAGCGGGAACTTCCTGGACCTGCCGACCGTCAACGTGCTCTACCGGCGCTTCGCGGTTCCCCGCTACCAGGCAAAGGTCAAAGACGGGTGGCTCACGATCACCACCAGGCAGGCGACCCTGAAGTACCAGCTCGGATCAGGGCCTTTCGGCCCGTCCAACCTCCTGCTGAGATTCGACAACGCCGGTCAGCCGGTCACGGTCGCCCCCACCTGGCAGAACGAGTGCCCCTTTGACCAGGTCTGCGACGCCGGCGCCGCCGCACTGACCGGGCCGGCGAACATCGAGACCGACCACGCCAACTACGACAGCGTGGCCGGGTTCATCGCCGGTCTCGGCCAGGCCAACTCCGCCGGGGCCTCCTGGACAGTCCTCGGAGCCCCCGCTGGGCAGGCCACCGTGACCCTTCGGTACGCCAACTACGTCGGCGCCCTCGGCGGCCCGGCGCCCAGGACGATCGACCTCGTTGTCAACGGCACCGACGTCGGGCCGGTGACGCTGGCCCCTACGGCGAGCTGGGACGACTGGTCCACGGCGACCGCCAACGTCCAGCTGAGCGCCGGCACCAACACGGTCGGCGTGCTGTGCGCGAGCAGTGACAGCTGCAACGTGAACGTCGACACGCTGTCGGTTGCCGCCGCCGGGTCCCCGGCGCCGGCCTTGCCGGTGATGAACTACCTGGGCGGTTACACCCGGGGCTTCGACACGGCCACCTACGGGCCCGGGTACAGCTGCCCGGCCGGCACCCCGTCGGCTAGCCAGTGCACCGCGGCACTGCCGCAGATGCACCCTGGCATCCTCGACCAGGCCGGGTACCGGCTGCTCGACGACACGCAAAGCGCGGTCTGGACCTCGGACGGCTGGGTGCAGCCCAGACCCGCCAACGGTGACGTCCAGGATGGGTACCTGTTCGTCTACGGCGATGACTATGGCCAGGCGCTGCGCGACCTGGACCGGCTTACCGGCCCGTCGCCGCTGCTCAACGAGTCCAACTTCGGGGTCTGGTACTCCGACTATTACCCCTACACCACTTCTGACTACGAGAACACGCTCATTCCCGCGTTCCGGGCCAACCACGTCCCGCTCGACACCCTGTCCGTGGACACGGACTGGAAGTCCCCCAACCAGTGGGACGGCTGGGAGTGGAACCCGGCGCTGTTCCCCGACCCGCAGTCGTTCCTGTCGTGGGCGAAGTCCCAGGGCATCGAGGTCACCCTCAACGTGCACGCCAGCATCGCGGACAACGACCCGCAGCTCGCCGCGACCCAGGCGCTCGCGGGCAGTTCGCTCACCGACAGCTCGTGTTTCAGCGGCGCCTGCAAGACCTGGGACTGGAGCCAGGTGGCCCAGGCCGAGTCCTACTTCGCGCTGCACCAGCCTTATGAGTCCGAGGGCGTCAGCTTCTGGTGGCTTGACTGGTGCTGTGACTCCTCGACGGTCTCTATGCCCGGTCTCACCCCGGACAGCTGGATCAATCACCTCTACGCCATGGACCTGGCCAACAAGGGCCAGCGCGGCTATGTCCTGTCCAGGACCGGCAGCTCCTACCAGAACCCGGACGAGGTCTACCCGGCCGGCCCGTGGTCCGGGCACACCTCCACGCTCGCCTTCACCGGTGACACGTGGGGTACGTGGAACACGCTCGCCTTCCAGGCTCAGCTGTCGGCCGACGAGGCTAGCATCGACGAGCCCTACGTGAGCAACGACATCGGCAGCTTCCTCGGCCCGCCGCCAGGGAACCCGCAAGACGACTCCGACCTGTACGCCCGATGGGTGCAGCTCGGCACCTTCCAGCCGGTGCTGCGGCTGCACTCCAGCGCGGGCAACCGGCTGCCGTGGGATTATCCGGAGCCGGCGAACTCCGTTGCCGCCAGCTTCCTGCGGCTGCGCGAGGCGCTGGTGCCCTACACCTACACGCTGGCGGACCAGTCGGTCAACACCGGTCTGCCCATGACCCGGCCGCTGTACCTGGACTACCCGGCGCAAGCGGCGGCGTACGACCATCCCGGGGAGTACCTGTACGGTCCGGACATGCTCGTCGCCCCGGTGACCGCTCCCGGCAACGTCACTACGGAGAACGTCTGGTTCCCGCCAGGCACGTGGACGGACTGGTTCACCGGCGCGACGTTCCAGGGCCCGTCCGTGCAGACGCTCACCGTCCCGCTGAACCGGATGCCAGTGTTCGTGAAGGCCGGCGGCATCATCCCGGAGCAGGCCCCGATGGATCACGTGGGCGCGCGGCCGGACGCTTCGCTGAGCCTGCGGGTTTACCCTGGCGACGACGGCCAGTTCACCCTGTATCAGGACGCCGGGACGGGCACCGGTTACCAGCACGGCCAGTACAGCCTGACCAAGATCACCTCCCAGTCGCACGGGCCGGTGACCAGCGTGACCATCCGTGCGACCCACGGCACCTATCAGGGCCAGCCCGCCACCAGGAGCTTCCAGGTCGAGCTTGTCGGCCTTAGCCGCCCGCAGGCGGTCATGCTCAACGGTCGCCCCCTCGGCTCGGGCGACTGGACGTATGACGCCGCGACCCACACGGTGACCGTGACCGTCAACGACCTATCCCTGGACGCGAGCGCTCGTATCACGGAGATCGGCGGCACGGCGGTCCAGCAGGCCGAGCCAGCCGCGGTGGACCTGACCATCAGCCCGGCCACGCCGCTCAGCCTGTCCCCGGGGCAGACCGCCACGGTGACGACGACCGAGCAGAACGAGGGTCCAGGAGACGCCAGGAGGACGACCGTGCGGCTTAGCGCGCCCTCGGGATGGACGGTCACCCCGGCGGGGCCGGCGTCGGCGGGCTCCATCGCGAACGGATCATCGGCCACGCAGTCATGGACGGTGCAGGCTCCGGCCTCGTCCTCAGGAACGCAGACCGCCGCGCTGCAGGCGACCGCCAGCTACACAAGCGCGGGCCTGCGGGAGCACGTGACGGCCGAGGAGCAGGCACCGTCAGCCCAGGCGCCGCCGCCCGCACCCGTGCTGACGTCCGTCACGCCCTCGACGACGGCAGCGGGTACGTCGGTGACGCTGACCGGGCAGAACTTCGGCGCCACCCAGGGGTCGAGCTACCTGACCCTGGCCCAGGGCGGAACGAGCTGGGGCGCGCCCTACGACGGCGCCAAGGTGACGATCACGAGCTGGAGCGACACGTCGATCACCGTCACGCTCCCGCCGGACAGCGGGCCGTACCCCCTGGAACCCGGGTCGGCGACAATCACGGTAACGGTGGACGGGCAGACCACCCCCGCGCAGCCGATCACGATCAGCGGCACCGTCGCGCCCGCACCTGTGCTGACGTCCGTCACGCCCTCGACCACGACGGCGGGTACGTCGGTGACGCTGACCGGGCAGAACTTCGGGGCCACCCAGGGGTCGAGCTACCTGACCCTGGTGCAGGGCGGGACCAGCTGGGGCGCGCCTTACGACGGCGCCACGCTGACGATCACGAGCTGGAGCGACACGTCGATCGCGGTCACGCTGCCGCCTAACAGCGGGTCGTTCCCACTGCAACCGGGAACGGCCACGATCACCGTCACCGCGCAGGGCCAGACCTCGGCACCGCAGACGATCACCATCACCGGGTAAAGCGGCCCGGGAAAGGCAGGCTATTTCCGCATAATGCGGGTCGCGGGACCTAATGTCGCAGGCTCTCCAGGGCTACGAAGGCGTCGCTTATGAGATCCTCGGCGTCTTCGAGGCCGATGGAGAATCGCACCGCGCCAGGGTCGATCCCCGCCGCGCCGAGCGCCCTGTCGTCGAGCTGGCGGTGCGTCGTGGACGCGACGTGGGACACCTTGGTGTGCGTGCCGCCCAGCGACGTCGCCGCCGCCGCGAGCCGCAGCCTGCTGACGAACGCCATCCCCGCCTCCCGCCCACCGTACGGGGTGACCGTCACGACCGCACCGAACCGCACGCCTTCTGGCCCGGCGTCGAAAATCCGCCGCGCGACCTCGTGACTGCGATGGGTGGCCAGGCCGGGGTAGTCGACGTACGCGACGGCGGGATGCTTGGCCAGCGTCGCGGCGAACACCGACGCGGTCGAGCACTGACGGCGCACCCGGACCGGCAGCGTCTCCAGGCCGCGACGGAGCAGGAAGGCATCGTCGGGGGACAGTGACGCGCCGGTATCGATCCTCGTCGCGCGGATCTGGCTGATGAGCTCGATCTGCCCCGTGACCACGCCGCCTGTGACGTCCGAGTGGCCGCCGATGTACTTGGTCGCTGAGTGCACCACGAGGTCAGCGCCGTGCTCGAGCGGGCGGCAGACCACCGGCGGCGCCAGCGTCGAATCGATGACGAGCAGCGCCCCCCGGTCGTGCGCGATGTCGGCCAGCGTGCCCAGGTCCGCCACCATCGTGGTTGGGTTGGCTATCGTTTCCGCGTACAAGATCCTGGTCGTCGGCCGCATGGCGGCACGGACCGCGTCGGGGTTCGAGATGTCGACGAAATCCGTCTCCACGCCGAACCGCGAAAGCACGTTGCGCAGCAGGCTGTATGTTCCGCCGTACAGCGCGGCGGACGCCACCACGTGCGCGCCCGCCCGCGCGAACGTCATGAATACCCCGGAGATGGCCGCCATCCCCGACGAGAACGCCTGCGCGGCGGGCCAGCGCGACAGGTTCGCCCCTTCCAGCGCCGCGACCGAGCGCGCGAACGCGTCCACCGTCGGGTTGTCGATTCGGCTGTAGCTGTAACCGGGCACCTGGTCGTTCAGCACCGCCGCGTATTCCTCCGCGGAGCCGAACGCCCACGCCGCCGTGCGGTACACCGGAGTCCCCAGCGGCCGCTGCGCGGGTTCCGGCGGTGGCGGCAAGTGCACCGCTCGGGTGTTCTCGCCGAGTTGCCTTCTGGCTATCTCCACGGCTCAGGCTCCGTACCATTCCGGCTTGGCTGAACGTGAAACTAGCACCGCCGCCGCCTCCCGCACCGGCAGGTCGCCGGCGATCAGTGCCGCCACCACCTGGGTGATCGGCATGTCCACTCCGAGCTTGCGGGCGAGCTCGAGCACCGGAGCGTAGGAGGTGACGGCCTCGGCGGTCTGACCGGTGGCCGCCAGCGCCTGCGCCGTGTCCATGCCCCGACCCAGGTGCAGGCCGAACGTCCGGTTTCGCGACAGCGGCGAACTGCACGTCGCCACCAGGTCGCCCATCCCGGCCAGGCCCGCGAACGTCCGCGGATCCGCGCCGAGCGCCTCACCCAGCCGCCCTATCTCCGCCAGCCCGCGGGTGATCAGCGTCGCTCTCGTGTTATCGCCGAGGTCGAGCGCCACCGCGATCCCGACCGCGAGCGCGATGATGTTCTTCACCGCGCCGCCGAGCTCGCACCCGGTTACGTCGGTGCTCCAGTACGGCCGGAAATACCCGTTGTGGCAGGCCTTTTGCAGCAGCCTGGCGCCAGACTCGTCGGAGCAGGCGACCACGCTCGCGGCGACCTGGCGTGCGGCGATCTCCGGCGCGAGGTTAGGGCCGGAGACGACCGCCACCCGCGAGGCGGGGACGCCGAGCATCTCGACGATCACCTCGCTCATGCGCTTGCAGGTGCCGAGCTCGATGCCCTTCATCAGGCTGACGAGCAAGGCGCCCGGCGGGATAAGCGGCTCCCATGACGCGAGCAGCGGCCGTAGCGTCTGCGCCGGCACGGCGAACACCACCAGGTCGGCGCCGTCGAGCGCCGCCGCCGCGTCGGTCGTCGCGGTCAGCGAGGTCGGCAGCGTGATCCCGGGCAGGTACGCGGGATTCTCGTGCCGGGCCAGCACCGACTCGGCCACCGCGGCCCCGCGCGCCCACAGGGACGCGGGCGTGCCGGCGTCGCAGAGCACCTGCGCGAACGTGGTGCCCCACGATCCGGCGCCCATCACGGTTGCCTTCACGCCTGCTCATTCACAGTATCGGGGGTGCGGGGGTCGTCCCCCGCGAGCGGCAGAGCTGTATCGGGGGTGCGGGGGTCGTCGACTGACTCCGCGCCGGCCACCGCGGTTGGCGCGGCGGTGGGCGTGGCAGAGACGGCACCGCCCGTTCGGGATACTGAAGGATCGTAAGGGACGGCGGGCGGCTCTTCCCCGCGCAGTTGCGCGACGAGGGCCGTGACATCCGACATGATCGCGGTGGTGGCGGCGCGCAGCGCCCTGGCCGAGGAGCCCTGGCCGGCCCACTGTGACAGGTCGACGGGCGGGCCGGCTACCGTACGCACGGTCTTGCGGGGGAACAGCCGGACCTTCTTGCTGCCGTAAGGGAGTATGTCGTGGGTGCCCCAGTGCGCGACAGGGATCACAGGCGCACCGGTCGTCAGCGCGAGCCTGGCGGCCCCTGTCTTCGCCACCATTGGCCACAGGGCGGGGTCCCTGGTCGCCGTCGCTTCCGGATAGATCACCACCGCGGCGCCAGCCGCCAGCGCCTTCTCCGCCTCCTTGAGCACCAGCGCCGCGTCCGCCCGGCCGCGGTTCACCGGCAGCTGGCCGGCTTTGTACAGGAACGGTCCGATGCCCTTGATGCCGAACGCCTCAGCCTTGATCAGGAACGTCGGGTACCGCCCGGACTGGTAGAAGAACAGCGCGTCCGTCCCCCAGTCCGCGTAGGACAAATGGTTCGGCGCCAGGATGATGCCTCCGGTCTTGGGAATGTTCTTCCGGCCCTCCCACTTGTTCCTGACCAGGAGCAGCAGCAGAGGTCGCAGCACGATGACGGAGATCAGCCGCCACGTGGGCGAGTAAGAGTAAGACTTGCTCATCGGGGAGGCCTTCCCATGGTCTGGTTCAGCACATCATGTTCCAGTATCTGCCGGTGGTCACCTGCATGACCGAGTCTGCCCTGTTCACCTGGACAGTGGTGATGCCTGTCAAGGTACTAGCACGGGCCAAGTCCAGGCTGGCCGTCCTGGCCGGACCGCGGCGCTCCGAGCTGGCCCTTGCTCTGGCGTCTGACACCGTCTGCGCCGTGCGCGCTTGCCCCGAGGTGGCCCGCGTGCTGGTCGTGACCGCCGACCCAGTGGCCGGGCCGCGACTGGCCGCGCTCGGCGCGCACGTCGTTGCCGACGAGCCCGTCGGCGGCCTCAACCCGGCGCTGTCGTACGGCGCTTCTGCCGCGCTGGCGCGGTGGCCGGGCACCGGGATCGCCGCGCTGGCCGCCGACCTGCCCGCGCTGCGGCCCGCGGAGCTCGGCCGCGCGCTGCGCGCCTGGATCCCCGCGGGTTCGACCGCGTTCGTGGCGGACGCCGCGGGCGTGGGCACGACGCTGTACGCGGCACCGCCTGGGACGGCGTTCGCGCCGAGGTTCGGCGGCGCGTCGAGGGCACGGCACGCCGCGTTCGGCGGACACGAGCTCGACCTGCCGGACATCCCGGGGCTGCGGCGCGACGTGGACACGCCGGAAGACTTGCGCGCGGCAGTCGTGCTCGGCGTGGGCGCGCGCACCGCGTCGCTCGCCGGTGAACTGCTCGCCGTTTAGCTGTGCGCCGTTCAGATGTGCGCCGTTCAGATGTGCACGACCGGACAGGTGAGCGTCCGGGTGATTCCCTCCACGGCCTGAATCTGCGCGGCGACCAGCTTGCCTAGCTCGTCCACGTTCTCAGCGCGGGCGCGCACGATGACGTCATAAGGACCGGTCACATCCTCCGCCTGCGTGACCCCGGCGATCTCTGCTATCTGCCGTGCCACGTCGGCGGCCTTGCCGACCTCGGTCTGGACGAGGATGTATGCCTGCACCATGGCGTCCTCCCGGGGCAGAGTGGGACAGCTGCCCCTGTGGTGTCACGGTACCGTAGTGGTCCAGACCGGTCGCCTGCTGGCCGGACTGTTTTAGGATAAATTTTTCTGGCTCCGGCATGGAGGCATGATCACTGAGTCCGGCGGGTCCGTGGCCGACCTGGGCGAGTGGGGGCTGATCGCGGCGATCGCCGCGCGGATGCCGCCAGGCCCGTACTCGCGCCTGGGCATCGGTGACGACTCAGCGGTCGTCGCGGCGCCGTCAGGCAGCGTGGTCGCCGCGGTCGATCTGCTGCTCGAGGGCCGGCATTTCCTGCGCTCCTGGTCTTCCGCCCACGACGTCGGCGTCAAGGCCGCGGCGCGCAGCCTAGCGGACATCGCGGCCATGGGCGCGGTGCCGACCGCGCTGCTCGTCGCGCTCGCAGCGCCAGGCACGCTGCCGGTGCGGTGGGCGCTCGACCTGGCCGCCGGCTTGGCCGCTGAGGCCGGCCGGGCCGGGGCCGGCGTGGTCGGCGGCGATACCGCCAGTGCGGACTCGGTGCTGATCTCGGTGACGGCGCTTGGCGACCTGGCTGGTCGTCCCCCGGTGCGACGGGCGGGCGCGCGGCCCGGTGACGTCGTGGCGGTGGCCGGCCCGCTCGGGCAGTCGGCGGCGGGACACGCGCTACTCTCGGTCGGCGTCGAGTCGTTCCCCGAGCTCGCTGCCGCGCACCTGCGGCCCGCGCCTCCTTACGATGCCGGCCCCGAGGCCGCGGTGGTCGGCGCCACCGCCATGATCGATGTCAGCGACGGCCTGCTCGCCGATCTCGGGCACGTGGCAGAGGCGAGCGGTGTGTGGATTGACGTGGATAGTTCGGCGCTGGCGCCAGGCGCGACGCTGGCCAGGGCAGCGGCTGCGGTGCTCTCTTCATCATCAGGAACGAAGGGGGCCGACTCTCCTGAGGCCCTCGCTCGCGGGTGGGTGCTGACCGGCGGCGAGGATCACTGCCTAGTCGCCACGTTCCCGCCAGCGGTGGCCCTGCCTGCGAGATGGCGAGTGATCGGCCAGGTCGGCGAGGCGTCAGACGCAGCCGGCGCCCCGGCCACCCGCGTAACCGTCGACGGCGCCGCCTGCGAGGGTCCCGGCGGCTGGGAGCACTTCCGGCCCGGTCAGTAAAACCAGGTGAATGTCCCATTCATCTGGTCATACGCATGCAAAAAGCCTAGGCCGTAACGGGCCGCCTAGGCTTTGGTGCCGGTCTTAGCGGGTGACCTTGCCGGCCTTGAGGCAAGACGTGCAGACCTTCAGGCGCTTCGGCGTCCCGGCCACGACAGCGCGCACGGTCTGGATGTTCGGGTTCCAGCGGCGGCGGGTTCGGATGTGCGAGTGCGAGACGTTGTTGCCGAAGCCCGGCCCCTTGCCGCAAATGTCGCAGACGGAAGCCACGGTTCGCTCCATTGGTCGATTAGTAGAGTCAGTCGGCGCCCGTGCCCGCGGCGATGCTACGCCAGCCGGAACAAGGCAGCCTGCAGAGCATACCCGAAGGCACGCCTGCCGCGCGAACCGCGCCGCAAGCCGCGCGAACCGCGCGGCTTGCCGAGCGCCGCGCGGCCCGGTCAAGCACCGGAATGTCGGCGGACGCTTCTATGCTGCGAATTGTGACTACGCTCCGCGATCCTCTGATCCGGCCGCTTGGCCGGAAGACTAGCAACGCCCTGGAGAGCGTACTCGGCCTGCGGACGGTCAGCGATTTGCTCCGACACTACCCTCGCCGGTACTTCACCCGCGGCGAGCTGACCAGCCTTGCCGACCTGCGGGAAAAGGACCACGTCACGGTCCTCGCGCGGGTGGACCACGCGCGGGTGCTGCCGTTCTCCCCACCGCGGTGGAATCCGCCGAGAGCGCGGGGCCGGCGCCCATCAGAACGGGCGGAGGTCATCGTCACCGACGGCACCGCCACCTTGACGCTGACGTTCTTCGCCAGGGCGGCATTTCACGTCAAGGAGCTGCAGCCGGGCAGGCTCGGGCTGTTCGCCGGGACGGTGTCCACCTTCCGCGGCCACCGCCAGCTTGTCCACCCGGAGTACGAACTGCTGCCAGACGCCGCGTCGGACGACCGGATCACCGCCGAGCTGGCCACCGAGTACGCCACAGAACTCATCTCTGTCTACCCCGCGGGCGGCAAGCTTTTCTCCTGGCAGATATCCCGCGCGATCCAGGTGATCTTGGACACGCTGGACGCGGGCGAGGATCCGCTGTCGGCGGACCTGCGGGAGAAGTACCGGCTGTGGCCGCGGGAGACCGCCATCCGGGCCATCCACCGGCCGCAGGACCGCAGCGATCTAGAGCCGGCGCGAAAGCGGCTGAAGTGGGACGAGGCGTTCGCCATGCAGACCGCGCTGGCGCAGCGGCGGAAGGCCGCCGCCGCGATGCCGGCCGTGCCTCGCCCGCTCGTACCTGACGGGATCGCGGCGGAGTTCGACAGCCGGCTGCCGTTCACGCTGACGGACGGGCAGCGGTTCGTTGGTGAGGCTATCGCGCGGGACCTGTCGTGTGCGTACCCGATGAACCGGCTGCTGCAAGGCGAGGTCGGATCGGGGAAGACCGTGGTCGCCGTGCGCGCGATGCTGCAGGTGGTGGACGCCGGTGGCCAGGCCGCGCTGCTGGCGCCTACCGAGGTGCTCGCGCAGCAGCACTACCGGTCGATCACGCAGCTGCTCGGGCCGCTCGCCGAGGGCGGGCGGCTCGGCGGCCCCGAGCGCGCGACACGGGTGGCGCTGCTGACCGGGTCCACGGGCGCGGCCGCGCGGCGCAGCGCGCTTTCCGACGTGTTCACCGGGGACGCGGGCATCCTCATCGGGACGCATGCCCTGCTTGAGAACCGTGTCCAGTTCGCCGACCTTGGCCTGGTGGTCATCGACGAACAGCACAGGTTTGGCGTGGAGCAGCGGGACGCGCTGCGCGAGAAGGCGTCCGGCGCCCGGCCGCACGTGCTCGTGATGACCGCGACCCCGATCCCGCGGACGGTGGCGATGACCGTGTTCGGCGACCTGGAGGTGTCCACGCTGGCCGAGTTGCCCGCTGGCCGCTCCCCGATCACCAGCCACGTGGTGCCTGCCGCCGAGCGGCCGAAATACCTGGAACGAGCCTGGGAACGGGTACGCGAGGAGGTCGCGGCGGGACGCCAGGCGTATGTGGTCTGCCCGCGCATCGGCGGCGAGGAGTCCAGCGAGGATGCCGACGAGGATTCGGAGGACGTCGGCGCGCTGGTAGGCGCCGCGCGCGCGCCCACCAGCGATGAGGACTCGGACATGGCCGATGTCGACGAGGACCAGAACGGTCCTCCCGACGCCGAGCCCGCCCGCCGCCCGCCGCTCGCGGCCCTCGACGTGGCGCCCGCGCTGGCCGACGGCCCGCTGGCCGGGCTGCGCGTGGGCATTCTGCACGGACGGCTGAACCCGGAGGAGAAGGACCGGGTGATGACCACGTTCGCGGACGGCGGGATCGACGTGCTCGTCGCCACCACCGTCATCGAGGTCGGGGTGGACGTGCCGAACGCGACAACGATGGTCATCCTGGACGCGGACCGCTTCGGCGTGTCCACGCTGCACCAGTTGCGCGGCCGGGTGGGCCGGGGCGAGGCCCCCGGGCTGTGCTTGCTCGTGACGGATGCGGCCGAAGGCAGCCCGTCGCGAGAGCGCGTGGACGCCGTGGCGGCGACGTCGGACGGGTTCCGGCTGTCCAGGCTCGACCTGCTCCAGCGCCGGGAAGGCGATGTGCTCGGCGCCGCGCAGACAGGCCGCAGAAGCAGTCTCAAGATGCTGCGGCTGCTGTCCGACGAGGAAATCATCGCGTTCGCCCGCGAGGAGGCGTCCGCCCTCGTCGAAGCCGACCCGCAGCTCACCGAGCATCCCGCGGTCAGGCAGGCGATCGAGGAACTCCTCGGCGAGCAGCGCGCGGAGTTCCTCGACAAGGCGTAATTTCCCCGCTCGCCTCCGGGTGCTTTTCGCCCGCCGTCTTCCCTCGTCGCGCTGAAGCTTCGCTTCATCGTTCCTCAGTCCAGACGGCGGCGCGCCCTTTGGCTCGCGGGGACTGCACACTGGAGAGGTGACTCGTGTCATCGCTGGGTCGGCTGGCGGGCGGCGGCTGGCCGTTCCGGCCGGGGACGCAACCCGGCCGACCAGCGACCGCGCCAGGGAAGGCCTGTTCGGGACAGTGGTATCCGAGCTCGGCCCGCTCACCGGCAAGCGCGTGCTGGACCTGTACGCCGGGTCGGGGGCGGTGGGTCTCGAGGCGCTGTCCCGCGGCGCCCGGGAGGTGCTCCTTGTCGAGTCCGACGCGAGGGCGGCCGCCGTCATCCGGGCCAACGTCGTGGCGGTCGGACTCGACGGGGCACGTGTCAGGCAAGACAAAGTGGAGCGGACGCTGGCCAGCCCGGCAGATGTCCGGTACGACCTGGCGTTCGCCGACCCGCCCTACGCTGTGACCGCCCAGGCTGTCACGCGCGTGCTCACACTGCTGGCGGCCGGCTGGCTGGCGGACGAGGCACTGGTAGTGATCGAGCGCGCGACGCGTTCAGGCCCGCTTGACTGGCCCCCCGGCTACCAGCCGGGAAAGTCGCGCAGGTACGGTGAGGCGACCTTCTGGTACGGCTGGTACGCCGGAGGCATGGTCACCTGTGAGGTTCCCGGAACGGTGCTGCGCCCAGCGCATGAGGAGTGATACGCAGTGCGGCGTGTGGTTTGCCCTGGTTCGTTCGATCCTGTGACGAACGGCCATCTCGACATCGTCAGCCGGGCCGCGGGCCTGTACGACGAGGTGATCGTCGCAGTGCTCGTGAACATCACCAAGCACAGCCTGTTCACCGTTGATGAGCGGGTTGAGATGCTCCGCGAGGTCACCAAACACTATGGCAACGTGCGGATCGAGCGCTTCCACGGGCTGCTGGTCGACTTCTGCGCGGCGAACGGCATTACCGCGGTGGTCAAGGGCCTGCGCGCGGTGAGCGACTTCGAGTACGAGATGCAGATGGCACAGATGAACTACCGGCTCGCCAAGGTTGAGACGCTGTTCATGACGACCAACCCGCTGTACTCGTTCCTGAGCTCCAGCCTGATCAAGGAGATCGCCAAGTACGGCGGCGACGTCAGCGGCCTGGTCCCCGAGAACGTCCTTGACCGGCTGCGCGCCCGGCTCGCCGAGGACTAGCCGGCGACCAGCCGGGGACCAGCAGAGGACCAGCCGGGGACGAGCCGGGCGGGCCGCGCTCAAGCCGCGAAGCGCTGAGTTGGGAATACCGCGTTCCGCCGGTAGGCTAATCGGTCGGTTCAGTAACTGCTAACACGGTAAACTTGTGATGTCTAACGCAAACGGAAAACCAGTCACGCGCGGAATGTCCGGTGCGCACAGCCAAGGCCCTGGCGGTCGTGGCCGTGGCAGCGGCGATTTCGTGTTCGACATGCGGTCGCTCGGTCGGCAACCTGGCTCCTTCCGGGACGAGACGCGGACGGCGCACGCGCCTGGCGGTCTCGGATCGGGGCTAGTCTTGGTGCCTGCCGGTGCGGACGTGGCTCTCGTCCTGCGATTCGAGGCGGTCTCCGAGGGGGTGCTCGTCACCGGCTCGGCGGTTGCCCCGCTCTCGGGCGAGTGCGCACGGTGCCTGGACCCGCTGACGTCCTCCGTGGAGGTCAGCATCCAGGAGCTGTACCGTTACCTGCCGGACCCTGGTGAAGACGAGACGGACGACGAGGTGCGATTCCTCGACGGCGACCGGCTTGACCTGGAGCCGGCATTCCGTGACGCGGTGGTGCTCGCGTTGCCGCTTTCGCCGCTGTGCCGGGAAGACTGCCCTGGCCTGTGTCCCGAGTGCGGCGTCCGGCTCGCCGACGCGGACCCGCTGCACGGGCACGGTGAGGAGACGGATCCCCGGTGGGGTCCGCTTCGCCAGCTTGATGTTTCTGACCGAGTAGAAGATTGACAGGAGAGCTGAAGTGGCTGTTCCCAAGCGGAGAATGTCGCGCAGCAATACCCGTTCGCGACGCGCGCAGTGGAAGACGTCCGCGCCGACGCTGGTGAGCTGCCCGCAGTGCCACAGTCCGAAGCTGCCGCACGCTGCCTGCCCCACCTGCGGGACCTACCGGCGCCGGCAGGTCATCGAGCCGGCCTGAGGCTTACGTAGGGAGAGCCGGTGAACGGTAGACGTAACGACGAGGACGTCACGGAAGCCAGGGACCCGGCCGAGTTGTCGCACGCTCTCGGCGTGCCGATCAGTGCCGCCACCCTTGAGCGTGCGCTCACTCACCGTTCTTACGCTTACGAGAACGGTGGCCTGCCGACCAACGAGCGGCTGGAGTTTCTCGGCGACTCGGTGCTCGGGCTCGTGGTGACGGACACGCTGTTTACCGGCCACCCGAACCTGCCCGAGGGCCATCTGGCGAAGCTTCGTGCCGCGGTCGTCCAGATGGGCGCTCTCGCCGAGGTCGCGCGCGACCTCAGGCTCGGCGCTTACGTGCGGCTCGGCCGCGGCGAGGAGGGCACCGGCGGCAGAGACAAGCCGTCCATCCTCGCCGACACGCTTGAGGCGGTCATCGGCGCGACGTATATCGACTGCGGGCTGGCGTCGGCCAGCGAGCTTGTGCACCGGCTTTTCGACCCCGTGATCGAGCGGTCCGCGCTGCTCGGCGCGGGGCTGGACTGGAAGACCTCGCTGCAGGAACTCACCGCCGACCGCGGCCTCGGTGTGCCCGAGTACGTGGTGAAGGACAGCGGCCCCGACCACCAGAAGCTCTTCCGCGCCGCGGTGCGGGTGGGCAGCAGGGAGCTCGGCTCGGGAGAGGGCCGCTCGAAGAAGGCCGCCGAGCAGCTGGCCGCCGAGGCAGCGTGGCGGGCGATCACCGCTGAGGCCGAGGAAGCTGAGGCCGAGGAAGAAGACCGTGATCCCGGCCGGACCGTGCCTTCTCCCGAGCCTAGCGCGCCCGCCGAGCCACGCCAGCAGCCGCCCATGACGTACGGCTAACGCCGAGAGCAGGTCCCGTCGTGCCAGAATTGCCCGAGGTCGAGACCATCCGCAAGGGCCTAGAGCTGCATGTGGTCGGACGTACCATCGCCACCGTCCAGGTGCTCCACCCGCGCGTCGTGCGCCGCGACCCCGCGGGTCCGGCCGGCTTCGCGGCCGCCCTGGCAGGCCGCCCCGTCAAGCACGCCGAACGTCGCGGCAAATACCTGTGGCTGACCGTCGACGACGACGAGGCGCTGCTCGCGCACCTGGGCATGAGCGGCCAGATGCTGGTCGATGACCCAGACCGCCCGCTGACCCCGCACGTGCGGGCCAGGTTCACGTTCGCCGACGGCGGCCCGGACCTGCGTTTCAGCGATCAGCGGACCTTCGGCCACCTAATGTTGGCCCCGTTCGCCGAGGTCGGCGGCCTGCGGCAGATGCCAGCGCCGATCGCGCATATCGCGCCAGATCCGATGGAAGCTGCCTTCGACCCCGCTGCCTTCGCGGACAGGCTGACCAGACGCCACACCGGCGTGAAGCGCGCGCTGCTCGACCAGTCGCTGATCAGCGGGGTCGGCAACATCTACGCGGATGAGGCGCTCTGGCGCGCTCAGCTGCACTGGGCCAGACCGACGGAGACGCTCCGGCGTGGCGAGGTATCCCGGCTGCTTGAAGCGGTGCGCGACGTGCTGGACGAGGCGCTCGGGGCGGGCGGCACCTCCTTCGACGCTATGTACGTGAACGTCAACGGCGAGAGCGGCTATTTCGACCGGTCGCTGCAGGCCTACGGCCGAGAGGGCGAACCGTGCAGCCGGTGCGGCACCCCGATCCGCCGGGACCCGTTCATGAACCGCTCGTCCTACAGCTGTCCGCGGTGCCAGCCCCGCCCTCGCCGCGCCCATTGGTAATCCCGCCCCCGGTTTGTTCGGGCAATGGATCTTTGGTAAGATAGGGCGCATAACGGGTAACAGTGGACGCTCAACTTGACCGTAAAAGGCCATGGTGAGACCCTGTACCTGTTGATTGCACGCTTGCGCGTGCGGATTACATGTGTGCCCACTCTGGTCACTCAGTGTGGAGGACCTTTCACCATGGCGAAGGCTCTATTCGGCCACGTCGGCGGTCCAGATCCGCGCATGCTCTCCGAGATGCGCCGTCTCCAGCAGCGCGTTCGCGACCTGGAGGCCGAGCTTGCTCGGCTTCAGGAAGAGAACGACACGCTGGCGGCCGGCAGTCACGAAGACGTGCTCGTATTGGACCGTGAGCCGGCGCTCACCTGACGATCTCAGGGAGCACCGGTCGGCCTGCAATGGCGCGACACGGCAAAACCGCAGAACGAATCAGGGACGCCACCCGGCGTCCCTCTTCGTTGTTCCGCGGTCGTCCAGATTTCAGACGAGGGCCACACGTCGTTCAGAGGCGAAGCCTCGAGGCAAAGCGACTGTGGCGGGAAACACACTGCTGACATTTGGCCTCTCTAGCCTCACCCGAAACCCACCAGAAACCCCACCAGAAACCCCACCCCCGAAACCTCCCGACTTTTACCCTGGTGTTCAGTCTCGGGACACGTGTTGTTCAAGCGTCCGGCGAGATTTCCGGTTCCGGCGTCGTTTCCGGCGACTCGCCCCTTCTGGGGGTAGTGTTCGGGAGGCAGCCGTTCGCCAGGGACGCTCCGGGGGAGGAGAAGGCGCATGTACCTGAAGTCGCTGACGCTACGCGGCTTCAAGTCATTCGCATCCGCCACGACTCTGCGCCTGGAGCCTGGCATCACCTGTGTCGTCGGCCCGAACGGTTCAGGCAAATCCAACATCGTCGACGCCTTGTCCTGGGTGATGGGCGAGCAGGGTGCCAAGAGCCTTCGAGGCGGCAAGATGGAGGACGTGGTCTTCGCCGGCACGACGTCCCGCGCCCCGCTCGGCCGCGCAGAAGTCACCCTGACGATCGACAACAGCGACGGCTCGCTGCCCATCGACTATGCCGAAGTGACGATCAGCCGGCTGATGTTCCGCTCCGGGCAAAGCGAGTACGCCATCAACGGCGACACCTGCCGCCTGCTCGATGTCCAGGACCTGCTTTCCGACAGCGGACTCGGCCGCGAGATGCACGTGATCGTGGGGCAGGGGCAGCTCGACGAGATCCTGCACGCGGGTCCTGAGGCCAGGAGGGCGCTGATCGAGGAGGCCGCGGGCGTACTCAAGCACCGCAAGCGCAAGGAAAAGGCGCTGCGCAAGCTCGACGCGATGCAGGCCAACCTGACCAGGCTCGTCGACCTGACCGCCGAGCTGAACCGGCGGTTGAAGCCGCTGGGCAGGCAGGCCGAGGTCGCGAGGAGGGCGGCCACGATCCAGGCGGACCTGCGGGACGCGAAGCTGCGCCTGCTCGCCGACGACTACGTGACCCTGCGGGACGAAGAGGCGCGTGAGGCGGCCGACGAGGCCGAGATCCGCGAACGCCGCGCTTCGCTCGAGACCGACCTCGCCGCGGCCCGGCGGGAGGAGGAAGAGCTTGACCGCGCGGCGTCCCAGCGCGGCGCGGAGCTCAGCCAGGCCCAGCAGACCTGGTTCGCGCTGTCCTCGCTGACCGAGCGGATGCGCGGCATCGCCGGGCTGGCGAACGAGCGGGCCCGGCTGCTGTCCGCCGACCCCGAGCCCGAGCGCCCGGGCCGGGACCCCGACGAGCTTGACCGTCAGGCGGCCGAACTGCGCGAGGAGGAAACGGGCCTCACCGAGCGACTGTCGGACGGCCGTGATGTGCTCTCCGACGCCGTTACGGAACGGACCGCCGCCGAGGCCGCGCTGGCCGCGACCGAGCGCAGGCTCGCCGATGAGGCCCGCGCCGCCGTTGGCCGCGCCGAACGGCTCGCCAGGCTCCGCGGCATGGTCGACGCCGCGCGCAGTCGCAGCGCCGCGACCAGCGAGGAAATCGACCGCCTCAGCGCCGCCGCCGAGCAGGCCCGCGCGCGGGCCGAGCGGGCCCGCCTCGAGTACAGCGACGTGCAGGACGTCGCCGACGGCGGCGATTCCGACCGCAGCGGCCTAGCCGCTGAGCTGGACCGGGCTACTGAAATTCACAATCAGTGTTCGGAACGGACCGTGGCGGCTCGCAAGGCGGAACGTGCCGCCAACAGTGAGGTGGCCGCACTGCGGGCGCGCGTCGAGGCACTCCAGGAGACCCTCCGCCGCGGCGCGGACGCGACGGCCGCGGTGCTCGCCGATCCGAACCGGTTCCGCGGGGTGTCCGGCCCGTTCGCGGGCCAACTGTCCGTCGCCGACGGCTACCAGACCGCGATAGCCGCCGCCCTCGGCGACGCCGCCGAAGCGATCACGGTCGGCGGCCTGGAGGCCGCGGTTTCTGTGCTCGCCGAGATCCGCGCCGCCGACGCCGGCACGCTGGGCCTGGTCATCGCTTCCGCGGCGAGCCAGGTGCGAGCTGCCCCAATCCTCCCCGCAGGCGCCACCTGGGCCGTCGACCTCGTGACCGCGCCCGCCGAGCTCGCCGGGGCGGTCCGCGAGCTGTTGGCCAACGTGGTCGTCGTACAAAACCTGCAAGAGGCAGCCGGAATCGTTCGGGATAATCCTGATCTTCGAGCCGTTACGGTGGCCGGCGATTTGCTCGGTGCGCACTGGGCGCACGGCGGGTCGGCGCGGCCGCAGTCGCTGCTTGACGTCCGGGCCGCCTGCGACGAGGCGGCTTCCCGGCTGACCGTGGCGGAGGCGCGCGAGGAGGTGGCGACGGAGGCGCTGGCGGTGGCTCAGGAGGCGCAGGACGCCGCCCGGCAGTCCCTGGAGGAAACGCGCGGCCTGATGCAGGCGGCCGACGCGGCGGCAGCGGAGATCTCGGGTCGGCTCGGCAGGTTCGCCGGCGCCGCCAGGGCGGCGGCCGACGAAGCCAAGCGGCTGGACGCCGCGGTGGGCGCGGCGCGCCGGTCCGCGGAGAAGGACATGACCAAGCTCGCCGCGCTGAAGAGCGAGCTGGCCGAGGCCGAGGCCGTCGACGAGCGGGCCAGGGACCCGGAGCTTGAAGACCAGCTCGCCGAGGACGAGCGCGAGGAGATGGGGCAGCGCTGCACGACGGCCCGCAACGCGGAGATGGAGGCGCGCCTGGAGGTGCGCACCGTGGAAGAGCGACTGCGGGCCATCAGCGGGCGTGCCGACTCGCTGTCCGCCGCGGCGACGGCGGAGCGCACCGCGCGTGAGCGAGCCGCCGCTCGCCGTCGGCAGCGGGCGTCTGCGGCCGCGGTGGCCAAGGCGGTGGCGGCGGGGGCCGCGGTCGCCGTGGACGCCGCCGAGTCGTCGCTGGCGCAGGCGGATGGGCGCCGCCAGGAGGCGGAGGCAGCCAGCGCCGGCGGAGCCGAATCACTCAAGACGGTGCGCGCCCGCGTCGGCACGCTGTCGGCCTCGCTTGACAAGGTGGTGAACACCGCGCACGGCGCGGAGATCGCGCGGGCCGAGCACCGGCTGCGGCTTGAGCAGATGGCGGCGCACGCGGCCGACGAGTTCGGAGTGCAGCCGGACGTGCTCGTCGCCGAGTATGGCCCCGACCAGCCGGTGCCCGTCGCGTCGGCGCCGGAGGGCCGGCGCACGCGGAAGACCGCCGCGGCCGGCGAGGAGCCCGCCACGGTCGCCGACGCGGTGCGCGCGGTGACCGAGGCGGCGCGGGCAGAGTCGGACATGGCCGATGACGGCGGCGAGGAGGTCGAGGAGGGCGAGGAGGGCGAGCCCCCCGAGCCCCCTGACCCCCCTGACTCCCCCGAGCCCCCCCGAGGGATTTTGTACGTGCGCGAAGAGCAGGAACAGCGCGCCGCCGCCGCCGAACGCCAGCTCGCCAGGCTCGGCAAGGTCAACCCGCTGGCGCTCGAGGAGTACGCGGCGCTGCAGGAGCGGCACCAGTTCCTCGCCACGCAGCTCGAGGACCTGCGCAAGACCCGCCGGGACCTGCTCACCGTCGTCAAGGAGGTCGACGACCGGGTGCAGGAGGTGTTCGCGTCCGCCTACGCGGACACCGCGCGCGAGTTCGAGGGGCTGTTCGCGCGGCTGTTCCCTGGCGGCGCGGGACGGCTGCTGCTGACCGAGCCCGACGACATGCTGACGACCGGCATCGAGATCGAAGCCAGGCCGCCGGGCAAGAAGGTCAAGCGCCTGTCGCTGCTGTCGGGCGGGGAGCGGTCGCTGACCGCCATCGCCTACCTGTTCGCGATCTTCAAGGCTAGGCCGTCGCCGTTCTACGTGCTCGACGAGGTGGAGGCGGCGCTCGACGACAGCAACCTGCAGCGGCTGCTGGGCGTGTTCGAGGAGCTGAGGGAAAGCTCCCAGCTGATCGTCATCACCCACCAGCGGCGGACCATGGAAGCGGCCGACGCGCTGTACGGAGTCACGATGCGCGGCGACGGCGTCTCCACGGTCATCAGCCAGCGCGTCCGCGAAGTCGAACCGGCGTAGGTGGCCCGGCAGCCCGGTTTTCGTGCGATTGCCGCTGCCCGGCCGGCCGAGCCACAGCACGCGGCGGTGGTCGTGACTCGAGTGGAGTGGCTCATGTGCGATCGGGCATGCTAGACCGTGCTCAATGCGTCAACCGCGGGCTGAGGGCGCGGCCCGCGCCGCGGATCTGCCTCTGAGAGACTGTGGGTGTTATGGAATACATCATCCTGATTGTCGTGCTCGCCGTGCTCATCGTCGGGATCGGCGGGACGATGCTGCTGCGGCCGGGCCGCGGTCGGCCGGGCCGCGGTCGTGGTGGCGGGGACGTCGGCCAGGGAACGGGCACCGGCACGATCGAACGCGGCACGACGACCGACGCCGGGACGGAAGCCGGCGGATCGGCGTCCGGTGCCACGACGACCACAGTTCCTCCTCCTGGGCCTTCCGCGCCCTCCGCGCCTTCCGCGCCGCCGAAGCCGGTCATCGAGAAGCCGCCGCCGTCGGCCGGGCGGATGGTGCGGCTGCGGGCCCGCCTCGCCAGGTCTCAGTCGGGTTTCGGGTCCGCGCTGCTGAACCTGCTGTCCAGGGACCGGCTCGACGACGACACGTGGGATGAGATCGAGGAGGTTCTCATCACGGCCGACGTCGGCGTGACGCCGGCCCGGCAGATCGTTGAGGACCTCAAGACCCGGGTGAAGGTGGAGGGGACGCAGACCCCCGACGAGGTGCGCGAGATGCTCAGGACCGAACTGCTCGCCCAGGTGGACACCGGCGCGAGCCGGGTGCTGCGGACACAGCGGCACGAGGGCAGGCCCGCGGTGATCCTCGTGGTCGGCGTGAACGGCACGGGGAAGACGACCACCTGCGGCAAGCTCGCCCGCTCGCTGATCGGCGACGGCGACTCGGTGCTGCTCGGCGCCGCGGACACGTTCCGCGCCGCGGCGGCCGACCAGCTGCAGACCTGGGGCGAGCGAGTCGGCGCGGAGGTTGTCAGGTCCGACACCGAGGGCGCGGACCCCGCCAGCGTGGCGTTCGAGGCGGTGAGCAAGGGCATCGAGGCGGAAGTCGACGTGGTGCTCATCGACACCGCCGGCCGCCTGCACACCAAGACCGGGCTGATGGACGAGCTCGGCAAGGTGAAGAGGGTCGTGGAAAAGCGCACGGCGGTGGACGAGGTGCTGCTCGTGCTCGACGCCACCACTGGCCAGAACGGGCTGCGTCAGGCCAGGGTGTTCGCCGAGGTGGTGGACGTGTCCGGCATCGTGCTGACGAAGCTGGACGGCACCGCCAAGGGGGGCATCGTGATCGCCGTGCAGCGCGAGCTTGGCGTTCCCGTCAAGCTGGTCGGCCTCGGCGAGGGCCCGGACGACCTGGCGCCGTTCGAGCCGGCCACGTTCGTCGACGCCATCCTCGGCGACTGAGGCGACGGGGGAAACACAGCCGTAATAGTGGGGTCCGCTGTTTCACATTCTCGACACATTCGGACTGGACGGCGGAAACGCCCGTAAGGCATTGTCGGGGAAGGCGAACGAGAGGTGGTCCAATGAAGCTCATTACGGCTGTCATCAAGCCCTTCAAGCTAGACGATGTCAAGGCAGCATTGCAGGCATTCGGCGTCCACGGCATGACAGTCAGTGAGGCGAGCGGATACGGCAGACAGCGCGGCCACACCGAGGTGTACCGGGGCGCCGAGTACCAGGTAGACCTGGTACCCAAGGTTCGTGTTGAAGTCATCTGTGACGACGAGGACGCCGACGATCTTGTCGGTGTCGTGGTCAAGGCGGCGCAGACGGGCCGGATCGGCGACGGCAAGGTGTGGGTCGCTCCGATCGAGACGGTAATCAGGGTCCGTACCGGTGAACGCGGCGCCGACGCGATCTGACCCCAGTCAGATCCAGGCGTAACGCAATAGGGGGACCGGTACCGCGAGCGCGCCATTCGCGTGCATTGACCACTCGGGGGACCTGGTGACTGTCATGACCACTTTCGCGGCTGATCGTAGCCGAAGGACTACAGAAACAGATCGTTGGCTGGCCGGGATGCTGGGGGCGGAGCCCGGAGTCGCCCTCGTAGCTGTTGGCGGGTACGGCCGCAAGGAACTGCTGCCCGGCAGCGATCTTGACGTGCTCCTGCTGCATGACGGCAGGGACGACATAGCCAAGATCGCTGACCGGATCTGGTACCCGGTCTGGGACTCCGGCGCCAGGCTTGACCACGCCGTGCGCACCGTGCCGCAGGCCAGAAGGGTCGCCAGGAGCGACCTGAAGGTCGCGCTCGGGCTGCTCAACGCCCGGCATATCGCGGGCGATCCCGACCTGACCACCCGGCTGCGTGAGGGCGCCCTCGAAGACTGGCGGAGCAACGCCAGGACCAGGCTCGCCGAGCTCAAGGAACTCCACGACGAGCGAACCCGGCTGCACGGCGAACTCGCCTTCCTGCTGGAGCCGGACCTCAAGGAGTCCCGCGGCGGGCAACGGGACGTGCACGCGATCCAGGCGATCGCGGCCGCCTGGGTCGCGCCCGCGCCTGGCCCGCGAGTACGCGCCGCCTATGAGCAGATCCTCGACGCGCGCCACGTGCTGCATGAGATCACGGGCAGGCATCTTGACCGGCTGGTGCTCGAGGAGCAGGACGAGGTCGCGCGCACGCTGGGCCTGCTGGACGGCGACGCGCTGCTACGGAACCTGGCGGGCGCCGGCCGTACGGTCGCCTATGCGGTTGACCACGCCTTCCGGCAGGCCGACCGGGCCGGCGGGCGGCGGGCGCTCGGGCTCCGGATGCGGCGCGCGAAGCTGGAACGGCGTCCGCTCGCCGATGGGGTCGTCGAACAGGACGGCGAGGTGGTGCTGGCGCGGGCTGCCGTGCCGAGTTCGGATCCGGCGCTGGTGCTGCGGGCCGCCGCGGCCGCCGCGCAGGCGGGCCTGCCGCTTGCCCCGCGGGCGCTTGCGCGGCTGGCCGAGTGCCCGCCGCTGCCGGTGCCGTGGCCGGACGACGCCAGGGACGCGCTGGTCACCTTGCTCGGCGCGGGGCCGAACGCGATCGCCGTGTGGGAGGCCCTTGACCAGGAGGGCCTGCTGACCGCGCTGATCCCGGACTGGGAGCGGGTACGCAACCGGCCGCAGCGCAACCCGCTGCACAGGTTCACCGTGGACAGGCACCTGGTGGAGTGCGCCGCGAACGCCGCGGCGCTGGCCCGCGACGTGGCGCGGCCAGACTTGCTGCTGCTCGCCGCGCTCCTGCATGACATCGGCAAGGGCTGGCCGGGCGACCACAGTGTCTCCGGTGAGGTGGTGGCCAGGGACGTCGCCCGCCGGGTCGGGCTGAGTGACGCGGACGTGGAGATAATCGCGACGGCCGTCAGGCATCACCTGCTGCTTCCCGTGGTGGCGACCCGCCGCGATCTCGACGATCCGATGACCCTGCACCATGTCGCCTCGGTCGTAGGCAGCAGGCTGCTGCTCGACTTGCTGCACGCGATCGCCCAGGCGGACGGCCTGGCGACCGGGCCCGCGGCGTGGAACGACTGGAAGGCCGGGCTGGTCGCTGACCTGGTCGCGCGGGTATCCGCGGTGCTCGACGGCGAACCCATGCCGGAGCCGGTGCCGCTGCGGGCGGATCAGCTGGCGCTGGCCGCCGACGGCGGCCCCGCCGCTATTGTGCGCGGCAACGAGGTGACCGTGGTCGGGTTCGACCGGCCGGGCCTGCTGTGGCGCGCCGCCGGCGTGCTGGCATCGCACCGGCTCGCGGTGCGCGGGGCGAACGCCCGGGCGATCGGCGATACGGCGGTGACCGTGTTCAGCGTGGCGCCGGAATACGGCGACCCGCCGGACGCCACGCTGGTCGCCGCCGATCTTCGGCGCATGCTCGAGGGTCGCCTTGACGTCGAGGACCGCCTCGAGCGCCGGGCGCGCGCCGCCAGGCCAGCGGGCGCCGCCGCGCCGCCGCCGAAGGTCACGCTTGTCGATGGGGCCTCACAGCAGGCGACGGTGGTCGAGGTCCGTGCCCATGACGAGCCCGGCCTGCTCTGGCGCATCGGCCGGGCGCTCGGCGAATGCGGCCTCAACGTGCAGGCGGCCCGCGTCGAGACCCTGGGCGCCGAGGCGGTCGACGTCTTCTACGTCACCGACTCAGCCGGCGGCCTGCTCACCGACCCCGAGACCCGGCGGCTAACGATAGCCAGCGTCCTGACTGCCCTAACCCAAACCTAGCCGCGCGGGCCGGTAGCCTGGAGCTGTGTTTGAGACGCTTTCCGACCGGCTGACCCAGGTCTTCTCCCAGCTGCGCGGCAAGGGGCGGCTGTCCCCGGCCGACATTGACGCGACCGCGCGCGAGATCCGCATCGCGCTGCTTGAGGCTGACGTGGCGCTGCCTGTCGTCAGGCAGTTCATCGCGCGGGTGAAAGAGCGGGCCAGCGGCGAGGAGGTGTCGGCCGCGCTCAACCCCGCGCAGCAGGTCATCAAGATCGTGCACGAGGAACTGGTCGAGATCCTCGGCGGTGAGGCGCGGCGGCTGCGCTTCGCCAAGGTGGCGCCTACCGTGATCATGCTGGCGGGCCTCCAGGGCGCCGGTAAGACGTCGCTGGCCGCCAGGCTCGGGCTGTGGCTGAAGGAGCAGGGCAACACGCCAATGCTCGTAGCCGCCGACCTGCAGCGGCCGAACGCCGTGCTGCAGTTGCAGGTGCTTGGCGAGCGCGCCGGGGTGCCGGTGTTCGCGCCATCCCCTGGGAACTCCGCCGCTCCGGGGGGACGACCCCCCGCTCCCCCCGACAAAGACCGGATAGGCGACCCGGTGGCGGTGGCGCGGGCTTCGCTCGACGAGGCACGGCGCACCCAGCACAACATGGTGATCATCGACACCGCCGGGCGGCTGGGCATCGACGAGGACATGATGCAGCAGGCCCGCGACATCAGGGACGCGGTCGAGCCCGACGAGGTGCTGTTCGTCGTCGACGCGATGATCGGCCAGGACGCGGTGGCCACCGCGCGGGCGTTCCTCGACGGCGTCGGCTACGACGGCGTGGTGCTGACCAAGCTCGACGGCGACGCCCGCGGTGGCGCGGCGCTCTCGATCACCGCGCTGACCGGCAAGCCGATCATGTTCGCCTCGACCGGTGAGAAGCTGTCGGACTTCGACATGTTCCATCCGGACCGGATGGCTTCCCGGATCCTGGACATGGGCGACGTCCTCAGCCTGATCGAGCAGGCGGAGCGGGCGTTCGACGCCGAGCAGGCCGCGTCGATGGCGTCCCGGCTGATGTCCGGCGACGGGTTCACGCTCGAGGACTTCGTCGAGCAGCTTGGCATGCTGCGCAAGATGGGGTCGATCACGAACCTGCTCAGCCTGATGCCAGGGGCCGCGAAGAACAAGGAGCTCCTGTCCAAGGTCTCCGACAAGGATCTGGACCGGGCCGAGGCCATCGTGCGCTCCATGACGCCTGAGGAGCGCCGCAACCCGAAGATCATCAACGGGTCGCGGCGGCTGCGCATCGCGAACGGTTCCGGCGTCGCGGTCGGCGAGGTGTCCCAGCTCATCACGAACTTCTTCGAGGGCCAAAAGCAGATGCGCGCGGTGATGGGCGGGATGCCCGGCATGGGCGCGCTGATGGGCGGCGGCGGGCGACGCTCGGCCCGGGCCACGGCGAAGGCGAAGAAGGGCAAGCGCAAGAGCGGCGACCCGCGCAAGGCGGCGCTGGCCGGCGCGGGCGGTCCCGATGGTCCCGACGGTGCCGATGCCGGGCCGGGCCAGGTTCCGGCCGCCGCGGCCGGTCCGACGTCGATGGAAGACCTGGCCGAACTGCTGAAAGACGCCGGGGCCGAGGGTTCCGGTGGTCCGGCGGGGTTCGGCGGCGGCGCCGGAAACGGCTTCGGCGGCTTCCGCGGCGGCCCGGCGAGCATTCCTCAGTTCCCCGGCGCCACACCGCCGGGGAACGTCCCTGCCGCCTTCGGCAAGCGCCGCAAGAAGAAGTAGCGCGGCGTCAGTCGACCGCCAGGGCGCGCACCGTGCCGATCGTGTCCGCCTCCGCCGCCGTCTTGTCCTCCCGGTAGCGGAGAACCCGCGCGAAGCGGAGCGCCAGGCCGCCCGGGTAGCGCGGGCTCCGCTGCACGCCGTCGAACGCGATCTCGACGACAAGTTCCGGACGCACGTACACGGTCCAGTCGTCGCGGTGGTCCTCCAGTTGGAGCAGCCGGGCCGTCTGCCAGGTGAGCAGTTCGTCGGTAAGGCCCTTGAAGGTCTTGCCGAGCATCACCCAGCCCCCGGTTTCCGGGTCGCGGGCGCCCAGGTGCAGGTTGGACAGCCATCCCTGCCGTCGGCCGTGGCCCCATTCCACGGCGAGGACCACGAGGTCAAGCGTGTGCCGCGGCTTCACCTTGATCCAGCCCGCGCCGCGGCGGCCGGCCGCGTACGGCGCGGATAGGGACTTGACCACGACGCCTTCGTGGCCGTGTGCGAGCGCGTCGCGGAAGAAGGCGGTCGCCTCGTCGGCTGAATCCGTGACCAGGCGGGGCATCAGCAGTTCAGGCGGGACGACGCCGGCCAGCGCGGCGTGCCGCTGCTCGTCCGGCAGGTCGATTGTGTCGGCGCCGTCGAGGTGCAGCACATCGAACAGGAACACCGACAGTGGCACGGCCTCGGCCGGGGTTTCGCTGGCGGTGCGGGCGGCGGTGTCCTGGAAGGGCAGCGGCCTGCCGTCCGGGCGCAGCGCGATCAGTTCGCCGTCGAGAACGGCCGTACGCACCGGCAGCTTGCTCAGCGTCGCCACCACTTCGGGCAGCCGGGCGGTGATGTCGTCGAGCGTCCGCGTGAAGAGCCGGACGTCGCCGTCGCTCAGGTGGGCCTGGATCCGGATGCCGTCGAGCTTCCACTCCACCGCCGCCAGCACGGAAGCGTCGGCCGCGCCACCCGCGCCGCCTCCATTCCCGCCCGCGGCGATCTTGGCGAGCGCCTCCTCGATGGATGGCGCGCTGGCGGCGAGCATCGGCTTGAGAGGCTGCCCGACGAGCAGGCCGAACCCGGCCAGCCCGTCGCTGCCGCCGGTGAGCGCGGCCTCCGCCACGGCGGGCAGCGATCCGCGCAGCATCACCGCGCGCCTCACCTGCGCCACGGGAACCGCGGCGGCGCGAGCCACCGCCTCGGTCATCACACCGTCGAGCGCACCCTGCCGTAGCTCGCCGGACAGCAGGCGGACGAGGAAGTACTGCTCGTCTGCGGTCGCCGCGCCGAGCAGTTCGCCGATCAGCAGCTTGCGGGACCCGGCCGAGCCCTTGCCGGCCAGCGCGCCGATCGCCGTGAAGGCCTCGTCGACGTCGGTGAGCGTCAGCGACGGTTCGGCCGCCGGTGGCGGCGCCTGCCGCAGCGCGGCCCAGCCGACGCCGATCTGCCGCTGGGGCAGTTCCCCCGATAGGTACGCGACCGCGATCGGCGCCTCGTGCGGCGTCGCGGACCGCAGCGCACCCGCGAGCGCCTCGATCTTGGCTAGCCGGGCGCGGGTAGCGGCGACGGTGCGGGAAACTTCAGCCAGTTCTGCCAGCAGCACGCTCTTATTGTCGCTCCAGTCACCGACATTCCAGCCGCCCTCGCGCGCTGGAGGCTAGCTCGCCGAGCCAGCCTTCACGTCGGTCCCGGCCGAGACGGAGCCGTTGCGCCGCCTGCGCCGCGACTGGCCCGGCGTCCACAGGTAGTACCCCACGGGGAACAGCCGGATGTTGAGCTTCTCGTCAAGCAGGCCCCACAGCCCGCGGCGGGCGAACAGCGCGATCCCGATGGCCACCAGCCCGAGGATGATCAGGTACCAGGCGTTGTGCGACTGGAGAGTCTGCTGCAGCACGATGTAGACGATGGTGCCGACGATCGGGCCCTCGATCGTGCCGAGTCCGCCGATGATCACCGCGAACGCCATGATGGCGGTCCACTGCACGCTGAAGACGCCGCCACCCCCGACGGGCGTTACCTGGAGCTGGTCGATGGCCTCGACACCGCCGGCCGCGGCGCACCCGGCCGCGGCCACGACGAACACCAGCAGCCGGGCCACCCCCACCCGCGCGCCGGAGCTGCGAGCCGCCCGTTCGTCGTCGCGGATCGCGGTCAGCACAAGCCCGAGCCTGCTGCGCAGCAGGACGTACACCGCGGCCATGGCCAGCACCGCGACCGCGAGCGCCGCCCAGTAGGTGTCGGCGGTCAGCACGGCCGGGTTGTAACCGACCAGGCCGGGCAACGGCAGCCCGGAGCCGCCGCCGATGGACTGGAACCGCTCGATGAGCTGCAAGATCGCCGCGGCCATCACCCACGTGGCGATCGCGAAGTACCCGGTGCGCAGCCGGGAGACCAGCCACCACAGCGGGAACCCGGCAACCCCGCCGCCGATCGCCGCGATGGGCAGCGCGGCGAATGGCGAGAGCCCGTGCATCGCGGGGATCAGCAGGAAGTACGCGCCGAGCCCGAAGAAGGCCTGCTGGCCAACCGAGACCAGCCCGGCGTAGCCGGCGAGCAGGTTCCACATGCTGGCCAGCGCCAGCACGATGAGCCCCTGGATCATGATCACCAGGACGCCCGATTTCACGTAGTACGGGAATGCCGCGAGTATCACGACGATGAGGACCGCGCCAATGCCGGTCCACGCGACGTTCCGGCGCGATCGGGTTACTCGCAATTTTTCTCCGGAACGAAGGGTGGTGTCTGCCATCGCGCTCATGACTCCGACCTCCGCGCGGTCAGCCCCTGCGGCCGGATCACCAGCACGGCGAGGAAGACGATGTAGCCGGCGAGCAGCTCGTCGGAGATGTTGATCTGCGCGCCGATCTGCTGGGCGACGCCGAGGACGATGCCGCCGATCAGGGTTCCCCACAGCGAGCCAAGGCCGCCGATCACCACCGCCGCGAACGCGAACAGCAGGATCGTGTCGGTGCCCGAGGTGGGGTCGATCACGGTGGTCATGCCGTAAGAGATGCCGGCCAGCGCCACGGTGGCGAACGCCACCCCCGCCGCGATGCCGAACACGTGCCGGTAGTCGGCGCCAGATAGTTGAGCCGCCTCTCTGTCGTCGGCGACGGCGCGGATGAGCCGCCCGTATTTCGACCCGGAGAGGAAATATTGCAAGCCGAGCAGCACCACGATCGCGAGCCCGAAGATAACGACGTCCAGCCAGGCGATCGTGATCTGCGAGCCGATCGAGAACGAGGCGCTGATCAGGGATGACCCGGTGCCGATGCCGCGGGTGTTGGCGGTGAAGAACTGCAGGAGGCCATTCTCGATCACGATCGACAGGCCAAAGGTGACGATCAGCGTGATGAGCTCGCCACGGGAGATGGCCGCCTGGAGCAGCGACCGCTGCAGCACGTAGCCGAGCACCGCCATGATCGCCACCACGATGGGCACGGACCACAGGAACGGAACATTAGTGGCCGCGATGACCCCGACGCCGACGTAACCGGCGACCGTGGCCAGGTCGCCGTGCGCGAGGTTCACCACCTTCATGACGCCGAACATGAGCGACAGCCCGCACGCGAACAACGCGTACAGTCCGCCGGTCAAGATGCCCTGGATGACGGCGTTGACCCAGGCCATTAGGCTTCGCCCCCCTCAACATCGGGTGCGCTCCGCACAGGCGATTTTGCGTCCGCTGACGTCGAAGACCCCATTCCGAAGTACGCCGCTTCGACTTCCTCGGCGGTGACGTCGGAGGGCCGGCCCTCTAGCGTCGTGCGGCCTTCGAGCAGGCACTGCAGGTGAGTGGCCACGCGCATCGCCTGGCTGACGTCCTGTTCGACCAGCAGCACGGTCACGCCCGAGGCCAGGATCCGCGGCAGCATTCCGTAGATCCGCTGGAGGATGACAGGAGCCAAGCCGAGAGAAAGTTCGTCGAGGAGCAGGACGCGCGGGTTCGCGACTAGCGCGCGGCCGATGGCGACCGATTGCTGTTCGCCGCCGGACATCTGGGCGGTGCGCTGGTTACGGCGCTCCTTCATCCACGGGAACAGGTCGTAGACCTGCCCGATCGTCCACGGGCCCGGGCGCGCGTAGGTCGCGCCGACCTTCAGGTTCTCCTCGAGCGTCAGCGACGCGAAGAGGCGGCGGCCTTCGGGGACCATGACGATGCCCGCGGTGGCGCGCTTGTCCGGCCGGACGCCTGTCACGTTCTTGCCGTCGTAGACGATCGATCCCCCGGACGGGCGGTGCAGGCCGGCGATCGTGCGCAGCAGCGTCGATTTGCCCGCGCCGTTGGCGCCGATGATCGCGTACACCTCGCCCGGGTACACCCGCAGTGAGATGCCGGACAGCGCGCGCAGCTGTCCGTGGTGCACGACGAGATCGTGAACCTCGAGCAGCGGCGTCCCGCTGTCCACTCGCCTCTGCGGAGCAACGGCCTCACTCATGGGGCCCTCCCGGCGCCGAGTCGCTTTCTGTAAGACCAAGCGCCGACGCCGTTACCGCGCTGCCGAGGTAGACCTCGCGGACCCGCGGGTTGGCGAGCACGGACGCGGGATCGCCGTCGCCGATGAACTCACCGCCCGACAGGCAGGTGAGCCTGCTGACCAGGGCGGTCAGGGCGCGGACCACGTGCTCGATCCAGATGATGGCGATGCCCTCGGCATTGATGCCGCGGACGATCTCGACGAGGACGGCGACCTCGGGGTCGGTGAGGCCACCGGCCACCTCGTCGAGCAGCAGTAGGGCCGGCCGGGTCGCGAGCGCGCGGGCGATCTCCAGCCGCTTGCGCTGCAGCAGGCCGAGCCGCGCCGCCGGGATGTTGGCCTCGGCGGCGATCCCGGTGCGCTCGAGCGAGTCGGCTGCCGCCGCGTAGCTGGCGCGCCTGCGCAGCCCGCCGCCTTGCTGAGCGGCGACGAGCACGTTCTCGAACACGGTCATGTCCGTGAACGGGCGAGGGACTTGATAGGTCCGCCCGATGCCGAGTCGGCACCGGGCGGCGGGGTCCAGCCGGGTGACTGTTCGCCCGGCGAACCTGACCTGGCCGGAGCCGGGGGACAGGTCGCCTGAGATGAGGCCGAACAGGCTGGTCTTGCCAGCGCCGTTCGGCCCCACGATCCCGACCGTGTCCCCGGCTCCGACCGAGAACGACAGGTCTTCCGCGATGACGACGCGGCCGAACCGTTTCGTCACGTGGTCTAGCTCAAGCAATGCAGTGCTCATCGCTTCCTTGTCGGCGACAGGACTTTCCTGTTGGCACACACCAGCCGGCAGCCGACGCTTACGAGAAGGTCGGCAGCAGGTCGCCGGTGATCTTCGCCTCGGGCAGCAGCGTGTTGTCGACGACCTTCGCCTCGAGCGCGTAGGTGGTGCCCTTCTGCCACTGGATGCCGACCGGCGGGGTGATCACGACGCCGGGTGCGGGGTTCTTGCTCGAGGTGAAGTCCATCGGCCCGGCCAGCGCGTCGGGGATCACCACCTGGTGAATCGCCGTGGCCACCTCGTCGTGGTTGTGCGGGTCGTTGACCGAGGTGAAGGCCTTGTAAGCGATTTCGAACAGCGTGTAGTTGCTGATGTTGGCGTTGGGCTGGCCGTTGCCGTCGGAGGTGTACAGGTCGGCCATGTCCATGCAGCTTTGCCCGGTGAAGGACGAGTGCCACGGCAGGGTCGGCACCCACCAGGTGTCGGTGGCGATGTTGTAGACCTCCGAGCCCATCGCGTAGGCGTCGGTGGGGAACAGCAGCACCTTGGCGACGGTGGCGAGCTTCGGCCGGAAGTCCTGCTGCAGCGCCTGCTTCCACATGGTGGCGAAGTCAGGCGGCAGCGGGACGTTGGTGAAGAAGTCGGCGTTCTCGTTCTTGAACTGGCTGATCATCGACGTGTAGTTGGTCAGCCCGTCGGTGTAGGCCGTCGACATGTCCAACGTGTAGCCTGCCGGCTTCAGGATCATCGGGAACACCGCGCGGAACGCGATGCCGTCAGGGTCGTTGGGGAACGCGGCGGCGACGATGTGGTTGTTGCCGTACTTGGCGCCGATCCTGTTCCACATCGGGATGAAGCACTCGGCCAGGTGCTCGGCGCCCAGGAAGTACATGACCACGTACTTGGGCTTGACCGTCGGCTTTGCCGGGTTGCCGCCCAGGTTGACGTACCACGACTCCCACGGGATGTTCGCGCAGACCAGCGGGGTACCCAGCGTCTCGGCCTGGGAGGCCACCGCGTTCACCGTCTCCGGAGTGGAGGAGGCGAACAGCATGTCGACGTTGTCGGACTGGATCGCCTGCTTGGCCAGGTCTCCGGCCCGCGACACCGACGACTGGCTGTCGTAAGACTTGATGTTAACCGTGTAGGTCGACCCGCCGATCTTGAACCCGTTCTTGTACGGCGCGGTCTGCTGGATCTGCTGGATGACCCAGTTGTCCGGCGCGCCGAACCCCGCCAGCGAGCCGGTCAGCGGGTGAATCCACCCGATCGTGATTTCCTTGCTGGTGCCGCCGCCGCTACCGCTGCTGGAGGTCGCGGTGCTTGTTGCCGTGCTGTTCGCCCCCTGGATACCCGAACTGCAGGCCGCCAGCAGGCTCCCGCCGCCGGCGACAGCCGCGCCCACCCCAACGGCACGGAACAACCGGCGTCGGGAAACTCCGCCGGCCGGCTCCTGCGCAGCCGGGTCGACGGGTTGAGCTGTCTGGTCAGTCATGGTCTTGGATCTCCTTCATAAGTGCGCCAGGTGCCGCGCGTTACAGGTGTGCGCCAGGTGCGATGCGTGACCACGTTCGGATGATGTCTGCTTCGCAGGGTGAGGCCGTTTCGCCGCCTACCGACCGAGCATCCAACGTTGGATGCACAATCTGTGACATAACCTGGCGAAACGTTCAACGGGCCCATTTCGGCCCGCGGGTGCCTCCGAGGCTAACATCACTCCAATCCCGTGCATGGTGGAACATGGCCGTTATAGCGGTATGCGGCGTGAACTCGTGCGTAGCAATGCCACGGCTGGAGATGCGGGCCGTACTCTCGTCCGAAGCGGATGTGACTAACTGGCGACGCCTTGCGACATCACCGAGGCGCGGCACGTGGCGTACCTCGCGGCGCGTCCTTAGGCCCAGGCTCGCGTCGGTTAGTCCCGTCCGCTATGCGAACGTCTGTGCGTTGGATTGTTAACAAACGTAGGCACACGCTACGAGCGGCGGCAGGCGAAGTCAACGCACGTTATGTAACTGTTTCATCGGAGCTGCCCCCTCCGGATTGGCCGCGCTTGCCCTAGTCGCGTCGGGTACCGGTCACCTTGCCTGGGACATGGCGAGCGTGACAGGAAATGATCGGGTTTGTCAGGCAGCCGAAGGGTCAGCGTGTGACAGAGGGCGCCGCACCAGGTCGAGCCGGACCGCGGGCACCCCGCGCGCCTGCATGATTACCCGTAACCCGATGGCATCTGGCAGAATGGCGACCGACACCTGGCCGCGCGGCGCCCTCTCCTCGTCCGCCTGGCTTGGTCCATCCGCTCGGTCCGGCCGGCCATTCCCCGCTGGCGGGTGTCCGACACACGTACCTAATTGCTGGGAGAAGACCACAGCCGTGGCTGTCAAGATCAAGCTAAAGCGCCTGGGCAAGATCCGGGAACCGTACTACCGGATCGTCGTCGCTGACTCACGCACCAAGCGGGACGGGCGGGCCATCGAGGAGATCGGCAAGTATCACCCGAAGGCGGAGCCGTCGCTCATCGAGGTTAACTCGGCGCGGGTCCAGCACTGGCTCTCGGTTGGCGCGCAGCCGACCGACCCGGTGCGCCACCTGCTCACCATCACCGGTGACTGGCAGAAGTTCAAGGGCCTGCCCGGTGCCGAGGGCACCCTGAGGACCGCCGAACCCAAGGCGGACAAGAAGGAACGCTACGACTCGCTGGTGAAGGAAAGCCTCGCCGCCAAGGAGACCAAGGCCGCCAAGCCGGCCCGGTCCGCCGCGCCAAGGAGGGAGCAGCCGAAGAAGGACTCGGCTGCCGAAGCCAAGGCCACCGAGGCCAAGGCCACCGAAGCCAAGGCCAGCGAGGCGAAGGCCACCGAGGCCAAGGCCAGCGAGGCGAAGGCCGCCGAGGGCAAGGCCAGCGAGGCTAAGGCCGCCGAGGGCAAGGCCACCGAGGCCAAGGCCGCCGAAGCCAAGGCCAGCGAGGCCAAGGCCGCCGAAGGCAAGGCCACCGAGGCCAAGGCCGCCGAAGGCAAGGCCAGCGAAGCCAAGGCCACCGAGGCCAAGGCCGCCGAAGCCAAGGCCGACGAGGCCAAGGCCGCCGAGGGCAAGGCCAGCGAGGCCGAGGTCAGCGACACGGCGCCAGCGCCGCAGGACGATACGGCGGCGGCCGGCGAGGCTGTCGACGGCGCCACCGGAGCCTGAGGTGCTTGAGGAAGCCCTTGAGCACCTGGTCAGGGGCATAGTCGCGTACCCTGACGACGTACAGGTGGCCAGCCGTATGCTGCGCCGGGGCAACGTCCTGGAAGTACGCGTGCATCCGGACGACCTCGGAAAGGTCATCGGCAGGGGCGGTCGCACCGCCAAGGCGCTGCGGACAGTGATCAGTTCCCTGGCGGGGAACCGGCACGTTCGCATCGACCTGCTGGAGACCGGCGAGGTTCGCTGACGGTCCATGCAGGTCACCGTCGGCCGGATCGGCCGCCCGCACGGAATCCGCGGTGATGTCGTGGTCGGTGTCCGGACCGATGAGCCCGAACTGCGGTTCGCCGTGGGCTCACGGCTGGACACCGACCCGGCAGACGTAGGACCGCTGACCGTGGCGGCGATGCGCTGGCATTCGGGCACGCTCCTCGTGCGGTTCGGCGGTGTCAGGGATAGGGACGCGGCGGCCGCGCTTGGCGGCACCTGGCTGACCGTCGATTCCGGTACGCTCGCCGCGCCGGAAGATCCCGACGAGTACCGCGATCACGACCTGGTCGGTCTTTCTGTCCGTACTGTCGACGGAACGGTCGTCGGCACCGTCGAGGACGTCCTGCACCACGGCCAGGACATGCTGGCCGTCCGCCCGCTCGGCGGGGGCGATGGCGGGACGGCGGCATCCGGCGAGATCCTGGTTCCTTTCGTCAAGGCGATCGTCACCGAGGTCGACGTGGCGGCCGGCGTGCTGGTCATCGACCCACCCCCGGGGCTGCTCAACCCTGACGAGGCGCTGTAGGGCGAAATGGTGGCACCGTGCGCGTAGACATTGTCACGATATTCCCTGACTACTTCGGGCCACGGCAGGCGGACGGAGGGGCCGGCGGCTTCGGGCCGCTCGGCGTGTCGCTGATCGGCAAGGCGGCCGCCCGCGGTGACATCGATTTCCAGGTGCACGACCTGAGACTGTGGGCGACAGACGTGCACCACACGGTGGATGACACGCCGTTCGGCGGCGGACCCGGCATGGTCATGAAACCCGACGTCTGGGGCGCCGCCCTCGACGCCGTGCTGGCAGCCGCGGAGCCCGCCTCGCCCGGGCAACCCGGGGCACCTGTCGGGCCGGCCAGGCTCGTCGTGCCGACGCCGAGCGGGATGCCGTTCACCCAGGACCTCGCCGCGGCCTACGCGGCGGAGCGGCACCTGGTGTTCGCCTGCGGCCGGTATGAGGGGATCGATGGCAGGGTGGTCGCCGACGCCAGGTCCCGGATGACCGTCGACGAGGTCAGCATCGGTGACTACGTGCTCGCCGGGGGAGAGGCGGCCGTGGTCGTGATCGTTGAGGCGGTGTGCCGGCTGCTGCCCGGCGTGCTCGGCAACGAACGATCGGTCAGTGACGATTCGTTCGGCGGCGGCAGCGGCGCGATGCGAGGGCTGCTCGAGGGGCCGGTCTACACGAGGCCGAGGTCGTGGCGCGGACTGGAGGTGCCGGCGGTGCTACTGTCCGGTGACCACGCGGCGATCGCGCGATACCAGCGGGACGAGGCACTTCGCCACACCGCGGTCACCCGGCCGGACCTAGTCCGCCGGCTCGCCGTGGTGCCCGGCGGGCTCGACGCCAAGGATCGGAGGGTGCTGTTCGAGGCTGGCTTTCCGGTTGACGGCGAAAATATGGCACACTGAAGTGCGCTGCCCGTTCGGGCGTTGACTCTGCCGGGGTGTTTCCCTGGCGACAGCAGGCTTACACCCGGGGTGCGCTGGTGCGCACATCCGACCAGGACTGAGGAAACATCCACCATGCATACCGCGATCGCCGAGCTTGAGCAGGCCCAGCTCCGGGAAGACGTCCCGGACTTCCGTCCCGGTGACACCCTCAAGGTGCACGTCAAGGTGACGGAAGGAAACCGCTCCCGGATCCAGGTGTTCCAGGGTGTCGTGATCCGGCGCCAGGGCGGCGGTCTGCGGGAGACTTTCACCGTGCGCAAGGTGAGCTACGGCGTGGGCGTCGAGCGGACGTTCCCCGTACACAGCCCGTCGATCGACAAGATCGAGCCGGTGACCCGCGGCCGTGTCCGCCGGGCGAAGCTGTACTACCTGCGTGACCTGCGCGGGAAGGCCGCCCGCATCAAGGAACGCCGAGACAACAGCGCCAGCTGAACGCCAGCCACCCCTGATCGCTGATGTCCGCTGAGCCGGGTCGGCTCGACACCGACGGCGCCCCCGATCCGCAGTCCCCGCGCGAGCCGGGGAGTCCTGCCAGGCAGGACGCTCCCCCGGAGCAACCGGAGCTATCGGAGGGCGCCGAGTCCGCTGACGACGAACAGTCTCCTGCGGACGAGGACGAGCAAAGCGAATCCTCGAAGAAGAAGAGCGCGAAGCGTAAGCGCCCCTTCTGGCGCGAACTCGCCATCATCGTCGTGGCCGCGCTCGCCTTGACGATCCTGCTCAAGGCTTTCGTCGTCCAGGTGTTCTCCATCCCCTCCGGGTCGATGGAGAACACCTTGATGGTGGGCGACCGGGTCCTTGTCAACAAGCTCGTCTACCATTTCCGGTCGATTGACCGCGGGGACATCGTCGTGTTCAGCGGGCAAGGGTCCTGGGATCCGCCCGCTCCCCCCGCATCCGGCGACCCGATCGTCCGAGCCTGGGATGGCCTGTCCAACCTGGTCGGGATCTCCGCCCCGGGGACCGACTACATCAAGCGCGTTATCGGGCTTCCCGGCGACCACGTGGTGTGCTGCGACGCCCAAGGGCAGGTGACGGTCAACGGCGTTCCGCTGACCGAGACGTCTTACATTTATCCAGGCGCCGCGCCGTCCCTGATCAAGTTCAACATCACGGTGCCGCCCGGTCGGCTGTGGGTGATGGGTGACAACCGGGCGGACTCGGACGACTCCCGCTACCGCCTGAACGACCCAGGCTCTGGCACCATCCCGGAAAGCGCGGTAGTCGGCCGCGCGTTCGTGGTCATCTGGCCGACGTCGCGGATAGGCGACCTCCCCATACCCACGACCTTCCAGCAGGCGGCCCTGCACGCCGCGACCGCCGCAGTCGGCTCTACTCCCGCGCTAGGCACCACAACCGCCGCCCTAGCCGCCGGCACCCTAGCCTGGCGCCGCCGCCGCCGCGATTAGCCC
>Ga0210390_10000512_pt1 | contig 42194 bp, 29 predicted proteins | sample IncBWH11OmetaG_FD_161050 | JGI IMG/M metagenome (GOLD analysis project Ga0210390, IMG submission 161050) | Forest soil microbial communities from Barre Woods Harvard Forest LTER site, Petersham, Massachusetts, United States - Inc-BW-H-11-O ... | reverse complement strand
ACTTAGCGAGAAAGAATGCGATTTCAGAGGGCAAAATCTCACAAATTCCCTGTATTTTTCCCTGTTAGCAGGGAATTCTCGCGGAGAAAAGTTAGCGCCAGACTGTGCGCTCCGCCACGCAGTCTGACTGCACATAAAATCCGCCGTCCGTTACCCCGAAATCCGCGAAACATGCCCGTATTTCGCGATTCTTCCTAGACAAACCGGACTGGAGAGAATGGACTGCTTGGCCGGAAACGGGTCAGTGTCTTAGCTTTTCTCTGGAGGGCACATGCGCAGTCCGGTTTTAAGAAAGGCATAAGGCGAATGCAATGCGATCAAAAGCCGGGGATTCGGCCATGGAGAGTTGATTTTTGCTAGAAGCCGTGTATGCGTTCTGACCCACCAATCCCGTTGCTCCGAGAATCAGGAGCTTCATGCTGGACGCCACGCTAAGCTGCGAACTGTCTCAGGTGATAATCCACGTGAATCTGCAAGAGCTTGCCCCACTCTTTTGGCGTCATCTTGCCGAACATGGGATGCGGCTTCCAGGCATCGGCGGTTCTCGCGTTCCAGTCAGCCTCTAAGATTTTCAGCAGTTGTGAAGGGCAAGCGAATGAGCGTGCTGCGTCCGTTGTATCTGCCGTTTTCCGTCGGCGAATCCGGTGGCCGGACCGTCTTTGAAAGAACTTCGTCCGCCGACGGAGGATAGACTCTGCCCGCTGCCGCGCCTTTACATCCCGGAAGGCGGAACCTCGCTCGAAGAAGTCGAGCACCACATGGTCGAGCTAGCCACGCGCCAAGCCAACGGCAACCAAACCCACGCCGCCAAACTGCTCGATATCAGCCGCGATGCCCTGCGCTACAAGCTAAAAAAATTCGGCCTGATCCGTGGGGATGGAGAGGAAGAAAGCGTCCAACCCAACAGCGATGACGATCTGGTAAGGTAATGATCGTTGAAGACCCGCGGGACGTGACCTGCCGTCCTGGAGCATCTGGATTAAATTCGCGCATATAGCATTAAATAGCATTAAGGAGTGGCGAGCGCATGCCTGTTTTTCAGTACGTCCATCTCGATGTTTTTACCGATCAGCCATTCACCGGTAACATGTTGGCCGTGTTCCTTGATGCCGCGGGAATTGACGAACAGCGAATGCAGCGGATCGCGAATGAATTGGCTCTCCCCGAAACCACTTTCGTATTTCCTTCCGAGTCTCCCGGGACCGACGCGCGCGTCCGCATTTTCACGCCGTCCCAGGAGCTGCCCATGGCTGGGTCTCCGACAGTCGGAACGACCTTTGCGCTCGCCGGAGCGGGACGGCTGCGTGCCGGCGCCGATAAGGCAGTGCTGGGCCTCGGTATCGGACCAACCACCGTGGGGCTCGAGTGGGGTCCGGGCGGGCTGCGCTTTGCCTGGATGACGCAGCGGCTTCCCACCTTGGGGCCTGTCATTGCCGACACCGTCGCGGTTGCCGCCGCAATTGGCGTTCAGCCCAGCGACGTTGCCGTGGGAGATTTGCCGGTGGAGATCGCTTCCTCGGGCCTCCCATTTGTGTACGTTCCGCTAAAGTCGCGCGCCGCGGTCGATGCCGCATCCCTCGATCGTACGAAGCTGTGCGCGCTACTCCGCGCGGTGAACCTCGAGGAGCACGCTGTTTTCATCTTCTCGCCCGAGCCGGCCAGCGATGGTGCCACGGTATACAGTCGAATGTTCGGGCCCGGCCTCGGCATTCCGGAGGATCCCGCCACCGGCAGCGCAAGCGGACCGCTGGGCGCCTATCTCTTCCATCACAAGGCTGTTCCAGCCGGCGCGGCCGCGCGGCTCGTGAGCCTTCAGGGGGTCCGGATGGGTCGCCCCAGCCGCATTCACATTGCGCTCTCCAGTCGTGCCGGAGTTCTCGAGGAAGTTCGGGTCGGCGGCGAGGCGGTGGTTGTCGGCGAAGGCACAGTCCGCGCTTAGCCGGCTCGCGTCTTTCCCCAGGGTTCGGTTTCCTGTCCTTGAAGAGCCGGTTTGAAAACTCGCCGACGTCAGTGCCCTGGGAAAAATCCACCACCCAACCCCAGCCCCGGAGAGCCTGCCCTGAGCAAGGACGGAATAGCTAACTCTTTTTTCCGTTGCTCAAGAAACGAACGGACGGCCTCGTCCTTGGGTGGCGCAGCCCTTCAGCGCTGCGATGACTGACTCTAGCGTTCGAACTGGCTGAAAGTGCGGACTGGAAACTTAATTTCATCAGTTCACAGAATTGACCAAATCTGGAGTAAACAAGACAGCTTGGCATCCCGAAATCTTCGAACACGTTAGGATTGCCCGTCGCACCAGACGGGCGGAACTACCCTCCGGAAAACTTACCTGGAACTTTGCCTCTGACAGCGCGTCGCCCGCGGACTTAAGTTTTTCCGAACCTCTTATGAACTGCACATCTTCAACCTTTGGGCCAGGGCTGAAGAGCAGAAAGAATTCTGCCGTCGCCAATCCCGGAACCAACTGTTTGAGCTTGACGCTGCGCAACTGGCTCAGTTCACTGCCGCTTGGATCGCCGCTAAGCTGATGCAGCGTTGTTGGCGCCTTGGTGCCGGTCAGGTGTTCGAGACGGCGGCGGATTTCCTCCCCTCCGTCGCCAAGTGCACGCGCCCCGAGTGCGGCTAGAGCCAGACGATACATGTGGATCGCCTTCTCCTTTCTTTTTTCCTGCTCATAGATCTGGCCCAGATGGTCGCCGACGACCGCCGATTGCTGGAGTAGCCACGCCGCGTAGATGTAGCCTTCCGCCCGATCAAGATTCCCGAGACGAAAATGTACCCATCCCAAAGTATCCCAGACCATACCGATCTTCTGCGTGCACCTCAGATCTTCAGGAAGAAGGTTGGAAAGCTCTACATCGAGAGATTCCTTCTCCTGTTTGTCGACTGCCTGCTGTGCATACTCCAAGGCCTCGGGGAGGTCAGCATTGGCTTCTGCAAGCTCGTACCCGATATCGTTCAGCATCCCCGGCCTCGCGTCGGCTGCCGCAACTTTTTCCAGAATCGCGGTACCCTTGTCGATCTGCCCGGCTTGCAAGTATGCGGTCCCGAGAAGATTCTGGGCGGCAGGCGAAGAGTCACTTTTCGCGGCCGTTTCAAGATAGGGTAGGGCCTCGCTGTAGCGTTTCTGCAGCACGAGCATCGACCCTAATTCAGAGTTCGCCCGCGGCTCGTCCGGGGCGATTTTCAACACGTCACGCCAAGCATCCATAGCTTCGTCGGTGCGCCGCAAATGCTCAAGCGCTATAGCGTAGGTCCTGCGCGCCACCACCTGTTTGGGGTCGGAATCGATGGCTTTGCGAAAGACGTCGAGAGCGGAATCGGTCTGCCCCGACGTCATATACACGATTCCCAATAGCAGCCAAGCCCGCGTAAACTTTGGATCTAATTCCACGGCGCGCTTGAATGCGGTCACGGCAGTCGAACGATCACCCTGTCCTACGGCATTGCGGGCATCGGCCTCGGACTGGTTCGCGTCGGAGGAACTGCTGGGCGGCAATTCTACAATACCGGTCATGAACGAACGCAGACGCGCCACATTGGAAGCATCCGGACTAAGCGAACCGTTCAGGATGGCCGGCGGGTTTAGAAGAACCGGCGCCCTGGAGGACGATGTCTGCACGTACTGGTTAACGTCGTTCTCCAGGTTCTTGAGAAAATTCCTATAGTCGTCGAACTCGGCGACCGGAACTTCGTGCTGCTTAACCAACAGCCGGCGCTTCGCGATCAGCACGCCCTGATCCTGGGAATAAGAGGCGTGGTATTCCGCGAAGTCGTACTTCAAATCCACATTGGAGGGGGTCTGCGGCGTATAGCCCTTGGGCAGTGCCACTTTGGAATCTGAAACCGTCTCCAGGGAGACTCCGAGCCAGATCGGATACTTTGCGTCATCCCTAAGCGGCGGCATGAAGAACGGCAATCCGGGAACGGTAAAGTGATGATCGCTCTTCCAGTCGGAATATTCCTTGCGATTGTAAGAATAAGAAAAATGAAAAGGCTCATCAATCGCTTCGGGCGTACTTGCACTTACATCGCTGACAGTGCCCGAATAACCCAGTTGGTACGAAATCTGCTGCACTAGATCTTTCCACTGGGGCTGTGGCACCTGACGGAAGGCCGCACGCATCAAAACCTCGCTCTCCCCCCGAGTTGTGTCCTCAACTTTGGCTTCGAACGTGCCGTCGTCGCTCAGCCTTCCATCGATTGTGAAGGCTTGCGTAGTAGGGAAGGGCGGATCGGCGGGCGTGGGCACGAGTTGTATTGACTTGTCTCCCAACATAACCAACGCCTGCTTGTCGCGCAGACGCGTCACCAAATAGCCTGCAGGCGCAACCTCTACGGTGGTGTCGAGCCAGAGAGCTTCTTTGTCTTTGCCCGCCGGCAGGTAGCCAATCACATGATCGAATTGCGCCGGCGTCGGAACGTCAGGGTCAAGTTTCCAACCGGAATTGATGAGTGCAGGATACAGCGTGATGCCGGAAGCCTGCAGCAAAGAGGCTAGCAAGGTGTGCTTGTCCTTGCAGTCGCCGTAGCTGTTGCTGAGGACATCGTCGGCTGCGTGCGGTTGATATCGCCCGATGCCAAACGCGATTCCGATATAGCGGTACTGCAAACTGACGAAGTCGTAAATGGCACGCAGTTTGGCAGCATCATCTGATATACCCTTGGTGAGTTCGGCCGATTTAGCGCGGATGGCGGCGGTTGGCTCAATCCGATCTTTTTGTAGATTCCAGTACCACCGGCCGACATCTTCCCAGCTTTGAAAGCTGCTGATTTGAACGTCAGGCGGGGGAGATCGACCGAGTGCCGTTTCTACTTGTTTTTTCTCATCGCTTCCCGGTTCCTTGGCGTTTTGCAGCTTGGAATAGGTCCAGGTGTATTTGCGGGAACCGTTTTCCGTGGTGATGGTTTGGGTCGCTTGCGGTCCCTTCGCTTTGGCCGCGCGGGCGGCAGGCACACTGATCTCCAAGCGTTCGCCTAGCACGATGCCATCGTGATGAAAACTGTATTCGAACCAGAACTGCCCCGGAATTAGCGGCTTCGTGCCATGCCAGTGGGCCTCGTATTCGAGAAGGTCGCTCTTGCCCAATCCTTTGACCGCAACGTGTTTCTCTCGCAGGTCGCTGTAGAACGGAGCGCTGCGTGTGACTTCCGAGTCCAAATCCTGAATGTTGTCCGCTGGCGTAATCAGGATGGTGCCCTCGGCCTTGCGCACCCGTACGTAATCGATCTCGACCGTCTGTGTGGCGGACTGATATTGAAAGGTCAGCAACCCCCACTTTTGCACTCCAGCATCGGTCTGCACGCGTACGCGGCTAGTTTGTTCACGGGTAAAGTTGCCTTCGTTGTCGAAGGCAACCTTGGTCGACATCTCCTCAATAACTGCGGCCTCTTGAGAATAGTCGTCCTTGGCAGGAACGTGAGGCAGCGAGGTTTGCGCGCGGCCGGCCGCTAACCCAACCTGCACAACAGCAAGAGAAACAACGTACCAACGACGGATCATAAGTTGCCTGTATTTATCGTTGGTGTGCGCAAAAAACGCAAGCCATAAATTCGCGGCTGATCTGGATTGAGAAGGGGTACGTCTTTTTCAGGATGGGCACGAGACACTAGCCCAGCACAGCGAAGCCGCAAGTTTCACCTTCGGGCAGAACGCCGCACGTGTCCCTCGCCGGGTAAGTTGCAAAAAGACGGGGCAGGCTATTCACGCCCGCCCGCAACGTTAAGTCTCCGGTAGGTTAGAAGAATCCCAATGGCTTCTGGCTATAGCTCACCAGCAGGTTCTTCGTCTGTTGATAGTGCCCGAGGGCGAGTTTGTGAGTCTCACGCCCAAAGCCGGACTGCTTGTAGCCGCCAAACGCCGCGCCCGCTGGATACAGGTGATAGCAGTTGGTCCACACGCGTCCCGCCTTGATTTCACGGCCCACGCGATAGGCGTTATTCCCGTTGCGCGACCATACGCCCGCGCCCAGTCCATACACCGTGTCGTTGCCGATGGCGATGGCTTCTTCGATAGTCTTGAACTTCGTCACCGAAAGCACCGGCCCGAAGATCTCCTCCTGGAAGATGCGCATCTTAATTATGGCCGACGAATACGGTCGGCTTGACATAGTAGCCGCTTTCGAGGTCGCCGCCGAGATGAGCCTGCTCTCCGCCAGTCATGCACTTCGCGCCTTCTTGTTTCCCGACCTTGATGTACTCAAGGATCTTTTCCAGTTGATCGCGCGATGCTTGCGCGCCCATCTGAGTGTTGGGATCAAGTTGGTTGCCAACTTTGATCTTGGCGACACGCTCGACGGCGCGCTCCACGAACTTGTCAAAGATCGATTCCTGAATCAGAGCGCGAGAAGGACAAGTGCAGACCTCGCCTTTGTTAAAGGCAAACAAAGCGAAGCCTTCCAGAGCCTTATCGAAGAAGTCATCGTCCTCGTCCATCACGTCGGCGAAGAAGATGTTGGGAGACTTTCCACCAAGCTCCAGCGTCTGCGGAATAATCGGCTCCGAAGCGTACTGCATGATAAGCCGACCAGTTGTGGTCTCGCCGGTGAAGCCAATCTTGGCAATGCGCGGGTTCGTCGCCAGCGCTTTGCCGATCTTGCCACCCGGTCCGGTGACCACATTGACCACGCCCGCAGACACGATGTCCGCGATCAGTTGCATCAGCAGCAGAGCACTGAGCGGAGTGTTGGAAACCGGCTTGAGGATCACGCAGTTTCCCGCTCCCAGCGCCGGACCCAGCTTCCACGCCGCCATCAGCAGCGGGAAGTTCCACGGAATGATCTGCCCCACGACTCCCAACGGCTCTTTGAAGTGATAAGCGATCGTGTCGTTATCGATCTCACTGACCGTTCCCTCTTCTGCGCGGACGCAACTGGCGAAATAACGGAAGTGGTCGATGGCCAGCGGCACATCGGCGGCGCGAGTCTCGCGAATCGGTTTGCCGTTGCCCAGAGTTTCAGCCAGGGCCAGAAGCTCCAGATTTCTTCCATCTTGTCGGCGATCTGCAGCAGGATGCCAGCGCGGTCGGTTGGTGAAGTGCGTGCCCAGAGATCCTTCACAGCATGTGCCGCATCGAGAGCCCTCTCGATGCCTTCCGCCGAGGAACGGGCGATCTCGCAGATCGGCTCACCGTTGATCGAGCTGTAATCGGTAACTGAATCGTGCGCAGATCGGCACCGGCTTCGAGCAAGTGGGTTGCGAAACAATGGCGCAGGGTGTGCGGATGAATCTTCTCCGCTGCCAGACCGGCCTGTTGTGCGGCGTGACGATAAGCGTACCAAACTGCCTTGGGAGTGATGGGGCGATTGGCGGTGTAGTTGCCTCCACCCGGGAACAACCACTGGGAGGGCTTCCGCTGTAACCCGCGCCAGTACTGCGCAAAGCTCCCAAGAGCCTGGGGCTGAGCATAACGTCACGATCCTCCCGCCCCTTGCCTTCCTTGGATGTGGACGACCATTCGTTGACTGTCGATATCACGGATCTTCAAGCGGGCTAATTCTGCGCGCCGTATCCCGGCGGCGTAGAGTGTCATGAGCACGATGCGATGAAAGGGAGTCGGGGCGGAGTCAATCAGGCGAGCGACCTCTTCTAGACTGAGAATCATCGGCCGGCGGAACGTCTTTTTCGGATATGGAGTTTCGGCCACACTCCAGGCTTTCTTGAGCGTCTGGGTGTAGAAGAAACGCAGCGCCGCCAATCGCTGGTTCACCGCGTTCGGTGCCAACTTCCACTTGGTGAACAACGCCGCTTGATACTCGCGGATGTGTTCCGGACCTAGCTGATCGGGGAACGGTGAAAGTACCGGGAAAAATGTTCGACGGCGTGAAGGGTAACAGTCGATCGTGGTCTGAGCGTAGTTCCGTGACGCAACAATTTAATACTACGACATCGATGGGCCGTCTCACTCTCAACATTCTCCTGTCGTTTTGCACAGTTCGAAAGAGAAGTCACGGGAGAACGCATTCGGGACAAGATTGCCGCCTCAAAGAAGAAGGAAATGTGGATGGGTGGTCTGTTGCCGCTCGGCTACGATCTCCATGGGCGAAAGCTCATTCCTAACCAGAAGGAAGCCGAGCTCGTTTGTAAGATGTACGACCTCTAATCTGGAACTGGGCTGTGTCTCGAAACTCGCGGCGCGGTTGGGCCGCGAGGAGATCAAAAGCAAGATCTGGACTACGAAAAAGGGAACTCGGTTTGGAGGCGCCTCCCTGGCACGTGGCGCTCTCTACTACCTTCTGCGCAATCGTCTTTACGTCGGCGAAGTTCGACATCGCGAACGCTGGTATCCCGGAGAACATCCAGGCATCGTGCCGCAAGAGTTGTGGGACAAGGTCCAGGCCAAGCTGAACAGCAATCTTCGGACGCACCGTAACCGCGCCAGAGTGCGGAAACGCATAATCATCCCCGGCCTTGAAGGCTTTGGTTGTCGTGTTGGAATTGTTCATGCCCAGCGGCACGAAAATATTGTGCCGAATGTATTCATCCCAGGAAATTCCGGTCACCGCGGGAATGATTTGTCCTGCCGTCATGTAGAGCAGATTGTCATAGGCATACTTACTGCGAAAACTTGACGCAGGCTTCATGAAGCGGAGCTTGTAAACGATTTCGTCGCGAGTGTAAGTAGTTTTCGGCCAGAACAGCAGATCGCCTTCGCCCAATCCCATTCCGCTACGGTGGGTCAGAAGATCGCGGATGGTCATCTCGTGCGATACATAAGGGTCATACATCACGAAACCGGGCAGGCGCTGATATACCGGATCGTCCCACGAGAGCTTACCTGCATCCATCAGCATCGCCAGCGCGACGGTGGTAAACGCTTTGGTGTTCGACCCGATGCCGAACATGGTGTGTTCGTCGACCGCGGTGGCATCGCCGAGCTTTCTCACACCGTAACCTTTTGCCACGATAATCTTCCCATCCTTCACGATAGCCAGCGCCAAGCCGGGGACCGAAAAAGCTTTCATAGAGGCCGCAATGTAGGTGGAGAGATCGACTGGAGGAGCCGGAGCCGAGGCTTGCGCCCGGCCCGAAGACTTCAACGCGAGGGCACAGAGTATACATAACGTGGCGAGTCTGGCACGGCGACGACGCAGGTTCGAACATGGCATGGAGGACTCCTCGACCGGTTGTAAAAGCTCGTCTACGAAAGAACGACGCCGAGATTAAAGCATACGCGGCAGAAATCACCGAGAAGATTGCGTCGGGCAGTATTCTGGAGATTTCAAAGGGTTTGAAGGATACTAGCAGCGCAATCTAGTTCCGCTCCTCGCGCCTTTCGCCCATTCAAGAAGCAGCGCTCAGGGATCGGTTTTTTCTGTGTGCTGTCTCCTTTGATCTTGAGGTATAATCCGCGCACTCTGCGCGCGGGTCTCACATCTGGTTGACCTGAAACAAGCACAGGAAATTCAAAACACGGAAGCGGACGCTAGCCCTCGCGTTGGCTTCTCTTGCGGGGGCTAAGTCGATGACGCGAATCCATCAGGCAAGCAGCAAGCTGCAGAAACCGTGGCCATCCGGCAGTCGATGTTCGGAACGAGTAAGACTAGCGATCGGTGTGTTCTGCCTGACGGCTTTGTTCGTCCCCTTGGCGACGGCCCAATCCACCAGTTCGCTGAATGGCAGCGTTTCTGACCAGTCGGGGGCGAGTATTCACGACGCGAAGATCACTTTGACCGACGCGGCAAAAGGATTGCAACGCTCGACTACTACCAACAAAACAGGCCTCTACCAATTCCTCGATGTGCCTCCTGGCGACTATCGCATGGAGGCAACCGCCAGCGGCTTCGCAACCTATTTAGTGGAGAAGGTCACCCTCGTTGTCAAAACGCCCTCGACGATAGATATTCGGCTACAGCTTGCGGGCGTGAAGACGTCGGTCGACGTCGAAGCCCAGGCGCCGCTCATCAATCGCACCGATGCGTCGCTGGGCAATACTCTCGAAAACGATCAAATTTCGGAATTGCCGATTGCCGACCGGAACGTGGTTCAGCTGCTGAGCCTGCAGCCGGGAGTGTCATACATGGGAATTCAGAGCCAGTCGCTGCAAGACACGGACACGCGCAGCGGCGCTGTGAACGGCCTGCGCAGCGACCAATCCAATGTCACGCTCGATGGCATCGGAGTGAACGACCAGAATAATGGATACGCTTTTACCAGTGTTCTGAATGTGCCACCCGACTCGGTCGAAGAATTCCGAGTCACCACCGCCAACGCCAACGCCGATTCCGGCTATTCCAGCGGAGCTCAGGTCGCGCTGGCGACCAAGAGCGGCACCAATAGCTTTCACGGTTCGGCATACGAATACAACCGCAATACGATCTTCAGCGCCAATGACCCCTTCTTGAAGGAGTCGCAGTTAACCAGCGGCGAATCCAACATCGCCCCGAAGCTCCTGCGCAACGTATTTGGGGCAACGTTCGGAGGACCGATCAAGAAGAACCGGCTCTTCTTTTTCACTAACTATGAAGGGCGACGCGACGCCCAGGGCACCAGCGTATTGCGTGACGTGCCCAGCCCAACTCTGCGCGCGGGCGATCTCGTGTACTTATGCCAAACGCTGAAAAATGGCAGCCTAGATACCGCTACGTGTCCTGGCGGCACCGTCAATGGAGTAAGCGGTGTTCAACCGGGGTACTATGCGCTCGGGCCCAACCAAATCAAAGCGATTGATCCTCTCAATATCGGCCCGAGTGCGGCGATTGAAAACGTCCTCAATCAGTACCCAACCGCCAATGAGAATGCCGGCGACGGTTCGAACACCTTAGGTTATCGCTTTGCCTCCAACGCTGACTCCAGCTTCAACACCTACATTACGCGCCTCGATTACCACATCACTACTAACGGCTCGGAGACCTTGTTCTTGCGCGGAGAGACGCAGAATTTCAAAGAGCCAGGATTGCAACAGTTCCCCGGCCAGGGCGCATCCACGACAATACTGGACGACAGTAAGGGCATCACCGTGGGTCTCACTTCGCTCATCTCTCCCAAACTGATCAACGACTTTCATTGGGGCTACATCCGCCAGGGAGGCCAGACCGCCGGTGTTTCTCAGGATCCGGGGATTCTTCTCGTGGGGCTCGACAACCTCGTTCCTTTTACGCGCTCCACTATTTTCTTTGTGCCTAACAACCAGCTTAGCGACAGTTTGAACTGGACCCGCAAGAATCACACGTTTGAGTTCGGCACCGACGTGTTCTTGATTCGCAACAACCACACCAGCTACCAGAACTCGTTCTCCGATGTTCAGACCAACGCGGTTTACCTCAACACGGGGGGAATCGCCAATACCTCGAGCCCACTCGATCCGGCCAACAACATAAATCCGGCCACGAACAAACCTTATCCCACTGTGGATAGCAACTTCGGTCCGAACTACGACAGCGCGACCACCATCCTGCTTGGTATTTTCGCCGAGGGCGACGGCATCTACAACTTCAATCGCAACGGCGGCGCGCTGGGTCAGGGGACGCCGATCAATCGCCGTTTCGCGATCAATGATTACGAATTCTACGGCCAGGACACTTGGCGGATGACGCCGCGTTTGACTGTCACATATGGCCTACGCTGGGTACTAGAAGCTCCGCCTTACGAAACCAATGGACTACAGGTCGCGCCGTGCGTGGAGGCTTCTAGCGGCGGCTGCACCAATCAAAATGTCGCCGACTGGTTCAATCACACCTCGCAACTGGCATCGCAGGGCTCGGCGGCCAACAGTGCAGGAGAAATTTCTTTCATCCTTGGCGGGCCCAAGAATCACGGTCCCGGCTTGTGGAACTGGGACCACCGTGACTTCTCGCCGCGCATTGCCGTGGCTTGGGCGCCAGATACTGGCGACGGCTGGGTCTCCAAGGTTCTTGGAAAGAAGGACCAATTTTCAGTTCGCGGCGGCTACAGCATTACCTACGACCATTTCGGCGTCCCCATTGTGAATACCTTTGATCAGCACGGCTCTTTCGGACTCTCCACCGACCTCGGAAATCCCGCGGGCGTCGTTTCTCCGTCGGATGCCCCACGTTTTACCTGTCTGGTTCCGGGATCGGCCGGCCAATCGTGCCTGCCTACGCCGTGCGCAAACCTCAACAACCCTGGTTGTTTATTAGGTCCTACGCCATCCGGCGCTTTTCCAGTCACGCCAAGCAATACTGCTTTCGCCATCAACTGGGGGTTGGACCAGACTTTAAAAACCCCGTACGCGCACGTTTTTAATTTTTCACTCTCGCGCCAAATAACCGCCCGATCTTCGCTGCAGATTGCCTATGTTGGCAGCGTCGGCCGCCGTCTGCCGATGCAGGTCGATCTGGCGATGCCGGCGAATTTAACGGATCCTTCCAGCAAAACGACGTATTTTCAGGCCGCCACCATGCTCTCGAAGGCGGCTGCCAGCGGCACAGACGTCAATCAGATCCATCCGATACCATTCTTCGAGAACATGTTTCCGGCATGGGCGAGCGTAACCCAGAGCCAGCTCAGCAGCCAGTCGACGGCTCTAAACTGCGCGCCTGGCAGCTACCCCAGCAAGCCGACCGCCACGCAAAGCATTTACGAACTCTGGAATTGTTTCCCGCACAACGAAACTTTTTCTTTGTTCGAAATGGATTTGCCCGCCTCCATCACCGGGTTGAGCCCCACTCTCCCAAACAGTAAAAACGGACCTTTCAGCTTCTTCCACGACCAGTTCGCTTCGCTCTATTCCTGGCGCAACATCGGCACTTCCGATTACAACGCGCTGCAAGTAATCTACAACGCCCGCTGGGGAGCAAATCTGCAGGGACAATTTAATTACACGTTTTCAAAATCGTTCGACGAAGCGTCGGCAGCCGAGCGCGTCGGCCCCTATGAAGGAACGGGTGGCACCGGCAACGACTTGAACGGAGGCGGAATCGTTATCAATTCCTGGGATCCGTTGTCTCTGCGCGGACTCTCCGATTTCAACGCCTTCCACCAGATTAATGCCAACCTTGTTTATCGTCTTCCATTCGGCACCGGCCAAATGCTCGAAAGCGGCGCGGGGCCAATGCTTAATGCCTTGATAGGCGGCTGGCACGTCTCCGGTATATTCCGCTGGACCAGCGGCTTCCCGATCACGATCGACAATGGTTTCACCTGGGCCACCAACTGGAACATCGAGGGTGATGCCGAACCGAACGGACCGGCTCCGGTGGCGTCTAACCCCAAGAATGCCATGGTTAATGGCGTGGGTATTGGTCCGGACATCTTCCAAAATCCGGCGGCGGCGGAGGCCGCTTTCCGCCCGGAGTGGCCGGGCGAATCAGGCGTCCGCAACAACGTCATCGGCGACGGCATGTTTGACATCGATACCGGCGTGAGCAAGGACTTCTCTCTTGGTGAGCAGAGGCGCCTGCAGTTCAGTTGGCAAGCGTTCAACGCGACCAACTCGGTGCGCTACGACGTGCGCGGACCGGTGGGCAACTCCGCCCAACCCTCGCTTTCTTACGACCCAAGCCAGTTCGGTAAGTATCTTTCGACATTGACCACGCCCCGCTTCATGCAGTTCGCCTTGCGCTATGTTTTCTGAGCCTCCTAGGAAGTGGGCGTTCCGACGACGCAACATCTGAGACGAATGTCTCCCGATCTCTAACCAAGAAGCGGAAGTCGTGTCACGAAGCATGAGCAAGAATCTCTGAAAATCTCTACCTATTTGCCTTTCTTGGAGCACTCCGGCGGATAGATTTTTCGCTTTCGGACTGCGCGGTAGGCACGCAGTCACCTGCGAACCCCATCAGGCTGCCTGGGGCCTCGCAACGTGGCCCTCTTTGCCACAGAATCGCCTGGCGTTCGCCGTTTAGGCGCGAATAGATGGGGAATCAGAACCGGACTGATTGCAAAGCTCTGATGTCGGATTTCGAGTGAAATTCTTTGGTAGAGTTTTGCTATCTGAAGGTGTAGTGGAGCGGGAGTGCGCCCCATGGAGCCTGTGCGACGAAATACATTGGGATACGAGGTCAGTACCCGGGCAAACGTCACATCTGAACAATGGCAATGCCGTTTGAATTTGCACCGTCCGCAATGCGTTTTGAGTGGTGACGAGGCACAGTCGACGATACTATCGTTCACTTATTTGAGCTGCTAGGAACACTCCAGCAGGTGTGCCGTTACTGTGCCACATGTCCCTTAGGATCAGCCAAAACTCGCAGATTTTCTGCGTAGGCATCTCGATTCGAGCGGCCTACCTCTACCACTCTCAGAACTTGGCGAAATAAACATCTCCGGTTCCGGCCTTCGACTCAGCCTCAGCCCATATGCCATAGAAGTTTCCTGCTCCATCGGTTACAGTCTCGGTGTAGTCTCCGTAGGGGTGATCGAAACCAGCGGCCGTCTGATAGTCGCGATAGGGCGTGGCTTGAATCATGCTGGTTTCAGCGCTCCAGTTTGTGGCTCCGTCGGCGCTGGTGCGTTGGTAAACATTCCAGATGCCGCACTCACCCGTCGCGCTTGAGCTCCGGCAGGTGTAGTTGCCGCCTGTTGAAGCCCGGTTATCCATCCAGATCACCTTCACGATCGAAGACGTTCCCGCGACCGATGGAAAACCATGCCAGACGCCGCTCGGCGCAAGCGATAGTTGCGCTCCGTTCGGCCAGGACAACGAGTTGAAGGGAATGTTCCAGCTCGCGCCTAGCGTGTCGGAGTACTTTGTATAGATCCGCTCCGGCGCTCCCGACGATCCTGCCCCCGCGTTGTAGGTTGCGATCAAGCGATCGTTGACGGGCGGGGCCTTGGGCTGGATGCCGATCTGGATCGATCCGCCCCAGTAGTCCCATCCCGCGCCCGTGACCTGAGGACCTCCTTCACTTTCATCTACGGTGGAGACGGAATAGGTAGAAAAGAGATTGTTGGAGCGCTGCACGTAAAATGTAGTCGGGCCAGTGCCGTTATTCGTGGTCCCGGACCAGGCAAAATAGGCGTTGCCTTGAGTGTCGAGAACAGCACCGGTCGCCAGATACACGCCGCTGGGCGCAACATTCACCTGACTGGACGTAAAACTGGCCCCGCCATTTGTACTCACGCTGATGTGCTGCTTGCCGCCGTTTTCAAATGCCACCATTACGTTGTTGTTCTTGTCCACGAGCAACATGTCTTTGTCGCCCCGGCCGGCGTTGGTCACATCCACTGGAGTGCTCCAGGTGACGCCATGATCGTCGGAGTAGATCGCCTCAATCGGCGTGTACTGTGTGTTTCCATCCATGTAGCTGGCGTAGATGCGGTGATTTGCGCCCAGTGCCAGTTGAGCATCCACGTCGTTGCCCTGGACCGGACAACGCGGAATTGAGACTGCGCTCCAAGTCGCTCCCCCGTCGCTCGAGGATTGAAAGTACATATAAGAGCTCGTCGTTTTCTTGCCCGCGCCTTTGAAGGGCATGCAGGTAGCGCCTGAAGAGTCTCTATAGGTTGTCGCCAGATAGTGTGGCCAAAACGCGTAGACATAATTTCCGTCCACCAAAATCGCCGGTTCCCAGTCCTCGCCTGTATTGTCGCCCAAACGATAGGATGTTATTCCCGTTTGAGCGAAGCTTGGGAAGGTTGAAAGGAGAAAAAACAAAGCAAAAGCACTTTGCAGAATGTTCATTATCGTTTCCTCGCAGACTTAGTATCTTGGATTTGGCACTACATCTTCACTGGGACTCGTCTGTCCTCGGAGTACCGGAGTTAGTACAACGTTCGAATCGTGAGATGCTCGGAAAACCGGAGTAAGTATAACTCCAGAATTGCGAAATACTCGGAAGGTAAGAGTAGTTATAACTCACGAATCGCGAGGTACAGTGTATTATCGACATTTCTTAACTTGGGCCTAAAAAGCCAGCTATTTATCCTATTGACAGAATCGCTGTTTGGAAGCGAAATTCATTCGTTTCATTAAAACCATTCACTAGGGGTGCCCCCCATGATCGATCAAACTGGGCATTCCGCTTCCTTCCGCATTCTGTTCCACCTCGTCGTTGTACTGTTCACCCTTAGCATGGGAGCTAACCTGGCCCAAGCTGCCAGCGATTACATCCGAGTGAATCAAGTTGGCTATCCCGGCAGTTCTACGAAACGTGCCTATCTCATGGCGAGCGGTGCTGAAACCGGAGCCATGTTCGCGGTCAAGAACTCAAGCGGCACCACAGTGTTTTCGGCTGGAGTAGGAACCAGCCTGGGCGCCTGGGGAACTTTCACCAGCGTTTACGCTCTGGACTTCGACTCCGTCTCGACCGCCGGCACCTACACCATCTCAGTGGCGTCGCCCATTGCGGCAACGTCGCCCGCGTTCAAAATCGATACGGCCGCGAATATCTACGACACGCCGAATAGGACACTACCAAGCCTATCGTCCACTTGACAGCGCCGGCATTTTACCGTAAGTTTCGAGCACTCGGGCCGAGCCTCCCCCCGCTATACTCCCCCGTTCTTAGCACCCAAGCCTTCGACAATTTCTCGTTCTTGTCGTACAGGCTGGTCTCATTTTCATGGATTACGGTCACGACAGAACGCTATTTAAGGATGCGTTGCAGAAGGTCGGACACTCACTTCCGTATCCGCCAATCACATCTACATGCGCGACTGGTCCTGTTGAGCTGTCCTATATGCAGGAGCAGCTATGGTTTCTGTCCCAGCTTGGAGCCGCCAATGTTGCCTACAACGTCCCTATGGCATGGCGGATCAGGGGCGCTCTCGACGTTGCTGCTCTGGATCGAAGCCTGACGGACATTGTTTGCCGTCATGAGTCACTGAGAACGAGCTTTCATTTCGTCGACGGCAGACCGATGCAGCATGTGACAGAGGAGCTCTCGGTTCATCTCACTGTTCTGCAACTCTCTGAAGTCTCCGATGCCGCGCGGGAGGCAAGAGCACAGCAGGCGATCGCGCAAGAAATCCGACGTCCCTTCGATTTGAGTGCGGCGCCTCTGTTTCGGGCATTACTATTGCGGAAGTCGACCGACGAACACATCCTTCTCTTGAATGTGCACCACATCGTAATGGATGGCACTTCCGCGGGTCTTTTGATCTTCGAGCTAGCAGCTTCGTACGACGCTCGCCGCCGGGGAATACTTCCTTCATTGCCGCCGCTCCCAGTGAGGTATCGAGATTTCGCAGCCTGGGAACGCGAGTGGCTCCGGAGTGAAGTGTTGGAGAAACTCATCGAATTTTGGGACCACGAGTTAAGAGGCGCCGCGCCGCAAGAGCTGTGCCTGGATAGGGCGCGGCCTTCGGTTCAGAGCTTTCAAGGCGCAACGCTGTACTACACACTGGATGAGAGTTTGACCCGGCAACTTGAGGCCATCAGCCGGAGAGAAGGCGTCACGCTTTTTACGCTAATGTCCGCGGCTTTTCAGACTCTGATCCACCGTTACAGCGGACAGGATGACATCGTCGTCGGAATTCCCATCTCAAACCGAAATCGAGTTGAGCTGTCTGGGCTGGCTGGATTTTTCGTAAATACAGTGCCACTTCGAGCGGACCTTTCCGGAGACCCGACCTTTCAGGAACTGCTGAAGCGGGTCCGCAATGCTCTTTTGCGGGCCTATACAAATCGCGATTTACCCTTCCAAAAGCTTGTGGAGAGACTCGACCCGGAGCGCCAGTCGGCACAGAACCCCTTTTTCCATGTCTTGATCGATCAAGCCCAAGCCACTTGGTTGAGACTGAATCTGTCAGACCTGCGGACGGAGTTTCTGCCGGAAAACAACGCAACTGCAAAGTTCGATTTGAGCTTGCACTGCGTATTCGGCGACCCAAAGCTCCATGGGTGGCTGGAATACAGCTCCGATATCTATGACGGCGTCACGATGGCCGCGATGCTCGAACATTTCGCGACTCTATTGCAGGGAGCTGCCGCCCGCACGGACGAGCGGATTTCCGCTTTGCCACTGATTACGGAAACGCAACGAAGCCAGTTAATCGAGCGCGGCCGCGGCGCTGAGGCCGGATATCCCAAGGCATGCATTCACGAACTGTTCGAACTTCAGACCGCTCGAACGCCCGATACATTGGCCATCAGAGATGGACAGATCGAGTTGTCATACCGTGAGGTGAATCGACGAGCCAACAGGCTGGCGCACTGTCTGGTGAAGCTTGGGGTGAAGCCCGAGATATTGATCGGCGTTTGCCTGCCTCACGGCTGGGAGACTCTGGTTGTATTGCTCGCGATTCTCAAAGCGGGTGGCGCTTATGTTCCGCTTGATCCCGCCTATCCGCAGGACCGCCTGGATTTCATGTTAAAAGACTCCGACGTCCGGCTTGTGATAAGCGGAGAGCAATGGGCGAATGCCCTGCCGCCGCACCGTGCCAAGGTCATCTCTCTCGACACTTACCGCGAATCGACCACTGACGGTGGTGAGGAAGAGACCAATCTCCTCGTCCCCATCGGGCCAGAGAACCTGGCGTATGTGATCTATACGTCGGGATCGACCGGCCAGCCGAAGGGTGTCCTGGGACTGCACAGGGGCGCCGTCAATCGCTTCGCCTGGATGTGGAAGGCCTACCCTTTCGGCGACGACGAAGTTGGATGCGTTAAGACTTCTCTTAACTTTGTGGACTCGGTCTGGGAGATCTTTGGTCCGCTCCTGGCCGGCGTTCCGACGCTGGTTGTTCCGGACGAAGCGGTCAACAAACCTCACGAATTTATCCAAGCTCTGAGCACTCACCACGTAACGCGAGTTGTGTCCGTACCGTCGCTGCTCAGAACCATACTCGATCTCGAACCCGATCTTCGATTCAAGTTGCCGTATTTGAAATATTGGATCAGCAGCGGAGAAACTCTTCCCCCGGAACTCGCCCGTCGGTTCCACCAGATTTTCCCAGACGCAGTGTTGCTCAATCTCTACGGATCGTCTGAAGTGTCCGCCGATGTGACCTGTTATGAGATGGGATCGGGCTCTTGCTTGCAGAGCCGCCCAGCACAGCGCATTCCCATCGGGCGACCGATCGCAAATACACAGATCCACATACTCGGCGCAAATCTCGAGCCTCTGCCCGACGGAGTCCCCGGTGAGCTATACGTCGGCGGGGCTAGTCTGGCCCGGGGGTATCTGAACCTGCCCGATGAGACGGAGCGCCAGTTCATTCCCAATCCTTTCCATCCTGGGCGTCTCTACAAGACAGGAGACCGCGCCCGGCGCTTGCGGGACGGCAACTTCGAATTCCTGGGCCGTTTGGATCATCAGGTAAAGATTCGCGGCGCACGCGTCGAATTGGGTGAAATCGAGTCGATGCTGCGGGAGCACCCTGACGTGGACCATGCCGTCGCATGCGTTCGAGAAGACAATCCAGGAGATCCGCGTCTCGTTGCGTACGTAGTCAGGAAAGCTGCCGATGGAGTCGCGGTCGAGGGTGGCTCCGAAGAAATTCTTCAACACGAACGGCTCTCGCATTGGAAAAGAGTTTGGGACGAAACCTACGAATCGAGCCGCGAGTGTGCGCCGCGTTCGTTCAACACTAGCGGATGGAACAGCAGCTATACCGGCGCCGCCTTTACGCGCGAAGAAATGCAGGAATGGGTGGATGGCGCGGTCGTCAGAATCCTTGAACTGAAGCCTCGACGAGTATTAGAAATCGGTTGCGGCAGCGGGTTGCTGTTGTCGAGGATCGCCTCGCAGTGTGAACGCTACTGGGGAACGGATTTCTCTTCAGCCATCTTGCACGAACTGCAGCCGCAGATTCAAGCGTGGGGGCTGCACGGGAGGGTTGATCTAGAGGCTCGTGCCGCTGACGACTTTGCCGGTTTTGAGCCTGCCTCGTTCGATACCGTTGTTCTCAACTCCGTAGCCCAGTACTTCCCCAGCATGGACTACCTGATGCGCGTTCTGGAGGGTGCGGTTAAGGTAACCAGTCCCGGTGGCGCAATCTTTATCGGCGATGTCAGAGACCTGCGCCTGCTTACCGCCTTCCACTGCTCGGTGGAGCTCTCGCGCGCCGCTGCATCGACTCCGGTTGTACACCTACTCCAACAAATAAATAAGCGGGTTGCGGAAGATCCGGAATTGGTGGTGGATACTGGCTTCTTTACCCCGCTCCAGCGCCGGTTCCCTTCCATCAGTGAGGTTGAAGTTCTGCCCAAACGGGGCAGATACGCAAACGAGATGAATCGGTTTCGCTATGACGTGATCCTCCATCTCGGCTCGACCGCAACCGATGATGGCAAGCCGGCCAGCGTTTTGGATTGGCAGGCAGACTCGTTAAACCTGGACACGCTGCGGCGGATCCTTGATAACGAATCCCCGAATGAGATTCTCGTTTCCGGCGTGCCGAATGCGCGGGTCACGAGAGACGTCCAGGCCCTCAAGCTCGTTCAAAACTCAAACGGTCAGGAAAGTGTTGGGGATATCCGCCGCGCTCTGCAGCAGATACCGGATGCCGGTGTGGATCCGGAAATCCTCTGGGACTGGGAGTCTCGCTACACGCCTCGCGTGCGGTTGTCTCGTGAGCGAGACGCGTGTTGCGACGTTTTTTTTGGCTGCGCCAATCGGATTGATTCCTGGCAACTCGCCGTAGCGCATCGCAACCAGCATACGGCCGAACAACCGTGGGCCAAATACGCTAACAATCCCCTGCGCGCGGCGCTCGCGCTTAGTCTGGTGCCAGAACTGAAACGCTACCTGCGGCAGCGGCTACCGGACTACATGCAACCTGCGGCATTCGTAGTGCTCGACTGCCTGCCGCTCACTCCTAACGGAAAACTGGACAGGCGCGCCCTTCCGCCGCCTAACAATTCGCGGCCGTCACTCGAGGAAGCTTATGTCGCACCGGGCACCTCGGTCGAGCAGGAGATCGCAGCAGTCTGGCGTGAATTCCTGTGTATCGACAAAGTCGGAACTCGGGACAATTTCTTCGACCTGGGCGGCCACTCCTTACTGCTGGCTGCGGTACATAACAAACTCGCAGCAACCTTCAAGCAGGAAATTTCGATCATCGATCTTTTCCAGTATCCAACCATCGCTTCGCTAGCAAAGCATTTTAGCGGACAGGAGGCGGAGCAGCGCCCTTTACATTATGTGGAGGAACGGGTCAGAAAACAAAAAGAAGCACTTCAGCGGCGCAGACCAAGCGTTATCGCGAGGGTCAAGTGACGAATTCTGCACACCTGGATCCGCTCCGCGGCATCGCCGTTATCGGCATGAGCGGCCGCTTCCCGGGCGCCCGCGATCTTGGCGAATTCTGGGACAACCTCCGTAATGGCGTGGAGTCAGTCTCCAGATTTTCTGAGGAAGAGCTTGCCGACTCTTGCGTTACGGCCGAAACTCGCAGCAATCCGAACTTCGTGAACGCTGGCGGAATACTTGATGGCATTGATTTATTCGACGCGCCTTTTTTTGGGCTAAGTCCTCGCGAGGCTGAGACTCTCGACCCGCAGCAGCGGCTCTTCCTGGAGTGCGCCTGGAACGCACTGGAAGATGCAGGATACGACCCCGAGCGGTACGCGGGATCAATCGCCGTATTCGGCGGCGGAGTGATGAGCAGTTACTTGTTCAACATTCTGGCCAACCCGAAGCACTGGAAACTGGTTGGCGATTTTCAGGTTTTCACCGGAAATGACAAAGATCACCTGACGACTCGGGTCTCCTACAAGCTGAATCTAAAGGGCCCCAGCGTCACAGTGCAGACGGCTTGCTCGACCTCACTGGTTGCAGTGGCCATGGCTTGCCAGAGTCTGCTGGATTACCAGTGCGATATGGCTCTTGCGGGCGGAGTCGCCATTCGCGTGCCGCAGAAAGCAGGCTATCTCCATCAAGAAGGGATGCTCTTTTCCCGTGACGGTCATTGCCGTCCATTTGATGCCGAAGCCAGCGGAACATTCTTCAGCAATGGTGTGGGGCTGGTTGCTTTGAAGAGACTGGCTGACGCAGTCGCCGATGGTGACCACATTCAAGCCGTCATAAAAGGAGCGGCGATCAACAATGACGGTTCCTTGAAGGTCGGTTACACGGCGCCGAGCCTGGACGCGCAGGCGGAGGTGATTGCGACCGCGCTGGCAATGGCGGAGGTGAGTCCGGAAACCGTTACCTATATCGAAGCACATGGGACCGCGACTCCGTTAGGTGATCCGATCGAAATTGCCGCGCTGACCAAGGCATTTCGTGCCGGAACGTCGAAGCGGAATTTTTGCGCCATCGGCTCCGTGAAATCGAATTTCGGTCACCTGGATGCCGCCGCTGGTATCGCTGGTTTCATCAAAGCGGTGCTTTCGCTGAACCACCGGTCAATTCCTCCCAGCCTTAACTACAATCGCGCGAATCCGGTTATCGATTTTACGGGCAGCCCGTTTTACGTCAACACACGGCTCTCTGAGTGGCCAAACGGTTCTGTGCCACGGCGGGCAGGTGTCAGCTCCTTCGGCATTGGGGGAACCAACGCGCACGTTGTTCTGGAAGAGTCCCCAGCCCGACCGGGGCACGGCTCGCTGCGGTCTCACCATCTCCTGATTCTGTCCGCCCGCTCGGAGAAGGCGTTGCAGGTGGCGACTGAAAACCTTGCGGCAGACCTGCGCAAGAATCCAGACGTCAATCTCGCCGATGTTGCTTATACGTTGCAGGTTGGGCGCAAGGCTTTTCGTCATCGCCGGATGGTAGTCGTCGAAGATGGCTGCGACACCGCCAGGATCTTCGAACCTGCCGAGCACAGGCGACCGCTCACCGGGGTCAAATCTAGCGCCGAGCAGTCGATTGTGTTCATGTTTCCCGGGCAGGGCGCTCAGCAGGTCAACATGGGCCGCGACGTGTATCGCGCGGAAGGCGTTTTCCGGGACTGCGTGGATCTATGTTCGCAACTTCTCCACTCTCGTCTGGGCTTCGATCTGAAAGATGTTCTGTATCCCCGTGCTGAGAGTGTGGCCGGTGCCGAAGCGCAGATGCACCAAACCGAGGTAGCTCAGCCGGCGCTTTTCGTGATTGAGTATGCGTTGGCACAATTGTGGATGCGGTGGGGAGTTCGTCCGCAAACCATGATCGGACACAGCATCGGCGAATATGTTGCTGCCTGCCTGGCTGGTATCTTCTCGCTGGCGGACTGTCTGCGGCTGGTGGCGGAACGAGGCCGGCTCGTACAAAAGCTTCCGCGCGGGGCGATGCTGGTTGTGCCGCTGGCTGCGGACGCTCTCCGCCCATGGTTGGTTCCCGATCTCGAGATCGCAGCGATCAATGAGCCGTCGTCGTGCGTGCTCTCCGGCAGGCTCGAAGCGATCGATGAGATCCAGTCCAAGTTCGCCGCCAAGGGGCTGGAATGCCGTCGTCTCCACACTTCCCACGCATTCCATTCCGAAACAATGGAACCAATCCTCGGTGAATTTGCAGCCCTTGTCGCGAGCGTGGAGCGGCGTCGGCCAACCATTCCTTTTGTGTCGAATGTTACGGGCACATGGATCACCAACGATCAGGCCATCGATCCCGGGTACTGGTCGAACCACCTTCGTCGCACGGTTCGCTTTGCCGAGGGCCTGGCATGTCTGATGCGAGTTCCGGATCGCGTGCTTCTAGAGGTTGGCCCCGGTCAGACGCTGAGTGCTTTAGCGCTGCGGCAACCGCAAAAGATGCCAGAGCACTTAATACTTCCCTCGCTGCGGCGCCCGGACCAAACCACAAGCGATGCGGCATGTCTGCAGAACGCGGTGGGAAGGCTCTGGTTAAGGGGAATCGAGATCGGATGGACGAGCTTTCGGGAAGACGAACCGAGATATCGGGTTCCACTCCCCACGTATCCCTTCGAGCGCAAACGTTATTGGGTCCACCCAGAGCGCGACTATGCCGAACCCTCTGCCAGGGCTGCATCGCAATCGGGAGAGGCCACCGGTTGGATTCGTGTTCCTTGCTGGAAACAAACTGCAGCGCCCCAGGTCCTGAAGCCGTCCGCCTCGACCTCATCGCGCTCCTGCTGGCTGATTTTCGAAGACGAGAGTGGGCTGGGGACTCAAGTGGTGGAGCGTCTTGCCAAGGCCCCAGACGAAGGCGTCATCGTGCGTCTGGGAAACGCTTTCCAGAAGATTGCTCAGAATCAGTTCGTGATCGATCCTGGAAGCCGATCTGACTTCCATCGGTTGTTCTGGGAACTGAAGGCGCAGTCTAGGCTTCCCACCGAGGTGATTCATCTGTGGACCTTCTCACCTAATTCGGAAGTCGAGCTATGCCTGTCAACGTTGGACGATCAACAGCACAAAAGCTTTTACAGCCTCTTGTTTCTGGCACAAGAGCTCGGTGAGCACTGTCTGGGAGAGACGGTTCGCATCACCGTGGTCTCCAGCAACATTCACGGTGTCACCGGAACAGAATATCTCAGCCCTCAAAAGGCCACCTCGCTCGGTCTCTGCAGGGTGATCTCTCAGGAGTATAAGAGCTTTGTATGCCGGAACGTCGACCTGCTTACGCACAGTGTGAATTCGCACACGGCTTCTCAAAAGGGTCGAGACAGCTTGGTGCGCGACCTTATACGCGAACTCGGGACCGGAAGCCGCGACACCGTGGTAGTGTACCGTGGCGGAAAACGATGGGTCCCGACGCTTGAACCGGTGATTCTCGCAGACCGTGCCGAACCTTCCTTGCGTCTTCGCGAGCGGGGAGTATATCTGATTACCGGAGGTTTGGGGGGGATCGGGCTGGCGGTCGCCAGATATCTTGCACAGACGGTGCGCGCGAAGCTTGTCTTGCTAGGGCGCTCCGCTTTTCCTGCCCGCGGGGAATGGGAGCAATATCTCGATTCCCATCCTACAAGCGACAAAACCGCCCGGACGATCCGGGAACTTTCTGCCATCGAAGAGATAGGTGGAGAGGTCATGCCGATTGCGGCTGACGTGACTAATCCTTTGCAAATGGAAGAGGCCATCGCAAAGATTAGCCGCCATTTTGGAAGGGTGCACGGGGTGATTCATGCGGCTGGCATCGTAAAGCCCCTGTCGATCCAGGCTAAGACTCCCGAGACTGTCGCCGAAGTGTTTGCGCCTAAAGTGGCGGGCACCATTGTGCTCGATGCAGTGCTGAAAAATCTCAAGCTGGACTTCATGCTTTTGTGTTCCTCCGCGAGTTCACTCTTCGGCGGTCCGGGCCAAGCAGACTACTCGGGCGCCAACGCTTTCCTGGACGCTTACGCCCACTATCGAAGCTCTCTGGACGAAATGCCAGTGATATCGGTCAATTGGGACTTCTGGAAAGAAGTGGGAATGGTGGGGAATGATATGGTGCAGAACGATATGGCGCAGAACTCGGGCACGCCGGTCTCTGCCGAATCGAGAGCGGAAGTAAATCGCTGGGGAATGACGACCCAGGAAGCAATCGATGCATTCTCTCGGATTCTAGGCGCAGGGCTTGCCCAGGTTGCGGTGACAAAGCGAGACTGGGGGATGAATACCTCGGACCCCTCCTGCTCGCCGCCTCGACCAGAAGTGCGGCTCTCCAAAGGCGGGACCGGAGCGCTACCGCACGAGGTTGCCTCCGTATCATCAAAATTACGCCCTGCGGATGAAGTCGAAGATAGAATCGCCGACCTCTGGCAGCGGCTCCTGGGGATCAGCCAGCCCGGTCCTTACGATGACTTCTTCGAGTTGGGAGGGAACTCACTGCTTGGAACTCAGCTGCTCTCGCTGGTGCGCGCTACATTCTCCGTGCAGCTTCCTTTACAGAGCTTGCTCGAAGTACCAACTGTCGCGGGCATGGCAGCACGCATCCGGGCACTCCGGTAGAGTGCTCTGCTTGCATCAGAGTTGATTCAGCCAACCCAGGGTCAGAGCAGAGGCTTGTTCCCGCCACTCCGGCCGTCTCAAACTATGGTTCGCACCGGGCAAATTGTGAATTCGAACTCGCTCGGCCGAGAGTAGCCGCCGCCAACGGAGCGATATCGAAGTCGTATAGTTAAACGTTTGTGCTCCGACATCTCCGCCGCCGAGAATCAGCATCACCTGTCCCTTGAATTCCTCCATGCTTCTGGCCAGGCGTTTCGAAATGTCGGGGGCGCGATACGATGCATAGGCCCGCATGGCTGCCGGAGTTCCGGAATTCGCCATTGCCGACGCTTCACCCCCGAGGGCGGTATGGACATTTTCCGCTGTGCCTTCATCGCGTACTGCGTCAAGCCGATACTTGTTGAGGACGCCTTGCAGGTAGACGGACCCCTGTCGGCGCCACTTCACCAGTGTCCGGAGGCGTGCGTCATAGATCCAGGGATTGATCAGAGCCGCGGCCACAACCCGGGGATCTTTGGGTGCATAGAGCAACGCGTCTGCCGCTCCTCCGCACAGACCCCACAGAACGATTTCCTGCAGGCCAGGCAAGTTGGAAGTAAAGGCATCCACCGCGCTTGCCACATCATCGGAGGTTTCCTCGATCGTCATGAGTTCGCCCTCGGAATCGCCGGTTCCCCGGAAGTCGAATCTCATTACCGGATGACCTGCCGCAGCCCACGCCCGCGCCAAAAGCACGAACAACCTGTGCTTGCCGACCCGGTTAGCCGGACGGCCTTGAACGATTAGCACCCCTCGCCGGCGAGCTTCCATCGGCCGGTGCAGAATTCCGTACAATCTCTTCCTCTGGCACAGAAAGCCGACCGGAATTTCGTTGCTAGTCATGTTCGCCCCTGGCATATTCGGCCTTAGTGAACCTCGCCGTTAATCGCGCGACCAGACTTGCGTCGTCCCCAAAATAGGGGAAGAACCAGAAGGGACCGGCCACAGCTTGGTGCGTGTAGACCTGCGCTGCTGACTTGCGCCAATTTTCGACAATTTGCAGCCTGACAGAGTCGGTCCGCTGGTCCACCTTCCTGCTTATCTCCGTCCAATGGATCGGACGGCTGACTGAGTTCCCAAGTGAGAGGATCTCCAGCTTATCGATGGCGCGAATCAATTCTGCCGCCAGACAATACCCACCGATTTCGACCGACTCTCCCGTCGCAAGTTTTTGGCGTTGATCGCGAGTTGCCACTCGCCCTATGTCGTCGCCTCCGGCAAAGTTCATCCGCACAAATTCGTCCAGCATCGACTCGCCGCTCAGAACAGGTTGCCATAAGAAGATGTCTTGGAAATTGCTAGAGGCCTGAGCCGCAAAATCCAGCGCCAATTGGCATCCCATCCGGAGGCCCCACAGGCTCAGGTGTTCTCGCCCTTGCTCTTCTAACCATCGGACCGCAGTGGCCAGGTCGTTCTTCCAGAGTTCCCATCGCGCATCGGCAAAATCCCCGGCGCTATCTCCGGAACCGTAAAGGTCCACCGAAAGCACTCCGAAGCCAAGTGAAGCCAACCCGCGTGATACCGCTGAAATCAAGTTCCGCGAGTTAAGCATCTCGCCGGCAAATGGAGGCACGTACAGGATGTCTCCTCCATCGGGCGCGGATTCTGAGCGAGGGTAATAGATGCCGAACAGATTACCGGCAACACCGGGAAGATAAAACGTTACGGGCGATGGCATTCTGGGAACCGAAAGGCTTTGGTTGGTCTCACGCGAAGATTGGATTTTGACTGTACCCTCACGTAGCCGGTTTCTGCAACTTGGCGGTCACAAACGATTCAATCCGATTAATGCTTTCGAAATTCTCCGGGACCATCTCGTCGTCCGCAATCAGCAGCGAGAAAGTGTCTTCAAGAAAGGCGATCATCCGGTACATCGACATGGAATCGACGGCACCGTTCTGTAGCAGGGATTCATCGTCGGCAATCACCTTCAACCCCTTCATCGCGGCCGCTTCCAGAACCAGATTGCGTACCTGGGCCTTGATGGATGGAACCTGTTCACTCATGATTGCTCCTCACCTCCTTGCGCTCTTTTCTCCCACATCGATTTGTTTCCAGTTCGTTCCGATCACACCAGATGGGGATCTGGAGAGTGGGCGCGCCAGCGGAACAGGTTTCCGATTGTCGCACATAAATCCCGCGTGCCCGGATCGCTCAAAGCCCAACGAAAACCATGACGAGCAAACTTCGCGTCGCGCTCGCTGATCTGATCGGTCCCCTTTAGCCAACCCGCCCGCGCCAAGGCGTCAGCTCGTATAGGGATTGGAAACGGGTACGCTTTCGCCATGGTAAAGATTTGCTCTGCAGCGTCCGTTGCCGTAACCGTGCCCGCCTCAAATCCTTCCACCAGCGGCATCACGCCTTCGAGGAAAGCGCGATAGTCCGAATCCTCGAAGTCGGAAAATACCGGATCCATCGTCTCACCTCGCAGGCAGCTGGAATCGCGCTTCTCCGTGTAGTCAGCCAGCGCGTTCATCATGCGAAACTGGGTTGGCACCGTGCCCAAAGCCCACACTCGCAACCACGCATTCCACAAATCGAAATCGGACCACGCGATAAACGCTCCATTCACCAGGGAGTCGTTGTATTTGAGAGCGCGCTGCTGAACATCGTTAACCCGCGCGAACGGTGCTTCGTCAAAATCGTTCCCCGTCAGCGCTTCGAGCAGCGGATCGACTAGAGCGGCAATCACCTCCATCGTATTGATCATTCCACGCGAGAAGAGCGGATCAATAAATCCAGCGGCGTGTGACATAAGACAGTAACGATATCCGGCGCAGTGTTTCGAAGAATATTGCAACCGTCCCGTCGAGACCCAGGGCCGAACGGCCTTTGCGTCTTCGAATTGCTCGGCAACGCTGGGAAACATCCCGAGGAATTGTTTGAACTCTTGTTCCGGCGAGATTGCCCGTTTCGGATAACGCCGTGGATCGATCGTGAGGCCTACACTGATCAACGGGTTTGTAGACCGCTCATGATTGTTGAAGGGAATTACCCAGAACCATCCTCTTGCGAAGACGTGATGCAGAGTGCCTTGATGCCACGATATCGAGAGCGGGTTGCTGTCTTCCTGAAAGGGCGGGACATCGATCATGTGCGTGAAGATCGTTCGCGAATGATGTTTGATGGGCGAGGGGTGTTCTCGCAAATTGAAGCGGGCGGCCAGCAAGCTCTCGTGTCCCGTGCCATCGACGACGTACCGGCAGCGGATGCCGTCTCCCGCCGCCGTCCGCATAACCACTCCCTCTTTGTCGATGGTCAAGTCAGTTATTTTGGTCTTCTGCTTGCCGACGACTCCGTAGTGCAGCGCGGTGTGAAAAAGGTACGCGTCAATGTCCTGCCGGAAGTAATGGTTTTCATCCTTTGCGCTAGTACCGAGTTGGTGTCCTTCTCGCGCGTTGTGGGCTTCTCCTGATCGGTGAAAGACGAAACCAAATGCTCGCTTGATTCCGCAGGTGGAACACACCTTTTCCGCGATCCGCTCCGGGTATGCGATGTTTTCCAGTTCCGGCACTCCATATTTCTGAGCCAGCAGCAGAGTCAGAAGCGAAGTATGCGGTATAGTCGACTCGCCGATCGCGAAACGCGGATGGGTGCCTTCTTCAATCAGAACGACACTGGCACCCTGCTTCGCCAGGATGCAGGCGAGCATGGATCCCGACAGTCCACTGCCGAGAATGGCCACGTCGTATTGGTGTGCAAGATCTTGCATCGCCGGCTTGATCGGCGCGTCGAGCGCTGCATTGAGCACGTATCGTCACCCGGAAAACAGTGTGAGTCAAGGAAAATTCGAGGGCGGAACATTCTTCACATCGCACGGCGATTATTCCGGAATTCGCGTTGACAAGCCAATTCGCATGAGGAAGAATGTGATACTCGACGGCGGAGTTCCGCTTTTCCCCCACCAAGGTTGCGTGCGATGAAATTTTCTTTCGGTTGGTTCCGCCGTGGTAGATCCATCGCCTGTGCAGTAATCTTCGCCGCAGTGACCAGTGCGGCTTGGGCTCAGTCGTTTACAGTCACCCCATCTTCGATCACATTTCCCAATCGACCGATAGGCACTTTCAGTCTGCTGCAAAGTATCTACGTTACGAACACAGGGACCACGAACCTAATCCTTAGCAGCTACTCTTTGTCTCCGCTGGAGTTTCAACTCGAGACCGGCCACGCTCCGCAGACAATGTTGCCAGGCACGCAAGCTCGCTTCGACCTTCGCTTCGCCCCCGATGCGGCGCAGACGTTCTCTGGATCTTTCACTCTCAACGTGCACGGGGCTGCCCCGGTGAGCGTACCGATTACCGGCACTGGCATAAGTGCCGGCGCCAGCGTAAGCGTAAATCGTACTCGCCTGGATTTCGGCAACGAAGCTGCGGGAACCACCAGCAATCCCCAGGTCGTTTCCGTCAAGAACGTTGGAACGAGCAACCTGACCGTCACTGGCATTACCCTCGATCCTCCCTTTGAATTGGGCGGCTTCACCAAACCAACTTTGTTGACCGCCGGCTCGGCACTCTCCTTCCAGGTTTCGCTGGTTGGAACCCTTCCCGCCTACCACACAAATTCGGCGACCGTGAACTACGACGTATTGCCCCCGAGTGGCCTAAGCCTTTCCGGAACCGTGACAGCCGCAGCAGTATTGGGCATCACCAATTTCCCCACTCTGGCAAGCGCAACCGTCGACTCGCCGTATTTGGCGGCCCTAACGGCAGCAGGCGGTGTGCCCCCCTACACGTGGGCGCTGAGCGCTGGTTCCGCTCTGCCGGCTGGCCTATCGCTCTCCAGTGATGGACAGATCTCTGGAACGCTTGGCCCCGGAGTCACTGTGGGCAGCTATTCCTTTTCCGTCCAAGTTCAAGATTCAGGCTCCCCTCCGGGAGTCGCAAGCGAGAACGTGACTCTCCCCGTAGCCGCATCGACCGGAGCATCTTGTGGCAACATTAGCTCGAACGTCCCCAATACGAGCGGCCCTCTAATAGCGGTCACCGACCTTGGAACGGGTACGTATCAAGGGCAACAGGGCGGACTCTATCCGAATGGCAGCAACGTTCGACCTTCGGCGCATAATTCGGCTGGTATTGCGATCTCCCATACCATCCAGCCGCTCGACTCCAATGGGAATCCCGATCCCAACGGCAAATATGCGCTCCTGTCGCTCGGGGTTTCACCAGCTTTTGACACTTGGCTACAACTCGTCCCCGATGCCACGGCGGATCACTCCATCAATCAGCACTTGGTCTTTGTCTCGGGCGCGCAGCCTGGTGCCTATGCCTCCCGACTGGCAGATCCGAATGATCCCTTCTGGAATCCGATCTTTCAGAATTTTCTTCCGCAAGCCGGCGTGACCGGAAATCAAGTGGTGGCCGTCTGGCTTCATGACGTAGACGCGACCCCCTCGGGTACTTTCCCCACCGACATGGCCGCCATGCAAAGCGAGTACCAGACGATCGCTCAAAACCTGCATGCGAAATTTCCCAACCTGAAGCTCATGTACCTCAACAGCAGCATCTACAGCGGATATTCCCCAGGAAATTGTCCTGAACCGTATGCTTACGAGACTGCCTTTGCCGTGAAATGGGCCATTCAGCAACAGATCGATGGTCTGCCGGCCCTCAACTATAATCCGAAGAAGGGTCCGGTGATGGCGCCGTGGATGTCCTGGGCCTCGTACGACTGGGCAAACGGTCTGATGGCGAGAAATGACGGACTAGCGTGGGCTTGTGCGGAAATTACATCGGACGGCTGCCACCCTTCCAATTCTGCCGGACGTGAAAAAGAGTCAAACCTGCTTCTGAATTTCTTCAAGTCGGACTCCACCACGACATTCTGGTTCCTTGCCCACTGAAATTGGCGTGGAAAATGTTTCATAGTTGCATCAAGGACAATTCGCGGCGGGGTTCCTTCGGAGCACGCGGCCATAGGAGTTCAAGCCGCGCGAAGGACGATGACTCTGGACTGCGGGGTAGGCACGCAGTCACCTACTAACCCCATCAGGCTGCCCGGTGGGCCTCGCAACGTGGCCCTTTTTGTCACAGAATCGCCTGGCATTCGCCGTTTGGGTACGAATAGATGGCGAATCGAAACCGAACTGATTGCAAAGCTCTGATGTCGGGTTTTCGTAGAAATTCTCTGGAGGGTTTTGCTAGCTGCAACTTGCGGATACGTCGAGGCTTAGCGCGGCAAAACCGTACCGAAGGTTCGAATCCCTGTCTCTCCGCCATACAGTCTGAACTGCAGAGAATTTCCGCTCACCCTGCGCCGAAATACGCGAATAATGCCCGTGTTTCGCGATTATCGACAACCCAACCGGACTGCAGAGAACGGACCGCTCCTCGGCGAGGAGCCATAGTCCCGCGTTTTCTCCAGAGGGCACGTACGCAGTCCGGTTTCAATAAGTGGAGCAGGCGAATGCAATGCGATCTCGAGGCCGGGGCTCCGGGCAAAGCGGTTGACTTTTGTGGCGTGTTTGGAAAACCGAGTCGTCGTTTCCCAGAAGCACGTTTTGGGGTTAGTTTCCGAATCGCCGACATCGAACTCAACTTATATCGCTCTGGCCATAGCCGAGGAGCGAACAAGGAGGTGATTGATTCAAGAACTTGCTTCGCTTTAGCCGGTGGCCAATGAGCTTGGCATTCCTCCTTCTCCAACAAGGACAGGCCGTGGCGCCGAAGATCTCGCGTTAATTCTCAAGTACCTCATGGAAGACTCTCTGGGCTCAATTGGCAAAGGCCTTTCTCTCAGGTATCCGCCCGATAGAGCGGTCGACCATCGGCCGCGAGCAGAGCCGACGGCTGCTTGTAAGCCCGCCGGACGGTATAAGTCGCCTAAGCTCCGGTATTGTCGATCACGGTAACGAGCCCGCTTGACCCAAGATTCGCCTGGAGTAATTAGGTCCGCTGTCGTGGCGCCCCACAGTCTTATTCGCCCTTCGTAACACAATCAGGAAACCTAACGTGGGTGCAGAAATGCGGAGTATGGTTTGTTCGTCCGAACCTACTAAACACCCTGGGCCGAACCCAGTAACTATGGGTAGAGGGAGTCATGAGCGCCGATTCGCAGCTCTCACTCCAAGGTCGCTGCGGACCCGGAGTCTCAGGAGGTCGCGTCGAAGCGACCAAATCCAGCAATACGAACCGAACAAGGAGGATTCATCATGTTAAAGCGATTGTTTCTACTCGTGGTTATTGATTTGCGTTTCCGGGGGACTCTATGAAACGAAGCTTTAACTCAACATCGGCCGGTGCCAGCAACTTCATCGGCGCGCAAAACAGCGGCTCCACGGGAAACCCGATCATCCGCATCGCCCTCAACGCGGAAGGGGAGCATTTGTATGGACCCCCGCATTCGGCTCATCCTGACAGTCATCGACGAGCAAAAGGGACCCGGCCAGCTACCTTCAATAGAAGCCGGCAGGCTGCTGGGACTCTCTGGGGCATATTTCCTTCGTCTATTTCATAAGGAAGTCAAAAAGACATTCCGCATCTACCTGCGTGAAATCAGGATGGCGCGAGCTGCTGAGCTATTGAAAGACCATACTCTCTCAATCAAAGTGGATAGCCTTTGATTCAGGTTACAACGACCTAAGCAACTTCTACCGCGACTTCAAGCAGGAGCATGGAATGACTCCTCGCCAGGTACGGGTTAGACACTTGATACTGCAGTCGTCAAGAGGTAGGATCGTCATACATTCGCCGGTTTCTCCAATAGGCGGCACCAACCTGTAGAGTCCTTTCCTTTCGGGTACCCCAAGTACCTCCTGCCTACAAGGAGCAGTCGTGCAGTAAGAACTCCACTTCGGACTCCTCTCTTTTTCCACAGCATATCCGTTCTGACAATAAAAGACAGATTGTGACAATTGCATTCGCTGCCCTATTTAGAGCAATTAGGTTGGTGCGAAGTAAGAAGTCGCCGATTCGGCAATTCCAGTCTATTTATCAACGCCGGATGCACCGGGTATATATGGAGAGGTGAATATGCGTTTCCCTTCACGTTCGGCCACCGCTTTGGTCATTTCTCTTCTTGCTTTGTTCGGAGCCAGTCTGCCCCTTCATGCAGCAGCTCCCGTCATTTCGACATTATCACCGGCCTCCGGCGTAACGGGCACGCCAGTCACCATCAGCGGGAGTAACTTCGGGTCAACCCAGGGTTCAAGCACCGTTAAATTCGGTGATTGGTTGAACAGTGTGTCGCCCGTGACGGCCCAAGTCACGAGTTGGAGTAATACATCGATTGTGGCCGTAGTGCCGACCTTCCTCACGGGACTTTCGTACTTTCAGGTAGTCGTTGGCAGTTCGAAGAGCAATGAGGAATCCTTCCCCGTGACCAACCCGCTCACTTACAGTCTGGTGCCTTCAGCAGGTGTGGCCGGCACATCCGTGACAATCTGGGGCACGAATTTTGGCTCAAGCCAGGGGACAAGCACGGTGACATTCGGCGGAATCACCGCACAAGTTAGAAGTTGGAACAATTATTCCATTGTTGTGTCAGTGCCGACAGGCGTTTCGAGCGGCAACATAACCGTACAGGTCACAGTGGGGGGGCTCGCTGCAAACACGCAGACCTTTACGGTCAGTACGAACCCGTTCATCAGCTCCTTGTCCAGCAATTCGGCGCCGGTCGATCAAGACATAACGATTACTGGCGTCAACTTTGGCGCGTCACAAGGTTCGAGCACGGTTAGTTTCAACGGAGTTCTTGCAATTGCAAACTCATGGAGTAGTACCTCCATTTCGGCCGTTGCGCCTGCCGGTGCCACGACAGGAAATGTAGTTGTGACGGTAAGCGGCACCGGCAGTAATCCAGTCGCGTTTATGGTAACTCCACCGCCGCACGAAGGCGGGGTTGGCTTCGTTCAAGGGAACTACTCGTCAGCTATCACACAACAGGGCTTTGATGAGGGCAACGGGCCGTTTACTGCGCAATGCTATCAGGAAGATGGGACAGGGTTTCTGGATTCCACCTTCGAGTTTCCATACCCGGTTGAGCAAAATGCCGGAGATCTGAACGTAGTGATTGTGTCCTGGCGGGATACCTACGCGGATCTTCAAGTGTTGGGTGATTACAACAATAATGAATACTCGGTTGTTGGGGAACAATCGCAGTCGGGTAATGGACAGCAAAGAGTATGGTTTGCCCCGAACATAAGTGAGGGAACGAATTCTTTAATTGTGGTGTTGTCGTCTACACACGGATGCGTTAACTCGCCCGAAGTGCGAATCGCAGAATACCGCGGCTTATCAACGTCCTTCAGCGCTCTGGACGTCAGCGCCACAAAGAACTCGTCGGGCTCAGCCGCCTGCAACAGCGGATCAGCGACCACGACCAACCAGAATGATGTCCTGATCGGCGTAAACGTCGCGGGCAAAACTACGACCACCTCCGGAACTGGCTACACGAACCGATTGATCACAACGCCTGCCGGAGACATTCTGGAAGACAAAATCGCAACCGCTACCGGCAGTTACAGTTCGACGGCAACGATGTCGGCTTCCGGCGACTGTCTGATGCAGATGTTTGCCTTCGAGGAATCGCCCAATGCCGCACCGGTGGTCGATGCCGGACCAAACCAGACCATCACGCTACCCACCAACGCGGTTACGCTCGACGGAACGGCGACCGACGATGGCTTACCCAACAACACCCTCACCATTTCCTGGACCAAGATCAGCGGGCCCGGCACAGTTACTTTCAGCAGGCCCAGCACAGCCAGCACTCAGGCTACATTCTCCGCGGCGGGCACCTATGCTTTGCAACTGTCCGCCAACGATAGCCAACTGACCAGCACTTCCAACGTAACTGTCACCGTCAATCCTGAGCTGATATCGATCGCCCTGACTCCCACGTTCGCGGGGCCTGACGTGACCGGCACATCGCAGACCATGACTGCCACCGTGACGAACGGAAACACGGGAACACCGATCAGTGGAGCTTCCGTGCAGTTCACGGTGACTGGAGCCAACTCCACCAGCGGAAATGCGACTACCAACGAGCGGCGCTACGTCGAACGCAGCCAGCATCGGCTGGGTCACGCCCGTGCAGCAGATTTCTACCACCACGGTGCTGGGAAAATTTTTCCCTAATCAAACCAACAACTGTTCGTTTATTACCCCTCCCACCGCGACTCCAATCTTCACCCAAGAGTTCCCAACCATTGACTTCAACCCTCCCGCGGGAACCGTGCGGGGCAACAATACGAACGTGGGTGACAGCACCCGTCCCTTCACCGACATCACTACCGATCTCAATGGGAACTTTACAGGAGAAGTCATCGCGCAGGGCAACGACAATCAGGCTGGCGTCGGCCCGCAGTACACGCCGGGAGGGCTGTTCGCCTTTCAAGCAGTCTTCACTTCGTCGTTCACGGTGGCCAGCGCGGGTACCGCAACCATCCGATTGTGGGATGACGATGGCATTATCCTTGGCATCGGCGGTGGTGCCACTCTGGTGAGCGGTCCGGGAACTGCCGGGCCAAATCCAGGCCCGACCACGCCCTTTACTGCTTTGCCGGTAATTTACTACTACAACCAGGTTACATTCGGCGGCCCGCAGGGCTTCACGCTGAACGTAAAGTTCCCCGCAGCCGGAACCTATCCCTACGAGTTGGATTATGTGGAGTGCGACGGGGGCGAAATCGCAATGACCATGTCCGTGGGCACTTCCGGAGCGCCCCCGACAGGCTCCCTGAACCTCACACCGCTCACTCCCGCCAGCATCAACGTAGGCTAATCACAATCGCTCACAGTGCAGGCTTCCGATGCCTCAGGAGCTGCCGTTCCGAATCTCGGCGTAGCCGTGGTCGTCGACGGTGCGAACCAGCAGACGTTGACGGGCACCACAAACTCCAGTGGCCAGGTAGCGGTTCAATACACCGGAGTCAATGCGGGAACCGATTCGGCGCAAGCCGTCGCCGACATTAGCGGCATGGCTACGTTATCCAATGTGGTCACCGTTCCCTGGTCCATTCCATCTGGCGGAGGCGGGGGATGTTCCGTCTATATATTCACTCCGCAAGGCTGGATCGGCTCGCCGATAATCGGGGCCACTGTCCAAGGCCAGGTACCTATTACCTTGGCCTCCGGAATCACTCTGAGCTCGGGTACGCTGAAGATCTTCCCGAGTGCCAATCCGGGCCAGGTCACGGTGTTGAACGCGAACACCACTGGCACCGGCCCACTCACCTTGGGAACATTCGACGCGACTCTTCTAGCCGACGGTGAGTACACGATTCAGCTGGAATCTACACAGCCAGGCGGCTCGTGCCAGTTGAACGAAATTGTGGTCAGCGTCACAGGCAACTACAAGCCTGGCAGAGAGGTGGTCACGGTCACCGATTTCAAAGTTCCGCTGGCGGGCATCCCTATCAACATCACGCGGACCTACGATAGCCTCAATCGAGGCACGGTGGGGGACTTCGGCAACGGCTGGAATCTCAGCACGAATGTCAACCTTTCGGTTGATCAACTGATGAACGTTACGTTCACGTGGAATGGAAAGACTCAAACATTCTATTTCACGCCCCAATCAGCCGGTCAGGCGCTGTTCCCGTGGCTGGTCTTCCCGGCTTACACGCCCCAGCCGGGTTTGTACGGAACGCTCACTTCCAACGGATGTGACGCGCTCGTCCTGGTTGGAGGTGTGTTGGTGCAGGACACGGCCGGTGTAGCCTGCTTCCCCGCCGGCACTTATCTGCCGACTACGTACACTTACACCGATCCCTCGGGAAGGGTCTATAACATCGCCTCGACCGGACAGCTGCAGTCCATCAAGGATCTGAACGGGAACACGCTTTCCTTCACTCCGACGGGAATTACCAGCAGTGTGGGCGGGGTTGTCATACCGTTCGTTCGCGACACGGAAAACAGGATTACGCAAATCACCGATCTCAGCGGAAACAACTACACATACTCATATGACAGCAACGGAAATCTTCACACCGTCCAATACCCCGGGCTTTCAACTACGGCCAATTACAGTTACGCAACAGATCACTCGCTGCTGACCCAAATCGATCCCGTAGGAAACACCTCGGTCGCCACCTACGATTCCGGTGGCCGCCTTTCGACCTTTACCGACGCGATGAACGATGAATGGCAATACTCGCATAACGTGTCGACAAACACCACAACGACCACCAATCCAGATGGCGGGACGGTGGTCGAAACCGACGACAACATGGGCAAGCCGTTGAGCATTACCGACCCTCTCGGTCGAACGACCACGTACACGTACGACGTCAACGAAAACACGCTCACCATGACGGATCCGTTGAAGAATACGACTACGTACACGTACGACTCCAACGGTAACCAAACCTCGGTCACTGATCCGCTGCTGCACAAGAGTGCGAAAACCTACAATCAGTATGCCGAGGTCCTGACCGCCACCGATGCGGCAAACACGAATACGCAAACGTTCACCTATAACCCCAACTTCAACCTTATCCAGGTCACAGATCTGCTCAATGGGCCTGGCACGCCGGTATTCTCCGCGACGTACGATACTCTTGGCGATGTGCTGACGAGCATCGACGCGAATGGAAACACGACTCAGAACACCTACGACCCGAAAGGAAATCTCATTCAGATCACAGACCCGTTGAATGAGGTCACTCACAATGCCTACGACGCTATGGATCGTTTGCTGAGCCGGACCGATCCGCGCGGAAACACGACAACATTCGCCTACGACGCCCTGGGTAACCTCAAGACGACGACCGACGCGCTTAGCGACGTTACCACCTATACATACGACAACAACGGGAACAAGCTTTCTGCAACCGACGCGAACAAAAACACCACCAGCTATCAATACGACGCTTTGAATCGGCTGATCAAAACAACGTATCCGGACAGCACCACGAAGCAGGATACGTACGATTTCCGGGGCAACAAGCTAACCGAAACGGACCAATCTGGTCGCATCACCCAGTATGCGTACGACAAGGCGGGCGAGTTGCTGACTGTGACCTACGCTTATGGCACCGCCGATGTTGGCACGGTTACCTACACCTATGACGCGGACAGCAGGCAGAAAACGATTAAGGATGAAGTGGGTAACACGACGACGAATAACTACGATGCCGCGAGCCGCCTGACTAGCGTTCAGGACCCGCTGGGCGATTCAACGAGTTATGGATACGACGCCGATAACCGGCTAACCAGCCTAACCGATCCGAATCTGCACACCACGAGCTACACCTACGATGCCCGCGGCCGCCGCAGCACGACCACGCAGTACACGTATGATGGCGACGGGCACCTGTTCACCACCACCGATCAGGCAGGACAGGTCACCACAGATGCCTACGACGCTGTCGGCCGGTTACTTTCGGTCAAAGATGCGCTTGGCAAACTCACCCAATACACCTACGATGTGGATGGAGATTTAATTTTCCTCACCGATGCCGATGGACGCGTAAGCTCTTACCAATATGACGTTTTGGACCGCGTTAGCATACACCTGCTGCCTCTAGGGCAGGCCGAATATAAGACGTATGATCCAGTCGGCAATCTGGCCTCGAAAACTGATTTCAACAATAACACCACAAGTTATACATATGACACGCTGAATCGTCTGCTGACGAAAGTACCGCCGTCGCCGCAGCCCACGATCACCTATACGTACACGCTAACCGGGAAGCGGGCATCGATGGCGGATGCCAGCGGCTCGACGACCTACAGCTACAACAACCGCGATCATGTGATCACTGAGGCCACGCCAGAAGGCACCTTAACTTACACACACGATGCGCACGAGAATCTGCTGACCATTGTGTCGTCGAATACCAAAGGCGCATCGATGACCTACACCTATGACGCGCTCAACCGCCTAGCATCGGCCAAGGACAACCGCGTTGCGGCCGAGGGCGGACCCTCCAACCCCACGATCTACAGCTACGACCCGGCAGGAAATCCCACGGGTTACGCCTATCCCAACACAATACAGACCGGCAATGTCTTCAATACCCTAAACCGTCTAACACAGACCTGCCTGGCAACCAGTTCCCCTGCCTGCTCGGCCAGCAGCAAACTGGGCAGCTTTGCCTACACGTTGGGAGCCGCCGGGAACCGGACCGCCGTCGCAGAATTGAACGGACGAAACGTGAGCTACGGCTACGACAATGACTACCATCTGCTGTCCGAGACGATTACGAGCGATCCGGCAGGCAACAACGGCTCGGAAACCTATACCTATGACGCGGACGGCAACCGGTTAACACTGAACTCCACGATTCCTTCCTTATCGGGCAGTGTTTCGTATTCGTATGACCCAAACGACCGCCTTAGCAGCGATGCCTACGACAACGACGGGAACACAGTTTTGTCGCTCGGAGTGCCCAGTACTTATGATTTCGAGAACCACATGCTCACCCATGGAGCCGTGACCATGGTGTACGACGGCGACGGTAACCGGATCAGCGAGACGGCGGCTGGAACGACGACAGCCTACCTGGTTGACACGCTGAATCCGACCGGCTATTCGCAGGTGCTCGATGAACTGGTGAGCGGCTCGGTGACGAAAACCTACACTTACGGCTTGCAGCGCATCAGCGAAAACCAGCTTGTGAGCGGCACGTGGACGCCCAGCTTCTATGGCTATGACGGCCACGGCAATGTGCGCTTCATGGCCAATGCGTCCGGCACGGTCGGTAACACTTACACGCTAGACGCCTACGGCGCCCAGATCGCCAGCACAGGGACGACTGCGAATACGTATCTTTACAGCGGCGAACGGTTCGACAACAATCTGAATCTGTATCAGCTGCGAGCGCGGTTTTACAATATGCTGACGGGTAGGTTTGAGACGATGGACCCGGTGCCGGGGAGCGTTTCCGATCCGGGCACGCTACACAAGTATGTCTATACGCAAAACAACCCGGTCAACCGGGTCGATCCGAGTGGGCTTGACATTGAAGAAGAGGGCGCACTTTCAGAGATACCCGAAGAGACTGTGAAGCCGCTCGAGAATGTTCGCGGGAACGTCTGTTACGAGCTTTATCTCGCAGAGACAGCTGAGTGTGGCGCGACAATCACCGACGACAAAGAATACGAGGCATGCATGGAAAAAGCATGGCTAAACCTTTATCGTTGTCGTCAAGGACTGCCGCCCATCTGAAAAGGGATCGAGGCAGCATAGGGCGGGGCGCTCAGGAGGAACTGCTAGGTGTCTGACCTTGACATGCTGAAGACTGCGGTGAACGAAAGCAGTGAGCTATCCAAGAACGGACAGCACCAGGAAGCGCTCAGGTTGCTGAACGAAGCGATAGCAGACGCGAAGCATGAAAACAGAATCCGTTCTGTTCGGATACTCAGCCAGCACGCCGCTGTTATAGCAGAAGCGACTGGCGATCTCAATCTCGTAAGGCACTACTGCGAGGAAATGATCAGTACCTCGCCGGGAAACGCGATGGCACTATACGCGCTGGCTGACATCCTATACCGACAGGGGAGTGCCGACCTTGCCAGACAGCAAGCGATGAGGTCTTACTCACTTGTAGAGCATACAGAAACCGCAGAGGCCAAAAGTCTTCGCGAACTTATTGCGAAAACGTGGCCGGAAATACCCGGGACGCGACGCTAAGGCATTGGGGATGGCCCAGCTTTGGTTTTGCAGAGCGCTACCACGAAATGGCTGCCCCAGCTTTTGTGGGGTCCGAAAGCTGGGCACCACGTACCTCGCCTCCAAATGCATTCCCCGCTGAATCCGACCCGCCACTCCCAGGTCACGGACGAGTTGGTGAGCGATTCAGTCATGCGCACATATGCCTACGGCTTACAGCGCATGAGCGAGAACCAACTCGCCGGCAGCACGAGGACACCGACCTTCTACGACCCGGCGGCCACGGCAACTCAGGTTCTGACTAGTTCTGCTGGCACGGTGGGTAATACCTACCGATAGAGCTGCTCTCTTAGAACTTGGCATCAAATCCCACCTTCTTCTAGCCCTCTACTCTCCCGGCGACGAAGAGGGACCAGCTTTCGCGACCGCAATCACGGAGCTGGGACCAAGAGCAGAGTTGCCAGAAACTCTCTGGACCCGTGGCAAACATGATCAACCGCAAGGCACCCTATGAAGAGGTCACGGGTCCGGTGAAGAAAATGAGCGCAGATGTGAGCATTTACCCCATGCCTTAGGGCTATCTTATTTCGTAGTTTTCGGCTGGGCGAAATCAGAGGCGTTGCGGACATGAAAAACACGCAGCTATTTGTTGCTGCGATGCACACGAAACATTGATGCCTAGCCGGTTGCCCCAGGTTCGCGCCGTGTTGCTCGGGCGCTAACCTTAGGTTCCATTTTTCATTGTGCCCAACTGACGGGCAATCCGGAAGTTCAACCACATCGAGCCAAGCGGTCCAGATATCGGCTAATGAGATGGTCCGTCGGCCTGATCATCCTGAGGGTGGGATGATCAGGCTGGCAGCATATACAGGAGGATCACCCCATGCACATCGCTTCTATTCGGCATCGATCTCGGCAAGACAACATTTCACCTGGTTGCACT